>Ga0114931_10007463_pt1 | contig 13352 bp, 16 predicted proteins | sample 2SBtaG_FD_89579 | JGI IMG/M metagenome (GOLD analysis project Ga0114931, IMG submission 89579) | Deep subsurface microbial communities from Kolumbo volcano to uncover new lineages of life (NeLLi) - 2SBTROV14_V59a metaG | ecosystem: Environmental > Aquatic > Marine > Volcanic | place: Kolumbo... | reverse complement strand
GGCTCGCCGCCGGTAACCGTCACGTAGTCCACCGCGTAGTGGGCCACCTGTTCCAGTATTTGCGCGCCACGCATCCATTGGCCGCCACTAAACGCGTACGCCGTATCGCAATAAACGCAGCGCAATGGACAACCGGTTAGTCGGATAAAGACAGTTGGAACACCGCTGGAGGTGGATTCACCCTGCAAAGAAAGAAATATCTCGGCGACACGCAACCGTATGGCCTGCTGCGTGCTCGGATCTATTGTGTCCACGTTCGAGGATAGCCCAACATGCCAGGCTTAGTGACCTTCCCGTTTCATTTTCTGCAAGCGCTTCTGCGCTAAATGAGCGGGGGTTGATTTGGGATATTTTTTGGTCAGTTCGGTCAAACTGTTACGGGCTTCTTCCCATTCACCCAGTTCGTAAAAACTGAAGCCTTTTTTCAACATGGCATCGGCCGCTTTTTTACTGCTGGCATGTTGAGTCAAAACCTTGTCGAATTCCCCTACAGCCTTCTTGTAGTCACCCTTGACAAAATTAAGCTCTCCCAACCAGTACTGGGCATTGCCTGCAAGGTCACTTTTCGGATAGTGCTGTACGAATTGCTCCAAAGATCCCATCGCATCGTCATAACGTCTGGCCTTAATCAAGTTAAAGGCTTGCGTGTAGTTATGCCGTGCCTGCTCGGGATCGAATGACGCATCGCCCCCCGACTGCGCCGGCTGTTTGATGCTGGGACCGCTGGATAACTTGCGCAACTCCGACTCCAAGCCTTGTAGCCGGCCGTCTAAATCCACATAGATGGAACGTTGCTGTTCGGTGACCTGATTCTGTTTAAAACCAAGCTCTTCCACCTTGCCACGCAATTCACTCACTTCACGCTGCAGGGTTTCAAGCTTCATGGTCATATCCATCAATGTACCGCTACTGAGCAGTCGTTCGATCTTGCCCAACCTGCTTTCCACCGATGTTTGCTGTACCTGCTGGGCGCGGACCTGCGGCGCCGGAGACGCCGCGAATACCATTTCCGTGACAGCCCATGTCAACACTACTGTTGTTGCAATTATTCTCACCGGATTAACTCCCCTGTGCTTGTCTCATCACAACACGTTCCGGTTATCACTGGTTGGAATAGACAATTTCCACACGCCGGTTCTGCGCCCAGGATGCTTCATCATGACCCAGGGCAATGGGATTTTCTTCCCCGTAGCTGATAAAGCGAATCTGATTAGGGGACACGCTCTGTACAATCAATAACTGACGTACGCCTCGTGCACGACGTTCGCCCAGCGCCAGGTTGTATTCCCGCGTACCGCGTTCATCGGTGTGGCCTTCCAGCGTAATAATGGCATTGGGATTGTTTTGCAGATAGTTGGCGTGCGCCGCAATCATATTACGGAAATCGTCCTGCACATCACTGCTGTCAAACCCAAAAAACACGCGGCGTTGGCGCAGCAAGGGATCGGACTCCAACGGATCACCGGCTGATTCATCCGGAATGGCTGTCGGCTCGGCCGGCTCCGGCGGCGGTGGCGGCGGTGGTGGTTCATCAACAATCACCGGTTCCTGGGTCGGCTTTGGCCGTTCCGAGGAGCAACCGGTGGCGATCAGGGCCAAGGCTGCCAGTATAAGCACTATTTTCATGGGCTTCATTAAATAACTCCTTTGTTGTTTTCGCATTACTTAGAAAGAAAATACGACCAAGCCGGTTCACGAATATCATCTTTTTCCAATGCCTTGATACTAAAATTGGCACGACCATCGACGGACAATACTTTTAACGGCGTGTATTTTCCCCCGATCTTACCTGCGGTATATACGATCATCAGGCCGTTGGGGGCAAAGCTCGGTGATTCATATAAAGTATCCAATTCTGTCGTCAGCAAATTAAAACTGCCCCGCTCCATATCCAACAGGCCTATATGATACGTATTTTGCTTGCCGTGTACAAAAACCAGGTTGCGCCCGTCAGGCGAGATCGTTGCCCTGGCATTATATTTGCCCTCAAATGTCAAACGTTTGGCACTACCGCCACTGATGGATTTCCGATAAAGCTGAGGTGAACCACCACGGGACGAAGTAAAGACCAAGGATTTACCATCCGGCATCCAGGTCGGCTCGGTATCCACTTCGAAATGGGTGGTAATTCGTTTAAAAAATCCACTTTTAACGCCGGCCACATAAATATCATAGTTATTGTTTTTCGACATGGTAAATGCCAGTTTGGAACTGTCGGGCGACCACGATGGAGCAGACACGCTGCGTGCGTTCTTTAGCTGAGGATGCAGGTCGGACAGCAGCTTGCGCTGACCGGAATACAGGTTTTGTATGGTGACCTACCAGCTTCTGCCGGATTTACGGGAATAAGCCACATGCTCACCGTCACGGGACCAGGACGGTGACAGTATGGGGGTGGGTGACTCCAAGACCTTACGCCGGTTGTAGCCATCGGCATCGGTTACGTATAAAAAGTAAGGATTACCCATCCCCGGTGTGTGCTGCACATAGGCCAATTGGGTATTGAAAGCACCCGGATCGCCGGTCAGTTCTTCGAATACCTTGTCGGCGATAACATGGGCCTGGCCGCGCAAGCGGGATTTTTTCACCTTATAGCGAATACCGCCCAGAGAGTCATCCTTTGGTAATAGACGTTTTTGCCTGAATACATCGTATAAGGCAAAAGCCACTTCATAATTGTCGGCTCCGATATCGGTGATACGACCAATAAGCAGGCTTTCGGACTTGATAATACGCCAGTTGGCAAAATTAACTTTGCCATCCAGGCTGGGGTTTGACTGGAATTTTGCCCGCTCGATGGGTTTGAAAATTCCGCTACGCTCCAAATCGTCGCCAATAATTTTTGCCATATCCTGGGGTGGCTGGGATTGCATGCCCTTCCATTCAAACGGCGCCACGGCAATGGGTCGCCCCTTGGGATTTCCCTCGGAAATGATAATGACGGTGGCTTCTTCAGCGTATACGGCCAGGCAGTACATGCTAGTCATCAATACTGCGAAAATTTGCTTTGTGATTTTCATAATGCTTCTAATCATTTCCCTTTAGTGATACAAAATGTATACCATGTTTGCCTGGAATAAAAGTTCGAATCAGATTGCCCGCTTCCCGCCGCGAACCCATACCCCGTGGGGTATTCGCCATTTCCATTGTCAAAAAACAATAAGCGTACATCGTCATTACGTACTCTTTTTGGGTGTCTTGAATAAAAACTTAAACCTTGATTTAAACAACGAAGGCTCAGGGGGTTTCGGTAAAGGTTCAGCACGGCGAACAGCGTTTTCCATGGTTCGCGCTTCCGCGGGTGTCACACTGCCTTTTGAACAACCTTTAAATTCCGTTTTGGTAACCGTTCCACCGGGAATCTGAGTAACTTCCACGGTGCATTCAAAATCTTTTTTCAGCATATTGGGCAGGTAATTCCAGTTGCGATTTATTTTGTTCTTGATTTCAGATATATACACCACCTCCATGGAAGCCATCTGTTCTCCCAACTGCTTTTCCATCTGCTCGGCTTGCAATTGCTCCGCTTCCTCTTTCAACAAATCTTCCATCGATTTTTCATATTGCTCTTTGCGATGTTTTTCGTCCTCTTCAGCTTTTTTGCGGGCTTCCTGCTTGGCTTTTTTGCGGGCTTCCTCTTCTTGTTCGGCCTTTTTACGAAGTTTTTCCTGCTCGAGTTTTTCCTTTTCCAAGCGGGCTATTTCTTCTTCCTTCTCTTTTCTCTTGCGTTCCAGTTCAGCCAAATCACGCAGTCGTTGCTCTTAGTCGCGCTTGGCCTGTTCCGCCAGGCGTTTGCGTTCTTCCTCCGCTCGCCTCAGCTCTTCCTGACGCTGTTTTTCCAGGTCCTTGGCTTTTTTCTCAGCCTCCAGTCGTTTGCGTTCAGCATCATCGGCGGCCTTGCGAATGGCATCCAGGCGTTTTTGTTCTTCCCTTTCCCGAGCCCGTTTATGTCGCTTAAACCGTTCTATTTCTTTTTTCACCTGGTTTTCATCCAACAATGTCGATTGAATGACACTGATGGGTTTAGTTTGCTCATACACCCAATCGATATGGTAAACAAGCAGGCTGAACAATCCCGCGTGGATAGCCAAGGCGAAGATGATCGAAACTACGTTTTTACCCGGTGATTCGCTACTTGCCATCGCTCAATCATTTCCGGTGCCGACTCGGAAGTTCGTCGCCGACCCCAAAATCCACTTTCGTTAAGCCGGTGATATACTGCAAAACCACGGTTGTCGCAGGCACACCGTCGCCGGCTTTGTCGCCATGGAAAAATACAGATGTCTGTCTTTCATTGGACAAGATTGCTTTCACACGATTCCTTAAATCCTTCAGTTTAATGGGTTTTTCAGGGCCTTTACCAATGTTTAATAACGTATCGGTCTATATCGTCGACAGTTAGCAAAGCTTGATGTTGCTTATCCTCAACCATCGCCGGTTCTTGCCATGCCCCAACCGAGTCGACATGGACACAACGGGACAGGAATAATTTGGGTACGCATGGCGGAATTATGGATGTGTCTTTGCCATCAATCATCGCCGGCCCTTGTCCGGCAGTTTTGGATCGGTTACCAATCCGACGGTTGGTGCACCCGCCTGCTGCAGCAGGCTCATGGCTTCAACCACCATACCGTAATTGGCCGCCTGATCACCCTTAATATAAACAGGTGTTTGTATTTCAATGGACAAGATTGCCTTGACACGGTTCACTAATTCCTTCGATACGATAGGTTTTTTTGGCTCATTTCCAATATTCAAAAAATATCGACCTTTCTTGTCTACAGTAACGATCAATGGTTCATTTTGTTTTTCCGTGTTGGTCAGCGGCTTTGACGATGCCTGAGGCAAATCAACTTTGACACCTTGGGACAGCATGGGCGCGGTAATCATAAAAATGACCAACAATACCAACATGACATCAATATATGGCACTACATTGATCTCCGACATGGGCTTGCGTCGTTTGCGTATTCGGGTGTGCATCGCCGTCACGGCTCAATCTCCTAATAACCATGAATTCATCATGGTTGATCGTTAATTATCTACGCCAAATATGGCTTAGGCATGGGTTTGGCGTTGCAATATGGTGGAAAATTCTTCTAAAAATACGTCGTAACGATTCATTAAGCGCTCGGCCTGATTGGAGTACTTGTTGAACGCAATGACTGCTGGAATCGCCGCGAATAATCCCATGGCCGTAGCGATCAAGGCTTCGGCGATACCCGGTGCCACCATGGACAAAGTGGCTTGGTCCACATTTCCCAACGCACTAAATGAATTCATGATGCCACATACAGTGCCGAACAGACCGATATACGGGCTGGTTGATCCGGCGGTGGCTAAAAAAGGAAGATGGGCTTCCACATGATCCATTTCCCGGCTCAGCGCTACCCGCATAGCCCGTTGAGAGCCTTCCATGATGGCCCGGCCATCAATACCGTCACGCTTGCGTAAACGTGCGAACTCTTTGAATCCGGCCTCAAAAATCGCTTCCATACCACGGCGCTTGCGCTTACCCGAGGTTATTTGGTTATACAGTTGGCCTAACTCACGGCCAGACCAAAACCTGTCCTCAAACTCGGTGGCTGCTTTTTCCGCATCCCGCAGGGTCATCCACTTTCGAAAGATCAACGTCCACGAGGTTAGCGAAATCAGAAACAGTAGAAACATGACCAGTTTTACGGTCAGGCTAGCTTCCACGACTAGCTTTATCAGGTCTAATTCAGAACCGCCCACGCACGATCTCCTCTACGATTGGTCGCGGAATTGGAATGGGTTTAAACGTCTCCGCGTCCAGACAGGCGATTCTAACACGTGCACTGCAAATCCGCGTACTTTCAGATGGTAAGTCGATATTTTCGGTCGAACCGGGCAGACGGGTCCAACCCGGTTCGACGATACGCTGATCAAAAACAAGGCTGGCTTTGCCCGATTTGCTTATTTCGGTACCAATTACCAATACCTGATTAAACCGTGCCGGTCGTATAAACGCCAGATTCATACTATGTACAGCGAATAACATGCCGTGCTGTTCGCGCAGGTTGTCCTGCTCAAAACCGCGTTCACGCAACCACTCCGAACGCGCTCGCTCAAAAAAACGCAAATAACTGGCGTGATAGACAACGCCGCCGCAATCGGTGTCTTCATAGTAGACACGCACGGGCCAGAATGACTCCACACTCAATCCGCCGTGGAATCGCTGGAGAATAAGTCCGGCTGGCTGGCGCCGTGCTGCAAATGTCCAGGTACGGGTCTTTGATAATGGTGATAGGCGCGCCAGGTGGCGATACGACCCCTGGGAGTGCGCATCAGAAAACCCTGCAATATCAGAAAAGGCTCGATAACGTCCTCGATAGTGCCCCGCTCTTCGCCAATAGCGGCTGCCAGATTGTCCAGCCCCACCGGTCCGCCATTGAACTTGTCCATCACCGCCTCCAGCAGTTTGCGATCCATCATGTCCAAGCCTTCACGATCCACTTCAAACATTCGCAGGGCCTGATCGGCAATGTCCGCACTGACATGGCCATCGGCTTTGACCTCGGCAAAGTCCCGAACACGGCGCAGCAATCGATTGGCAATGCGGGGGGTTCCCCGCGAACGGCGCGCCAATTCCGCGCAGCCGCTATCATCGATGGAGAGTTTTAATATGCCTGCACTTCGCCGTACGATTACCGCCAGCGCATCGTCGGGATAAAACTCCAAACGCTGCACAATACCGAACCGGTCACGTAACGGCGACGTTAACAGCCCCGCCCGGGTGGTGGCGCCGATCAGCGTAAACGGCTGAACGTCCAATTTAATGGACCGAGCCGCCGGTCCGTCGCCAATCATGATATCCAACTGAAAATCTTCCATCACCGGGTAAAGCGTTTCTTCCACCACGGCATTCATGCGGTGGATTTCATCGATAAACAAAACGTCGTGTTTCTGCAGATTGGTGACAATGGCGGCCAGGTCACCGGGTTTATCCAGTACCGGGCCGGAAGTTTGAATCAATCCAACGCCTAATTCCTTGGCCACGATTTGGCCCAGGGTGGTTTTTCCCAATCCGGGCGGCCCAAACAACAACACATGATCCAGAGCTTCCGCACGACCCTTGGCGGCGGAAATAAAAATGTCCATTTGATTGCGCACGTTGTCCTGGCCGATATAGTCGTTTAGGCGTTGCGGACGTATTAAATACTCCACCGCGTCTTCTTCACGGGCTTGCGTGGATACCATCCGATCGGTTTTAATCATGATTCCGCCGCTTTTTCGGTCACCGACATAGTGGATTGCAAGGCTCGCCGAATCAAATCTTCGCTTTCGAGATTGTCATCATATACCCCCTGTATCAGCCGTTCAGCCTCGGCTTGCTTATAGCCCAAGGACACCATGGCATGCACGGCCTCCTGTCGAACGGCCCTTCCACCACCGGCAGCCGGCGGACTGGTGGATTTGGACCACGCCGGCAGGCGATCGCGCAGTTCGATTAACAGACGCTGGGCGGTTTTCTTACCGACGCCGGGCAATCGCACAAATGCCGCGGTGTCATCGTCGGCCACATAGCGACAAAACTGTTCCACGGACATACCGGATAGCAAGGTCAACGCCAATTTAGCCCCGACGCCGGAAACCTTCAATAATAAGCGAAACAGCTCCCGCTCTTCCTTATTGACGAATCCGTATAATGTATGGGCATCCTCACGCACGGCCAGATGGGTGTACAGCAATACCTGTTCACCCAAGCCGGGAAGCTGGCTGATACTGTTTAGCGAGGCCTCCAATTCGTAACCCACGCCATTGACATCAATCACCAGGCTAGGCGCCTGCTTTTCAACAAGCTTTCCCCGTATCCTGCCTATCATTCTGCAACGCTCCTTACCGGTAAGATAGAGGCGTACCAACCCCGTTGATAGTGGCAATGGCATATGGCGCAAGCCAGTGCATCGGCGGCATCACTGACCGGCGACTGCGGCAGTTCCAGCAAGTGTCGCACCATTTGCTGTACCTGATCTTTCGTGGCTTTGCCTCTACCGACCACCGCTTTCTTGATTTGGGTGGCGCTGTATTCCGCCAACTCAATTTCGCATAACAAAGCGGCGGCAATGGCAACACCCCTGGCTTGACCCAGCTTTAACGCCGATTGCGCATTTCGACTCATAAACACGCTTTCCACGGCGATCTGCCCGGGAACATAGCCGGCCACCACCTGCCGAACACCGTCGAAGATCGATTTCAACTTTGGGCCAACACTGTCGCCCTCAGCCGCGATGACGCCACTGGTCACATATCGGGTTTGCCGTGGCGGAAAAAAATCGATAACACCAAAACCGGTGCGGCGTGAACCCGGATCAATACCCAATACCCGTAAATGTTGGCGGCTCACGCTCAGTTCAACTGCGCCATAACTTCTGCCGGGAAGTCTGCGTTGCTATACACGTTTTGCACATCATCCAAGTCTTCCAGAATTTCCAGCAAACGCAACATTTTTTGCGCATTGTCCAAATCCACGCTGGATTGATTGGCCGCGTACATGGTGACTTCCGCCTGGCCCGGTGGTAATCCGGCTTGCAGCAATGCGTCGCGTACGGCCTCAAATTCATCGGGTTCGGTAAAAACATCCAGGCTGCCGTCCTCATAGCCCACCACATCTTCCGCACCGGCGTCGATGGCGACTTCCATCACGGCGTCTTCGCTGGTACCGCTATCAAAGCTGATCACGCCTTTTTTGGCAAACATATAAGCCACGGATCCATCCGTCCCGAGGTTTCCAGCGCATTTGGAAAACGCATGACGTACCTCCGAAACAGTACGCTTACGGTTATCGGTCATGCAATCCACCATCACCGCCACGCCACCCGGACCGTAACCTTCATAGCGCACTTCTTCAATATTTTGCCCATCAAGCTCGCCCGCACCCCGTTTGATGGCGGTCTCCGTTTTATCCTTGGGCATATTGTTGGCATTAGCTTTGTCGATTGCCGCACGTAACCTCGGATTGGCGCCGGGATCCGAGCCTCCCAACCGCGTGGCGATGGTGATTTCACGTATCAGCTTGGTAAACAGTTTGCCGCGTTTTGCGTCTTGGGCACCCTTTCGGAATTGAATATTCGCCCACTTACTATGGCCGGCCATGTCGTGCTCCGTAATTGCAGGTAAAAAATTGCATCAATGGTATATTGATTTGATACGGTTCGCCAAGCGCACAAGCTGTCGTCACACCGCGGCCCTGCTTAATTTTTCATCATCAACACAGGGGGTTCCCTGTATTGTTATCACCTCCCCTGACAAAAAATCGTGCCCATGCTACACTGCACAACCAAACATAAGGATCGAACTTCCATGGTCCTCAATGCCAATTTCATCGTTATACCGTTGTTCGCCTTGTCTGTACTATACGGTTGCGCCAGTTCATCCGGTCAATCCGCGGATGGCCAAGCGGGTCACTCCGCTTCAACGGCCGGGAAAGCGCCCAACTCAGGCTTAAGCCCCCTTATGCTCGCGGTGCGGCAAAAACAACGGCATCAAATAGAAACCCTGGTTGCGGCTGGCGCGGATGTCAACGCCCGCGACAGGCAGGGCCGGACGGCACTGATGCATGCCATGTTACTGCGTGACGATCGCAGCGCAACCCGACTGGTTGAAGCCGGTGCCGACATCAACATGCAAGATCACCAAGGGCGAACCCCGTTAGCCATGGCTTTGGCCAAGAGCGATCCGGCCATGGCCCGGTATTTACTACAACGAAAAGCCCGTGTCGATTGGACGCTTCATGCCGTTTTGACCGCAACACAAGCCGGATTACCCGACATACTCCCGGAGTTGGTCAAAGCCGGCGCCGATATTAATGCCACGGATACACACGGAAAAACCGCCTTATTGAGTGCGGCGGAAAACGGCAAGCTGGCCGTGGTGGATCGCTTGCTGAGCCTGGGTGCCAAAACCGAGTTACGCGATGATCGAGGTTGGACGGCATTGATGTTTCTGATCCTGCAAGGGGCGAAAAAACATGCTCGATCGGTAATCGCCAGCATGCAGCAAATTGACTCGGTTAATCAATTCGGGCGCAGCGCCCTGATCATGGCGGCCATACAAGGATTCGGTGATATTTGCGTCGATCTGTTGCGGAAAAACGCCGATCCCAACCTGGCGGACAAAAAAGGCTGGACTGCCTTGTATTACGCTATCGAAAAAAATCACCTCAGCGTGGCTCAATTATTATTGGAACGGGGTGCTGATCCCAGTATAAGCGCGCCGGAATCGCCGCCAATGATCGTGCTGGCCGCCCAACAAGGCATGTTTGCCATCATTGCGCCGCTCGCGGAACGCGGGGCCGATGTCAACGCCATCGGCGAGTATGGCTGGAGCGCGCTACACTACGCCGCGCAAGCCGGGCAATTGTCGGTCACCAAACGATTATTAAGCCACGGCGCAGATATCAATACCACGGTAAACGACCGGCAGGGTTCGGGCTACACACCGTTAATGCTGGCGGCGCAAAACAATCACGCTGAAGTGGTATCCCTATTGGTGAAACTTGGCGCCGATCCCAATAAGCGACTGGCCGATGGTACCCGTGCACTGCATCTTTCCGCGGCAGCCGGCCATATCCGAATCATGAACCGGCTACTCAATAAAGTCGCCATCAACGCACAGGCGGCCGACGGTTCAACCGCTTTATTACGGGCGGTGGAAAGTAACCGAATCACGGCGCTGGGGGTCCTGCTGGCTAAAGGAGCCGACCCCAATTTAGTCAATCGCGACGGGCGCACAGCCGTTATGCTGGCTCTCGCCAACCGCAACATTAAAGCCATTACCCGCTTAATACAGGCAGGTGCCAATGCGGATCTGGCCGACAACAACGGTGATGCGGCGGTGCACCAGGCCATTAAGCTCAACGATGGCGCCATGTTGCGGGCGTTGATCAAATTAGGGATATCACTGAATATACGCAATAACAACGGCATGACACCCTTGCTATTGGCCAGTCGACTGGGTCATGTTGGCATGGTCAAGATATTGGTTGGCGTAAAAGGAAACAGCAAACCGGACGTCAATGCTAAAGATAAGCGTGGGGACACCGCATTGCACGTGGCCGTACGGCAACGATTTGTCGATATTATTGCCATGCTGAGAAATCGTATTGACGTGAACGACAACGGCGCCCACGGTGATACTCCCTTGATGATTGCCGCCCGTCAATGCCGAAAACCGGTGGTCGCGCAAATCGTACAAGCCACGGGCATTGACTGGAACACCACCAACAGTAAAGGTAAAACCGCGCTACATTTGGCCGCTGAAAACGGGCAACTGGAATGCGTCAAACAGTTTATCGATATGGGCGCGGACATGAATGTCACCGATGCCGATGGCCAAACACCGCTGATCACCGCCGCCCGGAGGGGTCGTCAACATGTTGCCTTGCATTTACTGATTAAGGGTGCCGAGGTAAATGCCAAAGACAAACAGGGCCGCACAGCCTTGTTTCATGCCTTGAAGATGGACCGCGGTGAAATTGCAAAAATTCTGGCCAAACAAGGCGGCAAAATGTGATGCGCGCTCGCCAAGACGCATAATCACAAGTGCAAGGCGCAGACCTTGCCGGAGGGCAAGATAGATTTTTTAAGCAACCATCAAGTCTATCTCATCTACATGTGTGTTTTATATAAGACATAAGACACTACGCTAGAGTTAGCGGCGCAAACGATGATTTTACGTAGTGGGATTCATCCCGGTCCGGGGAAATTAAAACTGAGGGACTTATCGTTTTCGTACAACCGGATGTCGTCGGGAATCGCTAACGATGAGGCCGCACGTACCGCGCCCAGCACCGCATGATCGAACCGTTCGTCCCCGCTGCTGCGAATGATGACGGCGTCACCAAATTGGCCGTCGGGTTTCAGCTGAATGCGCACTCGAGACACTTTACGCTGATCCGGCGGATCGGGCCACCAGTGGCTGAGCATTTTCTCTTTGATCATGCGTACATAAATATCTTCAAAATTCGGCAGTACCGTGGCACCCGCTCGGTGCATCGACACTTTTAACAGGCGCTCAAACTGTTCCACATTGCCACTGCGGGCGGCTTCCAGGGCATTGTGCCGTTGCTGTTCAGCTTCGGCAATTCGTTTTTCCTGAAGCTGAAACTGCTGTTTCAAGCGGGTCAACGCCGCAGCATCATCCCCAAGTTCCTCGTCCAGTTGGGCCTGTAACCATTGCTCTCCGCTACCCGGCTGCACATCCTTCATCAACGCCTGCAGTTTTTTCAGCAAGCGTTGCTTCTCCCTGAGTACCCGTTGCCGCTGCTCACGCAAACTACGATGCAATTGCGCCTTTTGACTTTTCAACCGATCCAGATGATCGTCAAAAAAATGTTGCATGCGTCTTTTCCGCTCGACGATCGCCTGCTGTATTTGCTCACGCTCGGCTTGCGCCTGTTTGGCAGCAAGCTTGGCTTTGCGCCGGGCTTCGCGCTCAGCCAAGCGGCGGGCCTTTTCCTGTGCTTTACGCTTTTTTTCTCGTTCCGCTTCCAGCCGGGCCTGCTCTTGTTTACGTCGCCTCTCCCGCTCCCGGGCTTCCTGTCTGCGTTTTTTCGCTTCTAATTTGGCCCGCCGGCGCCGTTCTTTTTCGGCTCGTTCGGCCACATGGCGCCGTTCTTTTTCAATGCGCGCCGCCTCTCGTCTGGCCGCCTCTTGTGCGGCCTGCTGGCGAGCTAATTCTTGCCTACGCCGTTTTTCCTCACGCCGAGCCTGCTCCCGTTGTTGGCGCTCCCATTGCTTGCGCCGTTTCAGCTCAGCCTTTTGCCGTTGTTCTTCCGCGCGTCTTGCCCGTTCCGCTTCCTCACGACGACGCTGTTCAAGTACCCGCTGACGCTCACGCTCGGCTTTTTGTTGTTGTTCCTCCAGACGCCTGGCCAGTTCCGCTTCACGGGCCTTTTTCTGTTCGACTATACGTTGTTGGTGCCGTTTTTCCCGTTCCGCCTGCTCACGACGCCGTTCGCGATCTGCCTGATTTTCACGCTGTTGCTCTTGGCCCTGTTGCTCTTGGCGCTGTTGTTGCTCCAGCACGTGTTTTTGCCTGTCCACCGTTTCGGACAACTCATCAAGCGTACTTAATTCGGCGCTACGTTTACGGGCCAGCTCCATGTCCGCCATGAAGGCATCCATATCCGGTTTTGCGATGGGATCCGGCCCGGGAGGCGGTTCCGGTTCAGGTGGAGGAGTCTGTACAGTCGGTGGTTCCGGTGGAAGTTCCGGTGGAAGTTCCGGTTTAGTCTCCGGTTGAGTCAGCTTTGGAGGCGCTGTCTTTGGCGAGGGCGGGGTTATGGGTTTTTGTGCTTGGATCGGTGCCTCGACAACATCCACCGGTGG
>Ga0114931_10007462_pt1 | contig 13353 bp, 19 predicted proteins | sample 2SBtaG_FD_89579 | JGI IMG/M metagenome (GOLD analysis project Ga0114931, IMG submission 89579) | Deep subsurface microbial communities from Kolumbo volcano to uncover new lineages of life (NeLLi) - 2SBTROV14_V59a metaG | ecosystem: Environmental > Aquatic > Marine > Volcanic | place: Kolumbo... | reverse complement strand
TTTGTGGAGCAAATATATGAGAACGTTAGTGATCATACGACTCGTCTTTTGGTACGCTAGAAACCCGCGGTTTCGCGTATACGAAACTATGTTTCGTTATATCCTAGAAATCGGTCAGTATTTATAAGTGTCCGAACAGACCCCGTTCTTTAGTGCGTGGTAGGACATTTACGACTGATTTCTATGATGTTGAGAGTGACATACAATTTTTATCAATTACTTATGTCGTGAACTATTAGCTCGTCTAAGTCAAATATCTGTGTTTTGTTACCATTTTCTGATTAGTGCAAACGATACTTTTAAAAACATAGCCTTATAACCCCTGTTCTATAAGAACAATTTTAAAATTCATATTTTAAAGGGTGATATACATTGGCTGAGGAAAGATTTAGGGATATTGATACTTTAACTTCTGAGGATGAATATCCAACAAGAAAAAGCGCTGCTGAAAAGCGACTTGAGGAAGAGTTACAAAAAGATACAGCTGAAATAAGCGAATCTAAAAAGAAAAACAGTATTAATTCAAATCCTGCTGGAAAAACACCGAAGAGTCCGTCAAATTCTAAACCTAAAAAACGAAACATATCCGTTCAAAAAACTAAGAGTTCAGTTTCGGATAAAAAACCTGCAAAGGTTAAAACAAAAAAGAAACCTGTTCCAAAAAAAGAAACACCGAAAGTAGCTGTAAAAAAGAAAAAAACAGTAAAGAAAAAGGAATTTAAAAGGGAAATCCCTAAAACAATAATTGTTAATGAAGAAAAAGATAACTGGGTTTTAATTGCTGCAAGTTCAATTGTGATTGTTGCAGTTATTGTTGCTCTTTATTTTGTTTTCAGTGCAGTTCAACCAAACACTCAGGCAGACACTGTCGCCGCAGTTGTAAATGGCATCCCCATTTATAATTCAAAAGTTGACTTCAGAGTAAAAGCTCTTAAGAGTTCAGGAATACAGACTAATAGGACTGCTGCATTAAATCAGCTTATAGATGAACAATTAGTCATTCAGGAAGCAAAGAATCTCGGATATTCAGTTTCAAAATCACAGGCTGAAGAATTACTTTCTAGAATCGTTGCGAATAGCGGAATGAGTACTTCTCAATTTGCTGCAAAGCTGAATGAGACTGGAATAAGCTACGACCAGATGATTGAATACTATCAGGATGCTTCACTAATCTCGCAGTACGTTAATACTACTCTTAGTGCTTATATAAACATAACTGACGCTGATGCTAAAGAATATTATGATAACCACACATCTGAGTTTCAGACTCCTCAAAGATATCAGGTAAGACACATCCTAATTGGCTATGACAATATGAGTCAAAATGAAACTCATGAAAAAGCCAAAGCAATTGCAGGAATGATTAACAAAAACAGAAGCAATTTCTGTGACCTAGTAAAGAATTATAGTACTGATATTGCAAGTATTTCAACCTGTGGAGAATATAATTTTTCGATGAGCGATCCGTTCGTTCAGGAATTCAAGACTGTTGGCGAACAGATGAAGCCAGGAGATATAGGTGTTGTTGCAAGTCAGTTCGGATATCATGTAATTTGGAAGCTTGCAAATATCCCTTCAGAAACAATTTCTTTTGAAACAGCTAAAGATAGCATAGTTGCATTGCTAAAACGACAAAAACTACTAGCTGCTTACACAGAGAACGTTGCAGAATTGAAAAATGGCTCTTTAATAGAAATTTATACTGACAAAGAAAACATAGTATACAATTCTTCTGCAACAAAAAACAACACAGATAACAATCAAACTACGCTTGCACAATCAAACACTACAGTTTCAAATAAAGTTGTAAAAGAAACGGTTCCTACAAGTGAATCAAAGATGAAGGATTTTGTCTCCTGTTTGAATAATATCGGAACCAAAATGTACAGCGTATACTGGTCACCAGATACCAATATTCAGCTAGGATACTTTAATGAATATAATTCAAGCATTAAAGTTGTTGAATGTGATACTGAGTCTCCTGATTATAATAGTGATTGCGACAATAAATCATTCAAAGTATATCCTACATGGATAATCAACGACAAAGAATATTCTGGTATTCAGAGCCTTGTTAAGTTGTCAGAATACAGCGGTTGCGCATATTAAATTAAAGCATTGTAAAAACTATTTTTAATTTCTTTTTACCATTAGTTTTTTATACTAAAACGTTAATTAATCAATTTAATGATAAAACTTGGTTATGGATTAAAACATGCTTTGGATTATTCAAATAAGGAAATCAATGCATTTTTACTCACGACAGTAATTGCAGGGTTTTTACTTTCTGCAAGAAATTGGGGCGACCCATTCAGTATTGCAATAGGTATTGGAAATTTTATTACGTTCTCATTAATTTTTGGCGTTTTATTCTTTTTATTTGTTACAATGCAAAAATTTATTGCTTATGCTCTTGGCTGTAAAGGAACATATAAGATTTGGATATTTGGTCCATTTATCGCATTCTTAATATCAATATATCTTATAATGTTTATACCAAATTCAAATTATTATTTCCTCGTAGTATTATATGTTGGTAGTGTTAATCTCGAGGTTATTCCTGAACTCCAGCTTGGAAAATTCAGGCAGGGCCTTAACATGTCTGATATGCTCGCTGTAGGGATAACTGGTCCAGCTACCCTTATTTTATTAATACTGCTTATATTGCAACCTATCTACCTTTCAACACACTCTCAGTTCTCACAGATACTAATTATTATCGCATCATTAATATTATTCTACAGTTCTCTGCCCCTTCCTAAAATGAATGGCCTTAACATCCTGATAAAATCACGAGTTGGCTGGTTGTTCTATTTCTTTTTTAGTCTGTTGTTTTTAGTATTAATCCTTTCATTGAATGTCTGGACATATCTTGTCGCTTTATTCCTTGCAATACTTCTTGTTTGGGCTACAAAAAAATATCTTTCTCCTAAGATTCATGGATGATTAACATTTAGAAGAATGACACTATTCCTTTCTGGAACAAATATATTGAGACGATGATTGATAAGAATGTTATTGGGTAAAACATCATTAACAGCATATATATTGCTACTCCAAAATCACCTATGCTGGCCAAATCCCCTCTGAATGCAATGCCTTTAATGAAAAGATATAGGATTATAGCAAGTGCGAATTTAATAGAAATAAGATGAAAATTGAACAGAATTATTACTATTCCAGACAATAAGTCCATAAGACCCATAAATTTTACAAGCATAACTCCTTTGGAAACCTTTGTTAAATTATATATTTTGTTACACTTCTGTTCCGAGGATAAGATTATGATTTCTCCTCGATAAAAAAACAAAACATTTATATACCTCTGTAATAAGAGAAAAGTATTAGATTTAAATCAATAAGGAGGGTATAAAAAATGGCAAAAAAAGTCGCAAAAGTGGGCGTAAAGAAAGCAAAAGGTTATCTTTACTTCGTCGATAAGAAAGGCAACATTTCAAGAGCTGTAATGGCAAGAGGCGGAGCTAAGAAGGGCAAAAAAGCAAAACCAGAAATGGTAGCTAAAGTCGGCGTAAAAAAAGAATCAGGATTCCTATATTTCGTTGACAAAGACGGAGACGTTTCCAAAGCCAAAATGGCAAGAGGAAGAAAGTAAATCCATAGTTTTATTTTTTCTTTTTTTTATTTCTTATAAGTTCTATCTGAATTCTCGACGAGCATCCATTTTTAACATGTTCACTTTCCAATAGAAATAAGTAAGGGCACGCATAATTTTCATGCTAAAGATGGAGAAAAAAGACGAACATTAATAATAATACTAGAAAACATTTGATGCAATTAGTGATTCTAAATCTTTATGTATTCCCTCTTCGTGTCCTGCTCCAACTATTGCCATTATTTTTTTGTCAGGATTATTTTTTAGGATGAGAAATATTTGTTTTGCCATATATTTGTTTCTGTCATCGACTAATACTTTGTAAAATTTTGGATATCTGCTTTTCATTTTTCCCATAAGCATGTTTATCAGTTCTCCAGATGGGACTTTGTTTAGGTCCAGTTTTATTTTTTCTTGCTTTGAGAAGGGTGATGCTATAAAATCCCAGACCATTTTCATTTTCTCTGAGAATGGAACTTTTTTACTTAGACCTCTAAGCGTTTTTTTTACATCTTGGTCTATTAGTGCTAATAGAAGCTTATTGTTTTTAGCGAGAGTTGCTCCGAGAAGCATTTCCTCTCCAGGATTCATTCCAACCATGTTTCCAACTTTTTTCTGGACGAATTTTCCTATAACTGCAAATAAGTATCCGGTTATTCCAAGTTGTCTTATTGCATAGATTCCAAGACTTGATTTCTCTTTTTGCATAAGTCCTTCGTATCTTTGTTTGTCAAGTTCTATTCCTATTATATCTGGGTAGAATGTAGAGAATGCGTGCTTTATTTTCTTCTTTGATTCTTTAGCTACGTGGCTTGTACCTATGATGAGATATCTTTCAGGAGTTATCATAATCTTGATATTTTGTCTTTAGTTAAATAATTTATTAATTGAAAAGAATATTTAACGAGTCATAATCTCTATTGAGGTGTATTTTTTGATTATGTGATTTTTGTGATTTAGAATTTGTCTGTGTGAAAGTATATCTATCATATTCATTTTAATCAGTTGCTAAATCTTATGCTTTGACTTTGATGCCTTTCCATGCAAGCTCGAATAGCTGTTGCATTGCCGATGCGAAGAATTCTGTGTTTACCCATATTCCAATATCATAAGATGGGTGTACTTGTGCATCATCTGATAGCATGAATAACATTGAGTTTGAGTCTGTTACGCAGAATCTTGCGTTTAGATTTATGTTTCTAACATCTGCAATCTTTTTTAGTTCTTTTATTGCTTCTGTTTTCTTTGAGATTGGTGCTGCGATTTTTATTTCGACTCCTGCTTGATGTGCTTTCTTTAGTGATTTTATTAGTGCATCTGATTTTCTGTTAAGTCCTTCTGCGGTTGTTACAATTATGATTGTTTTTTGCGCGTCTTTTATCATCATATTGATGTGGTCATAAAGTGAATCTCTTCCCTTTACTGAACCAGACAAATCTGTTGGGTCTAGCATTTCAACACCATTCTGATGTAATTGTACAAGGTCATTTAGAACATCTGAGCCTTTTAGTTCATCTATCATGCTGACTGTTTTGTCTGCATCATCTTTGATGTTCTTTTTTACTCTTTCTAGAACTTCTTCTGGCGGTACTGCTATGTATTTGATTGGTTTTCCAATCTTCATTATAACGAATCCTTTTTTCTCAAGGCTTTCTAGTACGTCATAACTTCTTGATCTTGGTACGTTTGCTATGTCAGAAAGTTCTCCTGCTGTGCTTACACCCCTTGATAGAAGAGCAGTCCAAATCTTTGCTTCGTAACTATTTATTCCAAAATCTTTGAGTTTGTTTAAAAAATCCTTTTTGACTAGCATTTTATCACCTTGACTAATTCGTTATCATATAGTGGAGAAAGATAGAGTTATTTATAAACTTTACTACGTGTAACTATTATTAAGTGAAGAAAATATAAAAAAATAAGAAATTTAGAACATTTATTCTTTTTTTGGAGCTTCTTTGACTTCTATTTTAGGGGTTTCAGTCTTCGGGTTCTCGACTGAAGAAGCTTCTTTTTTAGGAGAATCGTCAGTTTTAGCAGTTTCTTTCTTGATTTCTTTTTTCACTGCCTTTTTAGGTGCTTTTTCGACAATTTTCTTGACTTTTTTCTTCTTAGGTCTTTCAGTGGATTTCTTTGGCTTTGTATCCTTTAATTCCTTACCTAGTGCTTTGAAAGCTTTTATTACATCTGCTCTTGATGCGCCTTTTTTGATGTCGAGTGTCTTTTTTAGTGGTTCTATGTGTTTTATGTTGACTTTTTTCCTTCTTGTTTCTCCGTCTATTAAAACGAAGTTTGCGTCTATTACATCAACTATTACACATAGTTTATTTGAATCTCTTCCTGCTATTTTCATGCAGACTCTTCCTGGTTCATACATTTTAATTCCTCCTTTGACCATTTAGAACTCCTATTCGTCGCCGAAATTGGTTGGTCGTTGTTCTTTAATTAAAGCTCTAGTTCTCTTGCTTTATTCTTTATTTTCTTTCTTGTAGCGCTTGATGAGAGCACTCCCCCGTATGGCCTTTCTGGTCTCTTATGTGTTTTTGGCATGGTTTTCATCTTGCCAGGTAGTGCTCTTGGAACTCCTTTGAGTATTTCTCCCGTTTCAGGACATGTGCCTACTTTTGGCTTTCTTCTCTGATACGTTGTCTTTGTACCATTTATTGTCCTTACTTTTACTCTTCTAAAAGTTCTTGATTTTGTTTTGTGCTGCATAGTACTGGGAAAAAAGATTGGTTTATAAATGTTTTTGAAATATAGTCAATGATAAAAGTAAATTATTATTCATTGACTACATAGAGAACGACACACAATATTTATCAAACACTTATACCGTGAACTAAAGCTTCGACTTCTTCAATTTGATGTTTCCTTAAAGAAATGTTGAAATATCTATATTTTACGAAGTAAAACCTTATGCAAATATTAGTTAAATTTTTTGACGAAGACAAAAATGATTATTCACAACACAGATCTATGCTACATTAAGAACTTTTTTTATGATAAGGCTGAATATCAGACTTGCTATTAGGTATGCCCAGAACCAGCTTAGGCCGAATACTGTTTGTACTTCTTTATTTCCAACAATTACTTTTTGAAGCGGTGAGTCTTTGAACGTTGCTGTTGGTGCATCGTATTTTTTTTGTGTAGTGATTAATATTTCTTTGGTTTGTTTGAATGCTTGTCCTTCTATTAGTAGAGTATATTTTCCTTCCTGATTGCCTTCTACTATCCAGCGTACTTCTTTGTTTTTTGGTACGAATGCAGAATCTGTTGTTATGTTTAGATTTGCAGGCGCTGCTGACAGGTTTATTTGTGATAGATTTCCTGTGTATGTTGATGCTAGCGTTGCGGTTACTGTGAATGGTTGGTTTGGGAGTAATGGTTGGTATGCTAGCGTTGCTGACATCCATCCGAATACTATGAATAATGGTATGATTGTGAACAGCATTGGCTTGAAACTTTGTTTCATCATCTCTCCGTTTTTTGAGAGCATTTCCTGCTGTATTTTCATCATCTTTTTCTGATCATTCTTATGTTTCTTCATGTCTGCTTGAAGTTCTTTTACTTCTTTTTTGATTCTCTTGAGTTTGTTTTAGTCTGTTACCCATTTGTATACAAGTGTGCTTAGAAGTGAAATTAGGAAGGATATAATTATTATTATCCATAAATAGTCCATGTTTAAGAAAAAATCAAATATTCCTGCCATTTTGTTCTATTATTCCCCCTCTTTTAAAAAGTTTCTCTGAAAATAGTCAACGACAAATGTAAATTATTGTTATTCGTTGACTATACTGAAAGTGACATACAATTTTTATCAATAACTTATGTCATGAACTAAAATGCTATTCAGCACACGCGACTATTCTCAAACCTTGATAAATTTTCGCATCATTGGGTTCATGTCGTACATATGCTGTTTTGCTATATCCTGATATAACTGGTAGATTATCATTACAGTTAGTAATAGTCCTGTTCCTGTTCCTATTGCTCCTGTTATGTTTGCGAGTGTTGCAAGTATACCTATTGCGAGACCTCCCATTACAGTTAAAGGCGTTATGTACCTTTTTAGCATTCGTTCAAGTACTCTTTTGTCTCTTCTAAATCCTGGTATTTGTAGTCCTGAACTTATCATCTGTTCTGCCTGGCTTGCTGCATCAAGACCTGATGTTTGTACCCAGAATATACTGAATATTGTTGCACCTACCATATATATTAGCATGTAAACTGTGGCTTGCACTATCATTGTTCCTGATATTCCTCCTTGGAACACTGCAAGTAATACATTTGGTGCTCGAATAAATGACGATATTCCTGCGACGCTTGGGATTAATTGTCCTAATAATTGGAAGTTTGCTATGAGTGCAGATACTAAAATTATTGGGATGACGTTTGAGTATAGGAAGTTGAGTGGCCAACGTATTCCTTGACCGGACACCCTGCCGAAACTCAATGGAATTTCTACCTTCATCGCCTGAACATATACAACTACGAGATATACTAGTACTGTTGCGATTATTTTTACTAGTGATTCTGTTAGTGCTCCTGCTGCTTGTGAGTTTCCAAGTGAATAGAATACTGCTATTACTGCTCCTGCGGGTACTTGTGCGTCCCCCATTAGTGGGTTGAATAATTGTATGAAAATTGATTGACTTACTCCTGCTGCAATGAATAGACTTACTCCTGAGCCAAATCCATATTTGCTTACGATTTCATCCATGAATAATATGAATAGTCCTCCTGCTGCGAGTTGTACAATTACTATTAGTGTGAGATTTGGGCTTGTTGGTGGTAGTGCTCCTGTAGTTACGAAGATTATTGCTTCTAAAAAGATGAAGAATATAGATAAGATTTTTTGTAGTCCTTGAAATCTTCTTTTTCCTGTTTCGCTTGTTAGGTCAAAGTTTATTAGTCCTGAGCCTTGTACCAATTGTAGGACGATTGATGCTGTAACTATTGGTCCAATACCTAATGATGTTAGTGAACCAAAGCTTGCTCCTAGAATTGTACTTAAAAAGTCGAATCTCGAGAGAACCGATGGTGCTAAACCGTATGCTGGAATTAATCCAAGAATAAAATACATGATGAGTATCATTCCTGTCCATCTTAGTTTTTCATTAAAGCTTAACTTCTTTTGTGTCGGAGGTTTTACTTCCGGAAGGTTTGCTATTATGTTGTCTAAGAATCCCATCATATCACTTTTTATTTGCTCGAGCTCTTTGAGCTTATATTGTTTGTGGTCAAAATTACTAACTGTGCTTTGTTAACAGCAGTCAGTGTTTATTCCTTGGCTTTTGAATTTGCTGCCGGTTTTTCTTCTTTTTGGCTGATTTTTTCTGCCAGAAGATTCACTTTTCCGCCTGCTTTTTCTATTTTCTCGATTGCTTTTTGTGATGCTGTTTCTATGGTGATTTCGAGTTTCTGTTTTGTGTTTCCTGTTCCAAGTAGCTTATCGTAGCCTAATTGTGTCAGGTTTATTTTTATTGTTCCTGCTTCATTAGTTGCTTTTCCTACAGTTATCCATTTTTGGGTGTACTGCACTAGTGTTGATAAGTTGATTGTGTTTGTTTTTATTGCATTAATTGAGTAAAATCCGTGCTTTCCGAAGTATTTGGTGTCTTTCCAGTACTTGTTTTTTTTAGCGTCACCTTTCTTTCCTGAACCTGCTAGTCCTCTTCCACCCCTGTGACCTGCTCCTCTGTGTTTTTTCTTTTCTCCCCATCCGTGTGTCCAGCTTCCGCGTTGTCTGCTGTTTTTTTTTCTTTTATTGTGAACCATTTTTGTTACCTTAAAGCATTTTTTTTATTAGTGCGTTGATTTTGTCGCCTCTGTATCCAAGTGCGCCTTTTTTGTTGAATGGGTATTTTGTTCCGTTTCTTTCAAATCCTCCTCTTGGTGGATGAAGTTTGTAATATTTTTTGTCTGTTTTTCTTTTTTCGTTTAGTTCCTTTTCTGTTTCTGCGTCAAGTTCTCCATATGTCAGATAGTCTTTGCATTTGAATAACATTCCTTTTGATACTGGATTCAATGGTAAGACTGAGCAGTTGTTTTTTTTCTGAAGGTTTAGCATTCGAAGTGTGTCTTTTACATCTCTGCTTACCCCTATAAGTCCTCTTATGAGTATTGCGGCGTATTTGCTTGAAGCTGGTTTGACTATTTTCTGTGAACTATGGTCAGCGGCCGGCTTGTCTGCGTTTTGCGTACTATTTACTGAACTCTGTTTCGCTGGTTTTTTTTCTTCACTCATTTTCTGGTAGCCTCATTTTTCCTTCGAGTATTGAAACTGTTGTTATGTCTTGCGGTCTTGTTTTTGTGTGGATTAGGTTTTTTAGTGCTACTTCGCATGCTTTTACAAGGTTGATTTTATTTTTTGTTTGTCCTTGTGTTTGTGACCAGACATCTTTGATTCCTGCTAGTGTTAAGATTTTTGCGCATTCTTTTTCTATGCACAGTCCTTTTCCTTTTGGTGCAGGCATTAATTTGATTTCTACTGAACCGCATTTCCCTTTTACTGTGAAGGGTATGCTTGTTGGTTCCTTTGAGTTTGATTGCCAGCTTCCGCTTCCTCTTGATATTTTGAAGATGTTTAGTTTTGCGTTTTTTATTGCTTTTTCTCTTGCGGGTACTGTTTCTTTACTTTTTCCAAAACCTATTCCTACGTAGCCGTTTTTATTTCCTACGACGGCCAGTGTTGTGAATTTTGGTTTGTTTCCTTCTCTTGTTTTTTTCTGTGTTTGTCTGAATATTCTTCTTTGTCCACCGCCGAATTTTCCTTTGGCTTGTCCTATTAGTAGTAATTCTGTTTCAAGAGGTATTAATGAATCAACAATTTCTGGTTCTAGTATTACTAAACCGTTGTCAAGTATTTGATCTATGTCTGTTATTTCTCCAGCTTTGACTTTTTTTCCGATTTCTGTTCTTGGTGTCCAGCCTGTTGGTATCTGCATCTCGATTTCGGTTGATTCTTCATCTACTGGTTCGAGTATTTCTGGTGTGTCCTCGGTGTTTGCTGGTTTCTTTTTTGTTTCTTTTTTTGGCATGTTAATAACTCAATGATTATTTTTTTAGTTCTGCTTTGACTTTTTCAAAGTCCGCTGGCAAATTTTTGTATTTTTCAAGGTGTTTTGCTATGTGTTCTCCTTTTAGTCTGTCTTCTGGTGGAAATACTTCTTTGTTTGCTGGTATGTTCAGTCCGCCATCTATTGCTCCATTAAGTGCTGCGTATAATCTTGAGCCTTTTAATGGTAGTTGTAGTCCTAAGTCTAGTATTGCATCTGTGATTTTGTTCGCTTTTGCTTTTTTTGCAAGTAGCATTCCTGCGAGGTATGCTCCTGGTAGGTTTTTTGCTGAATAGTTCCAACCGTGTTTTTTTAGTTCTTTTGATTGTACAGTTATTAGTACTTTGTCTCCGTCTGTTTTGTAGTTTACTATCTGGAGTATTAATTGAGTGTTTGTTTTTCTGATTACGAGCCTGTTTTTTCTTCCTTTAAGTAGTTCGAGTCTTTTTCTGTAGTTTGTTTTTCCTTCTCGTTTTCTTCTGTATTTTACTACTCTTGTTGTTGTTTGTTTCATCTTGTTCACTTCTTAGTGTTTTGGGAACTGTGAGCTGCGGTCTGCTTCTTTGAACTTTGTTTTGTTGTTTTTTTCACAGCTTTTTTTGCTGGTGTTTTTTTTTTTTGTGCCACTTTTGTGAATAGGTTGTGGTCGTCTATGAATGTGTTTATATGTCTTTTACTTCTGAAGAATCCACCACCTGCTTTTTTGTATAGGTCTCTTGCGGTTTCTTTTGTTATGTTTTTGTTTTCTTTGTAGTTTGCGATTAGTTCTCTTTGGCTTCTGATTTTGTTCATCCAAGTTTCCTTTCTTGGTTGTCTTGCGGTTTTTGTTCCTTTATGACTTCCTTTTCCTTTTCTTTGTCCTTTGGATTTTTGTGATTGTATTTTTCTTGCTCTTCCTCTACTTATGCCTTTTTCTTGTTCTTTTATGATTGCGCCTTCTCTTATTAGTTGTCTTATGTCTGTTTTTGTGATTGCCTCGCTTATGTCCATTAGTCTTTCATTATCGAACTTTATTCTTTTTGGGGATGCGTTCAATAGTTGTCCTGCGAGTCTTTTTTGGATTTTCATTTTGTCCTCATGTTATTTTGGTTTCACTTTGGTTTTGTTAGGAGTTTGTCTTTTTCTTCTTTTTCTCTTTTCTTTTTGTCTTCTTCTGTTTCTTCTGGTTTTGTTGCTTCTTTCTTTTTCTCTTCAGCTTTCTTTTCTTTTTTCTCTTCTTCTCTTGTTTTTTCTGTAAGTTTTGTTTCTCTTTCTTTTGCTGATTCTTTTTTCTCTTTTAGTTTTCCTTCAGCTAGTTCTTTGTATTTTTTTATGTTTAAGTTTGTTACTGTGATTTTTGCTTTTTCTGCTGCTTCTAGTAATTGAAGTTTTTTATTCATTCCTGTTTTTCCTATTATTATTGCGTGTGTTTTTGGATTTACTTCTTTTAATTGTGCTTGTGTTGTGATTGTTATTATTTTTAGTCCGGCTTTTGTTGTGTGTCTGTCTGTATCTTTAGTTCCAAAGCCTGGTTTTACTTTTCTCGCATTTCCTTTTTTCTGGAGTCTTTTTTTGTTCTGGAGTCCTCTTGGTTTTCTCCAGGTTTGATTTACTCTTTTCCTTTTGAATGCATCTTTTCTAATGAAGTCTTTTGACATTTTATCTTACCTTATATTTTCTTGCCGTCTTTTTCTGTTATGTATATTCCATCTTGAAATATTCTTTTATCAAAGCCAGGCCTTCTTGTTAGTTTTTCTATTGATGCTGCAGTTTGTCCGACTATTTCCTTGTCGATTCCGTCAACATCTATTAGTTCTCCGTTGATTTTAACTGTTGCTCCTTGTTTTATTTTGAGTGTTCTTGGAACTTTTTCTCCTATGAAGTTTTTGATTTCTAATGTGTCTCCTTTTAGTGAGACGTTCATTGGGAAGTGTCCTGAGCATATTTTGAGTTTGTAGTTGTATCCGTTTATTGTTCCTTTTATCATGTTTTTTATGTGTGCTGCTGTTGTGAACAATTGTGCTTTCTGTTTTTTTCCTGTTTTTTCAAAGCTTAGATGAAGTGTTTCTCCTTCATTTTTTATGATTATGTTGTTGTCTGACAGTTTTCTTTTTAGTTCTCCTTTTGTGCCTTTTACTGTTACGAATTTTCCGTTTCTTTCAAAAGTGCATCCGTTAAGCATTATTTTTGTTTGTAGTTTTTTTTCTGTCATTTTTAATCAGTATGCGAAGCTTATTAGTGTTCCGCCTAGTCTTTTTTCTTTTGCTTCTTTGTGTGTCATTAGTCCTTTGTTTGTTGAGACTAATAGTACTCCGAAGTCTTTTGCTGGTAGGAATCTTTTTTCGTATTTTTCGAAGTCTGCCAGTTTGATTTTGAATCTTGGTTTTATTACTCCGCATTTGTTTAGGGAGCCGATTAGGTTTATTTTGAGTTGGTTTCCTCTTCCGTCTTCTATTTCTTCATGTGTTCCGATGAATCCTTGCTCATTCATGATTGTTAGTATGTTTCTTATTAGTTTTGAGTTATTGTTTGTTGTTAGTTCTTTCTTTCCTAACTTTTCATAATTATTTATGAATGATAGTACATTTGCAATTGGGTCGTTTAAGCTCATTTTTGTTCCTCTATGAATATTTTTTGAATCCTATTTTTGGTGCTGTGTCCCTGAAGCATTTTCTGCATAGTTCTAATCCGTATTTGTGTATTACT
>Ga0114931_10007461_pt1 | contig 13354 bp, 13 predicted proteins | sample 2SBtaG_FD_89579 | JGI IMG/M metagenome (GOLD analysis project Ga0114931, IMG submission 89579) | Deep subsurface microbial communities from Kolumbo volcano to uncover new lineages of life (NeLLi) - 2SBTROV14_V59a metaG | ecosystem: Environmental > Aquatic > Marine > Volcanic | place: Kolumbo... | reverse complement strand
TTCTGCTTGCACTGGAGGAGGCACTGCTGGCCTAGGCGGCAACCAAACTCCAGACCTAACCAATGACGGCTGTGTAGATGATGCTGATTTGGCCATTCTTTTGTCCTGCTGGGGCTATACCAGTTCTACTGCTCCATCCAATTGTTTAGGTGACGGATCAGGCGGAAGTGGAGGAGACACAGGCGGAGGTGGCAGTCTACCACCATCTAGCCAGCCAGGTGATTATCCTTTGATTGGTTGGCAGACCTTTTGTTGTGCAAATAATGATTTTTATGCCCGTCATGATTTGCTTGTTTATAAGGGTTCAGCAAGCAGAACCCAAGCTATTAAGCAACTTAATCCCAATATAAGAGTGATCTGGACTTTTGACTGGAATGTAGCTGATAGCGATCCAGATATACCTCCTGAGTGGTTTTTAAGGGATATCAATGGGAATATTATACAGATTTATGGTGGTTTTAATATGATTAATTTGTCTGAGTTTGTGCCAGTAGCTAGTAGTGGGCCGTACATTGGTTTGACTTATCCTGAATATGTTCGTAATCGGGACGTTGATTCAGCTGATTTAAACATTTTTGACGGTTGGGGTACTGACGGGGTTTGGGGAGAATCAGGTATGCGCTATACTTATCGCAATAATCCAGATTTTGCTGAAGTAGATATCAATAATAATGGAATTAACGACCATAACGAATTTACTGAAGATGGATGGGTAAATAGCTGGCAAAATGGCATTAATCAAATAATCCAATTATTAGACACAGAATTAAGTAACGCCGAAGCGGCTGATGGCAATCCTAGGGTATTGATATTAAATACTGGCACTCGTCATACTTGGGGTTGGAATACTCATAATGGTTCGGTAGAAGAGCATTTAAATGGTTATTTTGATGATATATTCAACAGCGATTACTGGTGGGATTTTGCTTCTAACTCGCGTCAACCTTGGACTTCAGTAGCTGACGGCTGGCCTTATCCTGACGCCAAGGATTTGCCCAGCAATACCAAAAACGACTTCCGTGGCATGCGTTTTGGTTTAGCTGGTTCGATGTTCAATGATATTTATTTTAGTTTTCAAAGCCGGGAGGCAGGAGAGCATTATTGGACTTATTGGTATGATGAGTTCGACGCTAATTTGGGTAAGCCCTTAGGTTCTGCTCAGCAGATAAGGAGTGGCGTTTGGGCCAGGTTTTTTGACAATGGCGTGGTCATTGCCAGCACAGACGGTAATCCGCAGACTGTAACCGACGCTGACCTACAAGGCTTATCAGATTATACCAGACCGTATTATCGTTTTTTGGGTGGGCAAGATCCACTACATAATAACGGACAGCAGTTTGACAGTGTTTTTTTGGATGGTGAGCGATTTGTTAATGGATCTGTAACTCGCAGACTAGGTGATGCTATTATCTTGTTTAACCAGCCGACCACTGTAGTTTCTGATATTATTATTGATAACGTGGATATGGGTACCTCGCCTGGCAGTGTTTCACCGGAAGAAGCCGGCGGTTTTAGCACCGGTTGGACTCAGCAAGGCGGCACTTGGGGCTGCAATGTACCGGGCACTGATTACTACTCTTTACGCTGTTCTTGGAATCCAGGCACTTATGTATATGCTAATACTGCCAGTGCCGGCGAAACTGCCACTTTCACCCCTACTATTGGTGTTGCTGGCAATTATGAAATATTTGAATGGCACCCTAACGAGCCCAACGCCTGTAGCCAAGTGGACGTATCTGTTAATGGACAAAGTCAGCCAGCCATTAACCAGACCATCAATTTTGGCCAGTGGAATTCCTTAGGCGTATTTAACTTACCAAGCGGCACTGGCAACCCAGTAGTGATTACTTCACCTGGCGGCTGCACAGCTACAGCTGACGCTTTTATGTTTAGGTATGTAGGCAATTAGGTTAATTAGAATTATTTTATGCAAAATCTCAAACTCTGGCTAATTGTTATAATTACTGTAATTATCATTGGAATTATAGTGGGTGTGGTTTTAGGCTTGCGCCAGAGATCAACCCCAACTCCTGTCAGCTCTGCCATAGATTACCCTGCCCAAAACCAGCCAACCAGGCCTGCCATAAAAGACAAATCAGGCAATTATACCCAAGAGTATGAAGAAGGCAGGGCCAGGGCTTTTGAAGCCTTAAGGCAGGAGATACTACAGCAAAGGGGGTATTAAAATTAAAGATGTGCTTATCAATTCACTTTTAGTTCATAAAACTACCTTTTCTGGGTAGTTTTATTAATGCTTTGACTGTTCGGTTTTTGTATGGTATAATGTAATTATAAATAGTTTAGTTGTGGATAAATATGTCTTTAACCAAAAAACAAATCCAGGTCTTAGGTATTATAAAAACTTATATTAAGGACTATGGTTATGCCCCATCTATTAGAGAAATGGCTGAAGAGTTGGGTGTGTCTTCGCCAGCAACCATAAAGCAGCACCTGGAAGCTTTAGTGAGTAAGGGTTATTTGCGTAAAACTGGTGAGGCAGTGCGCAATATAATACCCACCAAAAAAGTCTGGTCTTTAAGCAAGAGCCTGGACTTGCCTTTGTTGGGCTTAATCACAGCTGGCGAGCCTATCGAGGCTTTAGAAAATAATTCTGAAACAGTAGCTGTGCCGGCTAAGTTAATCAGTGATGAAAATTCATATGTATTACAAGTAAAGGGCGACTCTATGATAGAAGATGGTATTCATGACGGTGATTATGTGATAGTGGAGCGGAACTTTTATCCAAAAAACGGCGATGTGGTTGTGGCTTTGCTAGATAATCAATATGCAACTTTAAAAAGGTATTATCGAGAAAAAACCAGAATTCGCTTGCAGCCAGCTAACAAGAACTATAATCCTATCTATGTAAAAAATCCTGCCATTCAAGGGATTGTCAAAGGGCTTATTCGTCGTTTCGCAACAAATCAAGTGTAGAATTTAAAACTAAAAATGAAAAACGACAATGACAAAGAAAAATTTAAAAAGGAATTCAAGCAAAGGATTTATAAGTTTATTCTTGATTTGATTAAATTTCTAGATAGTCTTGATAGAAATGATCCAGTAGTTAGGGTTATAATAGATCAACTATTAAGAAGCGCTACCAGTATCGGGGCAAACTATATTGAAGCTCAGGCAGCTAATTCTAAGAAAGATTTTACTAGATTTTTTCACTATTCTTTAAAATCAGCTAACGAGAGTAAATTTTGGTTAGCTTTACTGAGAGATTCTAATAAAGCAGATAAAGATAAAATTAATAAATTACTAGAAGAACTAATAGAGATATCAAATATTTTTGGTTCAAGTTTAATAACCTTAAAAGAAAGTAAATAGTTTTGAGATTTCAAAAGTCGTTTTTAGTTTTTCAATTTACATTTTTCGTTTGCAATATGAATTTTTATAACAAAATTAACGAACAAGTAGATGTGTTGGTAGATTTTGCTGGCAGCAAAGTAAGGCCCTTGGTGTTTAAATGGGGCGGCAGAGACTACCAAATAAAAAATGTAAATTTAGTACATATGACCCGTGAAGGCAGGGATAAGATTTATTATTTTTCAGTTTCTGATGATGCTAACTATTTTAAGCTCAAGTATAATACTGAGAGCTTAGAGTGGTTGCTAGAAGAAACATATTCTAATTAGTAATTGAGTATTTGGTTTTTATATTTAATTTTATGAGCAGCAAGCTCATTTTTTTATGGTTAAAGATAAAATTATACTCCACATAGATATGAATTCTTACTTTGCCAGCGTAGAACAGCAGGCCAATCCGCACTTGCGCGGCAAATCTGTGAGTGTGTGTGCTTACTTGTCTCCTAAGGGCTGTATTATAGCTTCATCCATGGAAGCGAAGCTCAAAGGCATTCAAACCGGCTGTTTAGCTTATCAAGCCCAAGAGCTAGACCCACAAGTTGTCTTAGTGCAAAACGACCCAGCTAAGTACCGCACAGTCACGAAAAAGATATTTCAAATCCTGTCTGAATATACGACTGATTTAGAAACTTACTCTATAGACGAAGCTTTTCTAGATATTACAGAACTTATAAAAGTTAAGAAAGAAGGCAAGATGAACAAGGCTAAGGGGATGAATGTTAATCTAGACTTTAAGCTAGCTAAAGAGATTGGCCAGGAAATAAATTTTCGAATCAAGTCTGAAATTGGCAGCTGGTTAAAAAGTTCTATCGGCATATCTAGAACTAGGTTTTTAGCGAAGCTTTTATCTGATAATGGACCCAAAGATTCTGCTATGATAAAAGATTTGCATGAGATTCCAGAATTTATTAAAAATTTAGAGTTAACAGATATCTGGGGCATAAATTGGCGCATGCAACTGCGTTTGCAGAAATTTAATATTTATACACCGCTTGATTTATATCAATCTCAGGCACACCAGCTCCTGCAGGATTTAAAAAAGCCCGGTTATTATTTATGGGCAGGTTTGCATGTAATCAAGGCTGGCCCGTCTCGACTCGCTCGCTCGTCGGGCGAGGCGGGCAGCTTTAAAACGCAAGACAATCCTAAGTCAGTTGGTCATTCATATTGTTTATCTAAACAAACCACAGATAAAGAGTACTTAGCTCGTATATTAATGAAACTTTGTGAAAAAACTGGCCGGCGTTTACGAGAATTAGAATTTGATGCCAGCGCCGTGTCCGTCTACTGGTCTTATGTAGGCGGCGGACATGGCGGTAAATCAAAAAGATTATATGCACCAATCTATGAATCTTGGGATATATTTAAACAAGCTTGGCAGCCATTACAGGATTTAGACTTACCAGGCAAAGTCCGTATGTTAGCTGTCAGTGTATCAAGTTTTGTGCCACGAACTCGGCAGTTAAATTTGTTTAGACCAGTAGAAATTAAGGAAAATAAAAAATACTCTTTATCAAGAGCATTGGATGAGGTTAATAATAAATATGGCGAGTTTACCTTAATTCGCGGGTCAATGTGGAATACAGGAGACAACGCGCCAGATCGGATTGGCTTTAGAAAAACAGTAAGTTGGAAAGAGTAATTTTTCTTAGGGATTTTAATCCCGTCATGACAACGCCGCTAAAAGTGGCTAGGGATTTTTTAAAACTCAACTTCCGGTACTTCTCTTTCTGTTTCTAGTTCAATCTCAAAGTATTCAGCTTTGGTGAATTTAAACATATTGGCCATTATGTTGGTAGGAAAAGTTTCTTGCTTGGTGTTAAAATCCCTTACCTGGCCGTTATAAAACCGACGGGCTGCTTGGATTTTATTTTCCGTGTCTGATAGTTCGTCTTGCAGCTGTAAAAAGTTGGCACTAGCTTTTAGCTCTGGGTAGTTTTCTGAAACTGCAAATAAGCTTTTTAAGGTGTGTGAGAGCATGTTTTCAGCCTCTGAGCGCTCTAGAGTGCCTTGAGCAGACATGGCCGCAGTTCTGGCCCTAGTTACTTCCTCAAGCAGTTTTTTTTCATGCTGGGCATAGCCTTGGACAGAACTAACTAGATTGGGGATTAGATCGTGCCTTCTTTTTAGCTGAACATCAATATCAGCAAAAGCTTCTTTGACCCTTTGTCTTAGCTTAATCAGTGAATTATATATAGCAATTAAGCCTAAAACAGCTAAAATGATTACTATTAGAATGATTTGTGTCATATTCATGCAATTATTATACAAGCTCAGCCAAAAAGGTCAACCTAAAGGCAGATTTAAATAGACAAAGTTTATAGTTTTTAGTATAATATTATAAGAAAATATTATAAATACTAAATATTGAAACTAAATTATACAGATTAATCTGAATGTCGACGGTAATTTTTTTAATATTTATTAAATATCAAAATCGTGGGTTTATTTAGTAATAAAAAAAGTTATTTAGGAGTTGATATAGGCAATAACGGGGTTAAAATGGTGGAATTGGCAGCCTCTACTGGCAGAGCCAGGCTAGCTACATATGCTTATGCAGATGTAGATACCAACTTAACTCACTCGAGCTCTTTAGAAGATCAGCAAAAAGTAGCAGAAATAATAAAAAAGATTTTTTCTGAAGCAAAAGTTTCTTCCCCCAAAACCATAGCTGCTTTGCCTAATTTTTCTGTTTTTTCTTCGATTATTTCTTTGCCGGAAATGTCAAAGAAAGAGTTATCCCAGGCTATCAGTTGGGAAGCAAAGAAATTTGTTCCACTGCCGATAGAGGACATGGTTTTAGATTGGCGACCTTTGGTAAAAAAAGAAAAAAAAGATAAAGAAAAAACTAAAGAAGAAGCAGTTGATAAATTGAAAAAGAAAGAAGAGTTTCAAAAAATTCTAATTACCGCAGCCCCGAAAGATTTAGTAGAGAGATATCTAAATGTTTTTAAATTAGCTAACTTGGATCTTCTAGCCATGGAAACAGAAAGTTTTGCTCTAGAAAGATCACTGATAGGTAAAGATAATGCAGTGATCATGATAGTGGATTTCGGAGCTTTTTCTTCTGATATAAGTATAGTAGAAAACGGCATACCCATATTAAGTAGGAGTATTGACGTGGGAGGAGGAACCATAACACAAGCTATTGCCAGAAGCTTAAACATAGAGCAAAAAAGAGCTGAACAGTTTAAAAGAGATATTGGTTTTTCCAGCCAATCACTAAATAGCGTCCCAAAAATAATTGAAAACACAATCAGCCCAATCATAAACGAAATAAAATATAGTTTTGATTTGTTTCAAGGGCGCAAAAGTTCTGGTGTGGTTGAAAAAATTATTTTAACTGGCGGTTCTAGTGTTTTACCTGGCTTAATTGATTATCTAAATGAGATTTTACAGATTAAGGTTTATATAGGCGACCCTTGGGCTAGGATTGTTTATCCAGTCGAGCTAAGACCTGTTTTACAGGAGCTAGGCCCAAGTTTTGCTGTATCTGTTGGACTGGCTATGAGGGAGATTGTTTGAAATGTAAAATGAAAAACGAAAAGTGAAAAATTAAAGTGACACAAAGCTACAATTTATAAATAATCATCCAGACAAGTCGGGATAACGAAATTTTGCATTTTTCATTTTGATTTTTTAGTTTTATTTTATGCAGGATGATATAAATTTTTTACCAGAAAAAGAGAAGGAAAAAAAGGAAAAAGAACTGGTTAAAAAAAGATCAGAAAAAATAGAATTCTATATTCCCAAAGAGGAACTTAAAAAGCAGCCTGATCCTTCAGGTATGCCGACTTTTAGTAAATTTTTTAAGAATTTACTTCCTAAGTTAAAATACAAGCCAAAACCAAAGCCGTTGAAGAAAAAAAAGCTAGACTTGATTGCCAATAAAAAACCGGCTAATAAAATCAAGATTGATGCCCAAGCAACCAAGAGATATAATCCACGTACTATTCAAGCTTTAGATCCTGTAAATAAAGCCAAGAAGGTACAAACACTGGCTTCCAAAGAAAATTCTGCAGAGGATTTAAACGGAGAGTTTAGCGAGGTAGATGTTAACTTGATGCCCTGGCAAGATCCTAACCTGAAAAGAAATAAAAAATTTAGAATATTTGTGATTGTTATAAGTTTATTATCAGTGGTGGCATGGGGGACAATATTGCGTATCAACAACACCAATAAGGAAGAGAAAATCAACAAACTAGAAGATTCTATTGAGCTTATTGATAAACAATTAGAAAATATAAATGTAGAACTGTTATCTCAAGGCTCAACAGTAACCATAAGGCAAAATAAATTCCTTGAGATATATAATAAGCTACCAAAATGGTCTAATTTTTTTACTTGGCTTGAAAGCAGGACAGACCCCAATGTGTATTTTACCAATCTAAGTGTTAAAGGAACAGACATTATTTTGGATGCTTTTGCATCGGATTATACAACTGCCGCTAAACAGTGGTTAGCTTTTAAGACAGCTACTAGCTGGATAGAAACAGCTGAAGTTAATGAGTTTAGGCAAATTTCAGTTAAGGAACCATCAGAATCAGATAAAGTTGAATTTAAATTTGATTTATCTATAAATGAAAATGCTTTACTGCCTAATTTTGTAGTTCAATAATTTATGCAAAAATTGAAGACAAAAAAACCCAAATTTTCAACCAGTCATCCTTATGTCACAACTATAATTATTGGAGTCATTATATTATTAGTTGGATATTTTATATATGTTTTACCAGCAGCTAAAAAGTCTAATGAATTATCAGCTAAAGATGTTTTGCAACTGGAAGTAGAACTAGGACGCAAGCAAACAAGGTTGTTTAGCATAAAAAAAATAGCTAAAGATTTTGATAGCCTGCCAAAAGAATTAAATCAAAAACTTAATGAAAGCTTGCCCTCAAAGCCAAACAAAGCAGATTTGTTAGTAAATTTAGATGCTCTTGCTAAACAGAGCGGGTTGCAGGCAAAGATAATAAACATAACTGACGCCAAGAAAATAGCCAGAGGCGATGGACTAACTACGCAAGACCAGTTAGATGTGCAGGAAATAAATATAAAATTAGATTTAGATGGGATTACTTATACCTTGCTTAAAAATTTTATTAATAACATAGAGAAGAATACCCGCTTATTGAGAATTAATGATTTTAATTTTGATGTTGGTAGTTCATTAATTAAATTTAACTTAACAGCTTTTTACTTAGAAGAGTAAATTATTTGATAATTATGAAAAAGCTAAATACAAAAGACAATAAAAAAAATATTCAACTAGCTGTAGTGGTAGTTATGTTATTCACGACATTTTTTTTGATTTACAGCCATTTTATCAAACCTAATGAGGCAGATACTTCGATCCCAGCTTCAATTTCTGTGGGCAGTGATATACAAGTTGCAGATTTGGCTGGTTTAACACCTGTGGTTTCACCTCAAGAAATATTGAAAGAATTAGATAAATTTGGTGACTGGCCTGTAACTCTTGGTGTTTTAGGCAGAAGTAATCCGTTTTTACCACTTTAGGTTAGCTTCATTAGCTAATTAGCTGCGTTAGCTTTTTAGAAAATTAATACTCTAGTTTCTCTAACAAGCTAATGAAGCTAAAAAGCTGAATTTTTATGCTTAGACAAGACATAAGAAAAAAATTTTTAGATTTGTTGGTGAAAGAAAAAAAGCTATCTTCTGAGCAAGCAAAGACATTAATAGATTTTGAATCTTTTAGCGCCCTAGAAGATAATCTTAAAAAGACAGGCTGGTTAAAAGCTGAGGATTTGGCTCGAGTAAAAGCCAAATACTTTAAGTTGCCTTACATTGATTTATTGGGTGAGAAAATAAAACCAGAAATTATCAACCAAATTCCAAAAGCTTTGGCTGAAAACTATCAAGCTATTACTTATAATAAAGATGGTAAAAAATTACAAGTGGCTTTGATAGAACCAACTGATTTAAAAGCAAGGGAAGCAGTAGAATATTTGGCTCGGGAAAAAAACCTTAAGGTAGATTTTGGCGTTTCCTCCAAAGAAGCTTTTACTGAAGCTTTTAATCAATATTCTGCACTAAAAAGAGAAGTCGAGGAATATTTAGGAGTGGCTGAGAAGAAATTTAGCCAAGCTGCTAAAGCTGAAAAATTAGAGAAAACAGAAGATTTAGCTTCATCTGCCCCGATTGCTAAGATGGTTTCTGTGATTTTACGCCACGCAGTAGATGAGCGAGCTTCTGATATTCATATTGAACCAGTGATGAATCAAACTAGAGTGCGTTATAGGATTGATGGCATTATGAAAACTTCTTTAGTGTTGCCTAAGTATGTTCATTCAGCCATAGTTTCTAGGATAAAAGTTATGGCTAAGCTGAAAATAGATGAAATCAGAGTTCCTCAGGATGGGCGTATCAGGCTACAAATAGCAGGCAACGATATTGATTTTAGGGTATCTACACTGCCTTTATATAAAAATGAAAAGGTAGTAATGAGGATTTTAGATTCATCGGGAGACATTTTGACTTTGGAAGATCTGGGCTTTGATGGTAGGAATTTAGAGATTATAAAGTCTAATATTGAAAAGCCTCATGGTATGTTTCTAGTTACAGGCCCGACAGGCTCTGGTAAGACCACAACTCTTTATGCTAATCTTCAAATTCTAAACAAAGAAGGGGTTAATATAGTTACCCTGGAAGATCCTGTAGAGTATTATTTAAAAGGAGTGAATCAGTCCCAAATAAATCCAGACGTTGGTTTGACTTTTACTTCAGGCTTGCGTTCTATATTACGGCAAGATCCAGATATTATACTAGTTGGAGAGATTCGTGACGGTGAAACAGCTGACTTAGCTGTTCACGCAGCATTGACTGGCCACTTAATGCTATCTACTTTACACACAAATGACGCATTTGGCGCTATTCCTCGTTTGGTAGACTTGAAAGTAGAGCCATTTTTATTAGCTTCAACATTGAACGTAATTATAGCTCAGCGTTTGGTAAGAAAGCTTTGCCAGGATTGCAAGAAGACAGTTGTCATACCCGATAATTTACAAAGTGAGGTTCAAGAAGAGTTATCACAAATTAAGCCAGAAAATTTGCCAAAAGGTGTAGATTTGAATAAAATGGTATTTTGGAAGGGCCAAGGTTGCAAAAAATGCGGCGGCTCGGGTTATAGAGGCAGGCTGGCAATAGCTGAAGTTCTGCCGATATCTGATGAGGTGAAAGATATTATAGCTTCGAAAAATGATTGGCATAAGATAAAGGACATATTTACTAATTTAGGCATGCTGACTTTAAAACAAGACGGCATTATAAAAGCTTTAAAGGGAGTTACTACCATTGAAGAGATAATGAGAGTAACCAAAGAGTAAACTAGCTTTATTAGCTAATTAGCTTGACTAGTTTTTTAGAAAAATAATATTTTAGTTTCCTTAACAAGCTAATGCAGCTAACGAAGCTAACTTCTATTTATGTCTACTCGTACAGAATTATTATTACAAAAGATTATCAGCCAGATGATATCTCAAAATGCCCAAGGCTTGCACTTGGCTGCTGGCCAGGTACCTGTGGCTCGCCAAGATGGCAAGTTGCAAGATTTAGTTGATGTTGAAGTCATGGCTGAAGATTTTATATTAGATTTAACTAAGACACTACTGACTTCTAAAGAACAGCAAGCCCTAGAAAATCATAAGGAATTAATAACCATAAAAGAAATAAGCAGCCTTGGTAGATTTAAAATAAATTTTTATTATCAAAGAGGCACTATTGCTTTAACTATGAAATTGATACCCACCCAAGTTCCTAAGTTGTCAGAGTTAAATCTTCCAGATAGAGTGATCCAGCTAACTAACTTACCTAAGGGATTAATTTTAATTTCAGGTCCTTTCGATTCAGGTCGCTCAACTTTATCTGCTGCTATGCTGCAAAGTATGCTTAACACCAAATCAGTCAGACTTATGACTTTAGAAGAGCCTTTGGAGTATTTGTTAAAAAATAGTAGAGGTAAAATAGAGCAGCGACAGGTTGGTCGTGATGTAGAGAGTTTTGAATCTGGCTTAGAATTATTACTTCAGGAGGATGTAGAAGCAGTTTTTACATCAAACATCCCAAGCCCAGAGGCTGCTCAAAATTTAGTTAATTTAGCTTTAGCTAACCGCTTAGTGATAGCTTTAATTTCCAGTGATTCAGCCATAAGAGCTCTAGAAGCATTTATTTCGTTAGCTCAAGGAGCCAAAGATGAGTTGTTTGAGACTAATTTAGCCGATGCCTTAGAAGCAGTTATTGATTTAAGGTTGCTGCCTAGACAAGGCAGGCCAGGCAGAATATATGCGGCTGAAGTATTGTTAAACACAGCTCCCCTAAAACTTGCTTTAAAGGAAAAAGACTTCAATAGAATGCAAAATATTTTACAAACTTCTAGACAAGATGGCATGGTTACCTTAGATCAATCTTTACTTGATTTGGCTGTCTCGGGTCAAGTGAGCAAAGAAACAGCCCTAGAAGTAGCCCATGAACCTGAGAGATTAAAAGGACTATTAAAGTAGCTTTTAGGTTATTAGCTCCATTAGCTTTTTAGGAATTTAAGTAGAAACCAAAAAAATATACTAACAAGCCAATGCAGCTAGCAAGCTAATGCAGCTATAATTATGCCGATTTTTGAATTTCAAGCTAAAAAGCCAGATGGTTCAACATTTACAGGAACAGTTGATGCCCCCAATGAACAGTCTGTTGTTGAACAGCTTTTAAGCAGAAAATACTATCCTTTGTCAGTTGAGATTCAAGCCAAAAAGATTGGCTCTGATTTTAATGTTGCGTTTTTAAACAGAGTCAAGATTAAGGATTTAGTTATTTTTTCCAGGCAACTAGCCGTTATGTCAGAAGCAACTGTACCCTTAGTGCAATCCTTAAGAATATTGGTTGACCAGACTGAGAATCCAAAACTTAAAGAAGTTATAGCTGATTTAGCTGATGAGGTTGATGGGGGTTCTAAGTTTTCTCAAGCCCTGTCAGCCCACTCTAAGATTTTTAGCAACTTTTTTATTTCTATGATTCGTTCTGGTGAGACTTCAGGTCGTTTAGATGAAGTGCTTAATTACTTGGCAGACCAACAAGAAAAAGACTATGATCTGATAAGTAAAGTAAAAGGCGCAATGATCTACCCGATTTTTATCATAGTTACTTTAATCGCGGTTGGTTTTCTAATGATGATTTTTGTAGTGCCCAAACTAACCTCTATTCTCACAGATACAGGTACAGAATTGCCTTTACCCACTAAAATATTAATAGCTCTAAGCGGTTTTACCCAGCAGTTTTGGTGGGCTATAATTTTAGGTTCTGTAATTTTGGTAGTTGTCTTAAAAATTTTTTTAAAAAGACCGCAGGTTAAACGTCAGTGGGATTTATTGTTGCTTAAACTACCGATTTTTGGTAAGCTTTTTCAGCGTATATATTTAGTTAGAGTTACTAGATCTATAGTCACCTTGGTTCAGGGGGGCGTGCCTTTGCCACAGGCATTAGAGATTACAGCAGATGTGGTGGGTAATAAAGTTTATAAGGATTTAATTTTAGAGACCAAGAAAGAGGTAGACGACGGCAATCCATTAGCCTCAGTGTTTTTGCGTTCAAAAGAGGTACCAGTTATGGTTTCTCAAATGATGAGTTTGGGTGAAGAAACAGGCCGTTTAGATCAAGTCTTAGAAAAGGTGACTAGTTTTTATTCAAGAGAAATAGACAACATGGTAGAGAATCTAGTCAGTTTAATAGAACCTTTGATTATGGTAGTTATGGGTATAGCTGTGGGCGGTATGGTGTCTGCTATTATATTGCCGATGTATAATCTAGCTTCTGGATTTTGATTAGATAGAAGGAAGTTAAGTTGATTATAATGAAATACAAGGACTTACGCACTTGATGTCATCCTGAGCCTGTCGAAGGATATTTAGCTAAAATCAGCTACTTATATCCATGCTTCGACTAGCTCAGCATGACAATTCTGTGTACTTTTACGCCAAGTGCGT
>Ga0114931_10007460_pt1 | contig 13354 bp, 10 predicted proteins | sample 2SBtaG_FD_89579 | JGI IMG/M metagenome (GOLD analysis project Ga0114931, IMG submission 89579) | Deep subsurface microbial communities from Kolumbo volcano to uncover new lineages of life (NeLLi) - 2SBTROV14_V59a metaG | ecosystem: Environmental > Aquatic > Marine > Volcanic | place: Kolumbo... | reverse complement strand
GGTCGCATGCCAACCATCATCGCGCCGCCCCAACCTGGGCGGCTACGTTACAATCCGAAAAGTTTGGCTTACCGAAAAAAACCCAGTGGAGCGAAAGGGAGTCGAACCCTCGACCTCTGCATTGCGAACGCAGCGCTCTCCCAACTGAGCTACCGCCCCAATTCCACTGCCGATTCTAGTGGGCCGCCTGGCAGGTGTCCAGATGCCTGGCTCGCCTGATCCGGCTTTCCCGCTCGCTTCGCTTGGCTTTCCGGCTCGGTCTGGTACTCCGGCGTTTCACTCGACTATTCGACTACCGGGGCGTTTTTTTGGGATTGACCAGGAACGGCCGTAACTCCTCGACAAAGTCTCCCGCGTCCTCGAATTGGCGGTAGACGCTGGCAAAACGCACAAAGGCTACTTCGTCCAAGTCGCGCAGGTGGTCCATGACCAGCTCGCCCAGACGGCGGCTGTCGATCTCGCTCTCGAAGCTGGTGTAGACGTCGTTCTCAATCCCGGCCACCGTCTGTTCGATATCGCGGTCGGCAATCGGCCGTTTCCAGCACGCCCGCTCCAGACCCCGGCGGATTTTGTCGCGCTGAAAGGGTACTCGGGAACCATCCTTCTTGACGACTTTGATGGTCGTCTCTTCCAGACGCTCGTACGTCGTATAACGCCGTTTGCATTTCACGCACTGGCGACGGCGACGGATCGCGAAGCCATCCTGACAGGCTCTTGAATCGATGACCCGATCGTTATCCAATCGGCAAAAAGGACATTTCATTTTACAAACCGCCCAGTCATGACCCGGCCCCTGCAATCCACTTGGGCCCGGCGGACTTGACGGCCTCCGATACGCCGCTTTCATATTGTTTGAAATTCTCAGTAAACAATTGGGCCAGCTTTTTGGCCGTGTCGTCATATTTGGACTTCTTATCCCAGGTATTCCTGGGGATGAGGATTTCACTGGGTACGTGCGGGCAATGGGTAGGTACGGAAAAACCGAAAATAGGGTCGATCGTGTTGGTTGCGTGAACCAAGACGCGATCGTGAATGGCATCGACAATGGCTCGCGTATGGGTCAACTTCATCCGTTGGCCAACGCCATAAGCGCCACCGCTCCAACCGCTGTTAACCAACCAGGCATGGGAGCCGTATTGGCGCATTTTTTCAGCCAGCAATTCGGCATACCGGGCCGGATGAAATACCAGGAAGGGAGCACCGAAACAGGCGGAAAACGTTGCTTCCGGTTCGGTAACTCCCACTTCCGTGCCGGCTACTTTGGCCGTGTAACCACTAATGAAATGGTACATTGCCTGTTCGGGGGTCAGGCGGCTGACCGGTGGGAGCACGCCAAAGGCATCGCAAGTCAGGAATACTATATTTTGCGGATGGCCGCCAATACAGGGAATCTTGGCGTTGGGAATGTATTCGATCGGGTAACTCGCCCTGGTGTTTTCAGTGAGCGAAACATCGTGGTAATCCACCTTGCGGCTCACCGGATCCTGCACGGTGTTCTCCAACACGGTACCGAAACGGATGGCGGCGAATATTTCCGGTTCCTTTTCTGCCGAAAGATCGACGCACTTGGCGTAGCAGCCACCCTCGATATTAAACACGCCCTGATCGTTCCAGCAGTGTTCGTCGTCGCCAATGAGCGCCCGGCGGGCGTCCGCCGAAAGGGTTGTTTTGCCGGTTCCGGAGAGGCCAAAAAAGAGTGCGACATCTCCTTCCCGCCCCTCGTTGGCCGAACAATGCATCGAAAAAACGTCCTGCTTGGGCATCAGGTAATGCATAATCGTAAAGATGCCCTTTTTCATTTCACCGGCGTACTGGGTGCCGAGGATCACAACTTCGCCCGTGGCCAGGTTCAGTCCAACGCTGGTTTTGCTGTCGATCCCTTCTGTGCTGGGATCCGCTTTTTCCTCGCCAGCGTTGAATACCACATAGTCGGGCTTGCCAAAATCGATTAACTCTTCGGCCGTGGGTCGAATGATCATATTGTGCATGAACAGGGCATGGTAGGGCCGGGTGCAGATAATCCGCACCTTGATCCGCGAACGCGGATCCCAGCCGGCAAAGCCATCCATGACGTAGAGCTTTTCGCAACGGTTCAGATAATCGATCGCCCGTTTGCGATTCTGACGGAAAGATTCTTCCGAGAGCGGAATGTTTACGTCCCCCCACCAGATATCCTCTTGCGTAGACGGTTCCCGGACCAGGCGTTTGTCCTTGGGACTGCGGCCTTTTTTTTCGCCGGAATTCGTTGCGAAGGCGCCGGTGGAAGTGATCATCCCGTTGTGATCGATGATCCCATTTTCGTATAATTCCGCCGACGAAACATTGCGGCAGACAGAGGCGACGGTGATGCCGTATTCTTTCAGGCTGAGGGTCCGGTGCATAAGTGGATGGTGCTCTGGAAAGGGTGAGGGGACAAGGATTGTTTGCGGCCTCTACTAGGGACCAGGTGATCACAACCGGCGGACTGTAAGATACCAACTTTCAGGCCTTTGGCCCAGGGCCACGTAGCGTGCATCCGCACAGATTGCCCCTCGGACGATTCTCTGGAGGGCCAGGCTTTGTCTCACTCCCCCCCAACACGCGAGCCCGACTCGCCAGCGGCGGACCCAAGTGGAACGCTTGCTTTTGGGTCCCCCGCTGATGCGTCGGATACCAAAAATCCGGTTTCGAAACAAAGCCTGGCAGGTAAGCTGGCAAGTCCAACCCGAAAAGCCTGCGACAAGATGCCCGAAGCATTGGCCCTATTTGCCCAGCTGCCGGGGAACGGGCGGACCTTTTTTAGGTTTATCTTCCTTGGGCTTGCCTTCCTCTGGCGGCGGCATGCTGCCCGTGTCGACCACCAGGTAGCCACCCCAGAAGAACGGATGCGCGGCGGTGAGCGGCCTGTTTTTCGGATCGTTTTTCAGCCGCAATTCGGTCATCGGATCGATGGGAGATTCCATCTCCAGTTGCACGCTGCGTTGCCACGCATCGGCGGCACTTGTGTGAGGCAGTTCCTGCACAAACTCTCGAACCAGATCCAGCATCGACTGACCTCCCACGCGCCAACGGCTCAGCAGGACGGTCTGCGCTCCGGTGGACAGCAGGCCACAACTGGCTAAAAACAGCTCTTCCCCAGGCATGAAAGTGCCATTGCCCGGGCTTTTTTTCCTGCGCGAGGTCTTAAATCCACGTTCCGCCTGCGTTCGCATGCCTGGCAGCAGGATTTGTTGTGGCCCAAACGGTGGCAATTTCAACCATTGGCTCAACGACCCGTTCGGGCCCCTATCCAGCGGCAAAGGCGACCAGGAGAAGGGCTGGGCCGTAGTAGCTTCCAGTTCGCGGAATACCAATAGAGTATCCAGCAATGCACCGACCAGTGGAGACGGAGCCGGCAGCGGTGCTTGCAGGTCGAGCGGTCTGGCCACCACCGCCCGTAGCGGGACGATCGTTTCTTGTCGCTGCTCATCATTATCACCAGGTACCAAGTCGCCTAGCACCAGGCCCGTCCGCTGCCCGTGACGGCGCTGTCCGCCAGCGCGAGACAGGGCCAGCCCCACGGTGGGCGCATAACGGATTCGCATATTGTAAATCATCGGCCCGGTGTGTCCGTCGATGGTTACTGGCAAGGCTGCCATGGGCACATACCAAATCAGGTGATCGGGTACGACGATTAATTCATGGATCGCCTTGGGATCGATGGAAGACCCTTTGAACAGAGCCGTGTAAAGTTTTTTGCCAACCTCCTGGTAATCGGTGGATGCCAGCTCGTCCACCGAGAGGGCCCGATTGGCGTCGTAGTTTCCCAACGCGCGCAGGTATTTAGCGAGCAATCCGCCCAGGCGGGAGCTGGAGCCCAGATTCCAGAACTTATGCGCTGAGGTTGTCTGTAGAAAACCAAGCATTCCGCCTGGGGTATTGTGGAAAACCAGCAGTGCCTGTCCCGGCTGGAGCCGGTCCTTGATCTGTTTTACCGTCAGTCGAGGCGGAAAGGTAAAGTCGGCCGCTACATGCTCCAGGCCGATGTCGCGCAGCATCGCCTCACGGCGGATGATCGTGTCGGACCATGTTTTCCAGGCCCGGGCCAATTGGCGATCCTGGTGTTCGTCTTGTCCTGACCACCATTTATCACGTAACTGCGCCACCGCCTGGCGACCCTCTTTTTGAGCTACGCCATAGTCCGGGTAGCGCATCAGCAAGTCGTTACGCTGCGCTTTGGTTTGATCGTTGCTCGGATTGCCTCCCGTGGCAAGCACTTCCCGCAGTGCCGCCAGGCGGCCCCCCCACGCCAAAGCATGGTGGTAGCGGCGGCGCTTTGCCAGGTCGGCAACTTCGATCGCGGTGGCGGCATCTTTGCGCGAAACAAGCGCGGCCAACCAACGATCAAAGGCTCCCTGGTGATTGCTTTTCAGGACCGCCAGGGACTCCAGGGAGCTCAACAACCAGTCGGTGGCCGTGGGATCGGCCAGCAGCAACTGGTAGAGCCCCATCACTTTTCGGGCGGAAAGTTGATGTGAATCGAACTGCGTATTGGTCAATGAAATTTGCAGATTTTTTTTCGACATGCCAATCTGCTTTTCCACCGCTCCGGCAAGCAGTGCGTCGGCCGTGTCACGGCGCCGATGGTAGGCGACCCGAGCTTCAAGATATTGCGACAAGTTTCCCAGTAAGCCAATCCGCGCATCGCGTAGCCGCGTCTGTCCGGCGCCCAACGCACTGGCCGCGGCGTCCCAGTTGCCCGCGGCCAGCCGCTCTTGGGCCATTGCAAGGTTCAACCGCACGTAAAGATGGTCCCACCGATGGCGGCGGGCCCAGGCTGCCGCCACCTCGAGTTGCGGATTGGGCTCTTGAGGCGAAATGATCAATCGGTTGACCGTTCCCAGCCGCATGGAGTCGTCCAGCACGCCGAGGTCTTCATAATAAAATGCCAGGTAGCTCGCTTCGGCAAGCGTGTGGGCCGCGGTGCTGTTATCGCCAGCAAGCATTTGTAGTCGGCCCAGTCCCAGCAGGGCGACACAGGTAAGTCGATGGTCGAATTTTCCAGCCAAGAGCGTGGCCCGCTCTAAATGAGGCAGCGCCTGGCGTATTTCGCCCGTACCCTCTTGCGCCAAGCCCAACTGCAAGTCGATCCAGGCTTGCGACCAATGGTTGGGCGGCGCGCCGCCGCGAGTCAAGGCCAGTACCAGGGCACGCGACGTTGCATTATGCGGTCCCAGGGGCCCCAGCAATTCATTGCGCCGACGGATGGCCAGGGCCGTGGTGCGAAGCACCTCGGTCACATCGAGCTTCCAGTATTGGGCCTGTTGAACTACTCCGCCCTGGCTGACGGCCTGGCTGTTGTCAATTTGACCCAAACTGATCATCATGGCTGACGGCAATTGGCTTAGTGCGTAGGGACGCTCACGCCTTCCCCAGGGCAGTTGGCGAAAATTGGTCAGTGGCCGTGGATTCATGCCGAAACGCACACGCAGTAGCCATTTGGGGTATTGCAGGAACATTTCGCAAGCCTGATCGTACTGCTCAAGCGCCGCGGGCAGGCGTCCCTGGTGGTAATAGACTTCGCCCAGCATTGCGTGATAGCAGATTGAATCGATCCAGCGACTGGTGACCGTTTTGATGGACCCGCGGAGTTCGCGCCGCAAGATTCGTTCGGCATCCCGATAGCGGCCTTGGTAGAGGTACTCAATGCCGCCATAGTAAGCCTGTGTGGGGATCGTATCGCGTTGCTGCCCAACAGAAAACGCAGGCCAGAATGCTAGCAGCAGGATTGCTGCTATCAGCTGGCGGCGGAACGGGCTGGCCATGCTTTGCATTGCTTCGGCTCCAAGTAGACTCTGTCTGAACACGGAACAGGGATTTGAAAATGGGGAAGCATGGATCGGCTATTCCACCAGGGCTCAGGGGAGAACCACGCTAGCATACCCGGCCAGAATCGACGCGCCCTTCTTATAACAGTCGATTCTTCCAAGTCCGGAGTCAAGGGCTGCCCCAATCAGCCCCCTTGTTTGGGACCTGGACCGGATTTTCAAGGCGAGACTCTTTTTTTTCCGGATAGCGCCAAAGTTTAACGATTGGGTTGCCGATAACGTTTTTGCGGGCCGAGATGGAACTGCTAACGCAAGGCCTGGGCTGCGGGCCGAAAAAGGTGTCCGCGGGATGGTCGCGCATTTTACGCACGGAGAACTGATCGCCATGATCTCGTTTGACAAGTGTCGCCGCCAGGCGGCCACAATCCTCGGTGGTTTCCTCATGCTGGCAGCATTAGCTTCGACCGGTTGCCAGGTCGACGTGAGCGGCCAAACACTGCCCAGCGGTTATTACTTAAGTGATGATGTGCAGTACTACGCTCCAGGCTCTGAATTCAAGCTGGCACGCGAGGCAGCTGCACTCAAAGAACAATCGGCGGAGCAGATCAGCGAACACCAGCAGTAGCCAAAGGCAGTCAAAGCGTTGGTAGCGAGTCCAGCTTTTGTGAAGCATTGTGAGGACTTTCTATTTCCATGTCCGTTACATCCAAATTGCCTCTCAGTCCTACGAGGCCCAGGGCGATAGGATATGCCGATGCGGGACCGACGTTTTAAATGGCTAACACGCCCGCCAGGTCGGCTTCATCGGCTACCCTTGGAACGATTGCATGTTTATTTGCCGCCCGTCTTCAAGCGATCCCACGATCGCAGTTGGCGGGGAATGGGGGGGACGGCACCCTTGGAGGCAGGCGTCTGAGGTGTGGCTGGTGGTTTTTATTCACCAGGCGCATCTCAGATGACCTTGCCCGAGGGAATCTCCCCGAGAGAGGCGATCTCAGGCCAAATTCACGGCATTGCGACCGGCCGTTTTGCAGCCTTCTTTTCCTCCGGCTGGTCCCGCAAGCGGCCTTTCAGCCACCTTGTCAGTCGCACTCCTTGTGTCCGCAAGGGCAACCATGAATAGTGTGAAAACTGATAACTGGTTTGCACCCTCGTGCGAAATCCCCGTTTGAACAGATAGTCTCCCACGCCCAGATCGAGGCAGCGATCTTTTCTCGCGAAACCGTCTTCCAAGGTACGGGCCAGCAGTACATTACCCAAGCCACGCCGCGATATGTTCGCATCGAAACCGATCCGCAGTCCGAACAGGCGTCCCTTGCAATGATAATTATAAGTAAACGCGGCCGGCCGGCCATCCACGGTCAACAGGGTGAGGTCCAGCATGCCCAGCCGGGCAGCGCTGGCATGCGTATCCCGCACGTAGCCACCAATCTGCTCGTGGCTGAGCGTGGTACCGGTGGTCGACTTGCCCTACCAGCTACTGCGAGACACTTCCATGCACTGCTCGAACAAATCCCAACGAGGATCGCCGTCGCCCTGGGCTGCGCTGGCGGGGCGATGGCGAATGAATCCCACCTGGCCAACCGCTTCGACTGCGCGCTGCTGGCGGCGCAGTTCATGACGCCATTTGGACGGTTTGTCAGCCAGGTAACTATTCCAGTCGCCGGCCAGGTCGATCACTGAAACTTGTTGATACTTCCTTTGCCGGGGCTGAAATCCGGCAACGCGCATGGCCCGTTCGGTAAGATTTCGATGACTTGGCGGGGCGCCAGTCCAGCGGAGTTCCAGCAGATCCCAGTCGCGCCGGGTGGCTTGCACATGCTGCATGGCCATAAACAGCGAAGCCGATGGGTTGGCTCCAATCGGTCCGTACCAGGTTCCCCAGTCGCTCAATGGATAGGTCAGAACCCGCAGGTTTCCAACGTGGTAGTGTTCCTTGCACACGCAGAGGGGCACAATCCCGATCGGTATGCCGGCCGCCTGAATGATCAGCACGCGCATGTGCCGGTCCTGGCCAAAATGGCGCCAGTAATCCGAGAACCAGTCGAACGTATGGTAAAAAGTTGCCTGACTGGTTTGTGCCAGCAAGCTATTCCACACCATGCGATACGACTGCAACTGGTCGAGCGAATTGATTTCCACCACATCGGCCATGGCAGGCACCTGAAAAGATTGGGCGTCAGCAGAGTTCCACATCGTTCAAATCTTCTCCCAGTTAATGCAAGGACCGTTCCGTAATAAGCGCACCTGCCAGGAAATCGTACGATACGCCTCTGGCGCGGGGGAAAAATGGCTAAGCATCCTGCTGCCAGGTCTTACTGGAGGTTGCCTCCGGGCCACATGATGCATTTGGGCAACACCCAAAATTGACCGCGCGGCCGGTCCGATTACTTCGTAATATGTTCTTAACGGGTATATTCACGAACAGGCTCGAGAAAAAGCGACTGAGCTGTGACAGCAATGGAATGAGTGCCATGAAACGTATGCGTCAGAACCATTCAGCGGCAATATGGATAGGGATGATAGAATCCATCCACGCAAGCAACCATCTGGCGGTACTGGCAGTCACCGGGGGAGGGACGGGGGCGATCAGTCAACTGTTCACGGTACCCGGCGCGTCACGCACGATGCTCGAAGCGCGTGTTCCGTACGCGCAAGCGGCGCTGGCCGATTGGCTGAGGGGAGAGATGGGACAAGCCTGCAGTGCCGCGACAGGGCGGGCCATGGCAATGGCCGCCTGGTTAAGGGCCAGAGCGCTTAAGCCCACGGCTGCTCCTGGACGACTGGTGGGCCTGGGGAGTAGCGCCAGCCTGGCCACCGATCGACCCAAACAGGGACCGCATCGAATTCATGTGGCCACTCAAACCGATTCTCATACCTGCTGCGTTTCGCTGCCATTGCACAAGGATGCACGCAGCCGATTTCAGGAAGAAAGCCTGGCAGCTCATTTGTTGCTGGCCATGCTGGCCGAAGCATGCGAGGTCGATTCCAAACCGGGTTTCCATGCGGTCCAGGAATTGCTAAATCATGTCGAGCAGCTGGAATTTGTGCGTCAGGCAGCGCCCACCGCATGGACCCAGTTGCTGCTGGGTCAGCGGAAATGGATCTGGGCCATACCGGCAGACCGCGCTGCCAGGCAGACCGATTCGGAGAGCGACCCGCGGCAGGCCTCGCCGCCGATCTTGTTTCCCGGCGCGTTCAACCCGCCCCACGAGGGACACCTCCAAATAGCCCGTTTGGCGCGTGCCCGACTGCAACGTCCGGTCGCATGGGAGTTGTCGATACGCAATGTCGACAAGCCGGCACTCGATTTTGTGGAGATCGCCAAAAGACTGGCTGCGTTCGAGGCACTTGCCGATTTCTCGGGGGAGTCCGTAGGGAAAAGCCCAACAGTGTACCCTCGCGGGGGGGGGCGCGAAGAAAGCAGGGAAACCTGTCAACAGGTCCTGCTGACCGACGCGCCTACTTTCCTCGACAAGGCTCGCCTTTTCCCTGGCTGCCTGTTCCTTGTGGGGGCCGATACAATCACTCGCATTGGCGAGCTGCGCTATTACAACCAGGACCAACAACAACAGAGCCGTGCCATCGAGGAGTTGGCCCGTCTGGGGTGTCGATTCCTAGTTTTTGGCCGCCAGCTCGCAGCCGGTTCAACCGCGCAAGAAACAGGTAGCTCAGCCGCCCCGTTCCGGGTCCTGGGAGAGCTACCGTTACCACGGCGATTGCGGGCCCTCTGCGACGAGGTCAGCGCGGAAGAATTTCGGCTCGATCTCCATTCTCGAGATTTACGCGGTTGAATAGTTACTGCGGGTAGGATACAATTGCAAGGAGATATTGATAATCAGTATCAATATCATGGCCAGCAGTTGCCTGCTGCCCCCTAAACCACCCTCCATGCCATCCCACCTGAAATTTCCTCCCATGCAAGAAATCGTCCCACTTAGCACGTTGCCCCCGGGCCAGTCCGCCGAAGTTCGCCAGGTCCTTGGCCAATCCGAACAGGTTCGCCGGCTTGAGGAGCTGGGGCTCCGGCATGGGGTGCAGCTGGAAATGGTACGTCATGGGACCCCCTGCATCGTACGGATCGGTGGCCAATCGCAAAGTAGCCGCTGCGGTGACAGCAAACTCTGTTTTCGTCAAAGCGACCTGCTCCAGGTCATGGTGGCACCTACGGACTGGATTTAAGGGAGTTTAGGCATGGCTCAAAAACAACTTCGGGAATTGCTGGCGGAAATAATCTACGCACACTGAAAACGGGACGAACCACGAATAACACAAAAGCGAAACTGTTTTATCGAGGATTGGCGTCGATCATGACTTCACCTTCGGATCAACCTGCTCAAGAGGTAACCCAACTTGCGAAACTCGAACTGGGAGGCCGGGGCCGCATCGTCCGTGTTAGCGGCAACGGTGATGTGAGTCGTCGATTGCTTGAAATGGGGGTCACGCCGGGAGTGGAAGTCCACCTTCTCCGCGCCGCGCCGCTTGGCGATCCGCTGGAGTTTGAGATTCGCGGATATCGGCTGAGTTTGCGCCGCGGCGAAGCCGAAAAGATTGATATTGAGATTTTATGAAGGTGTCTCCTACGGAAATGGCTGGGTATCGGATACGACTGGGTGCCAATGGGACCGGTTTTACGATACCATGGATCCGGTCAGCGGTCGCATGCCCAGCAATGAACACACCTGCCTGATGCCTACCTCCGCGCCCGCCACACCCCTTCGCGTCGTCCTGGTCGGCAATCCCAATACGGGCAAGTCGACCGTCTTTAGCGCGCTGGCGGGAGTGCGACAAAGGGTCGGCAATTATCCGGGCGTGACGGTCGAGAAAAAGACTGGGCAACTCAAGCACGATGGCCTTACCCTAGAACTCATCGATTTGCCTGGCACCTACAGTCTGGCCCCGCATTCGCCCGACGAAATGGTGGCCGTGGAAGTGTTGCTGGGCCGGTTGGCCGGCTGGCCGGCCCCCGACGTGGTGTTGTCAATAGTCGATGCGTCCAATCTCGAACGGAATTTGTTCCTGGTCAGTCAGGTGCTATCGCTGGGTCTGCCAACCGTGATTGGCCTGAACATGACCGACCTGGCCCACCAGCGCGGGATTGACATCAATGTCCCCTTGCTTGCCGAGCGGCTGGGCGTACCGGTGGTCGCGATCCAGGCGAATCGGCGTATTGGCCTGCAACACCTCACCCGGGTTCTGGCCACAACAGCCAAACAGAATTCTCATCCTGGCGCTGGCCAAGGAACGCCACAGAATGAGCGCGAAAATCCCTTTCCGGCTCATTTCAGGCAGCTCGCCGCCGAGTTGGCCGAATGCCTCAACGTAGGGCGCGACCAGCCACTGCCCCCTTTCCTGGTCGAACGCATCCTGCTTGACGGCGGCAACTATTTGGAACGTAAATTGTTAGACCATGCTTCAGCAGCCCAAATGGAGCGGTTGCACGCGGCCCGCCAGGCATTGGCCGAGGCGGGCACCCCGATGCCGGCCGTCGAGGCGATGGCCCGCTACGATTGGATCGCTCGCCTGCTGGAGGGAGTCGTTAGCCGGCCCGACTCCCCCCAGCAGACGACCAGCGATCGGATCGACATCATCTTAACCCACAAGGTATGGGGAACGTTGGTGCTGGTAGGCGTAATGGCTCTGCTCTTTTCGTCCATCTTCGTGTTCGCCAATCCATTGATGGAATTGGTCGACTTTGGAGTGGGCCGACTGGCCGATGGGGTGAAAGGATTGCTGCCCCCCGGGGCGCTCCGTTCTTTGCTGGTCGATGGGGTGATTGGGGGAGTCGGCGCGGTGCTCGTATTTCTGCCACAGATATTGATCCTGTTTTTTTTTATTGCCGTACTGGAAGACTGCGGTTACATGGCCCGAGCTGCCTTCCTGATGGATCGGCTGATGGCAGGGGTTGGGCTGAGCGGCCGATCCTTTATCCCGCTACTCTCCTCGTTTGCCTGCGCGGTGCCGGGAATCATGGCTGCGCGGGTCATTGAAAACCGCCGCGACCGACTGGCCACGATCATGATCGCCCCACTGATGAGCTGCTCCGCCCGATTGCCGGTGTATGTGATTCTAATCGGCGCGTTCGTACCTGCCCGTTCCTACCTGGGTGGCCTGGTGGGCTTGCAGGGCCTGACCCTGCTGGCCATGTATGCAATCGGCATTTTCACGGCCGTGTTGGTGGCGTGGCTGCTAAAACGAACCTTGCTACGCGGCGAGACACCTCCCTTTGTGATGGAGCTGCCCGGCTACAAAATGCCGTCGGGCCGATTGGTCCTGCAACGGATGGTTGAGCGCGGCTGGGGATTCGTGCGGCGGGCTGGCACGGTGATTTTCGCCGTGACGATTGTCGTTTGGGCCCTGGCCTACTATCCGCGTGCCCAGCAGCGAGTCGACGAAGTCATCGACCGCCAACGGACAGCCCTGGTCGTGGCTACTCAGCAGGCAAGTCCAGGCTCCCCGGCCCATGCCGAAGCCATCGGCCGTTTGGCCCAGTTCGACGAGCCCCATCAGCACGAACACCTGGACGCCAGTCTGCATCAACGTTACAGCCTGCTGGGGCAGGCTGGCCAGTGGATTGAACCGGCCGTGCGACCGCTAGGCTGGGATTGGCGCATTGGCTGCGCGGCGATCGCTTCGTTCCCTGCCCGTGAGGTGGTGATGGGCGTGCTGGGGGTTATTTACCACCTGGGCCCCGAGTTGGACGTGAGCGATCAGGCCGATCAGAATCAACTGCAGCAGCGGCTCCACCTGGCCCGCTGGGACGATACGGGCAAGCCGGTTTACAATATACCGGTCGCCCTGTCGTTGATGGTTTTTTTCGCCCTCTGCGCCCAGTGCGCGGCCACCCTGGCGGTGATCCGTCGTGAAACGGGCAGCTGGCGGTGGCCTGTGTTTACATTTTCGTACATGACCGCACTGGCCTATGTGGGAGCCCTGCTGACTTATCAAGTGGGTATCCGAATGTGAGGCAGCGAACAGCAATGATTGGCTGGCAAAATATCATCGCTTGGGGACTGGTCGGACTGGCCGCCGGGTACCTTTTGCGCAAGGCCTGGCGGCGAATCGCGGGGCCTCCAGCGGGGGCGTGTGGAGCTTGCGCCCACTGTGGGACAGCCGGCCCGGACGACGCCCGAATCCCCTCGCCTCGGTCCCTGGTGCAGATCGAATTTCCCTCGGACGATGGAACGCATGGACAGACCGACCACGCTGCGAAGTGAGACCCTGCTGGGCGAACTGACACCGTCTTGGAAAAGCCGGTTGAGGCGCCGCGTGTTGGCCTGGTACGCACAGCACGCGCGCGACTTGCCGTGGCGGCGCAGGCCGACCCCGTATCGGGTGTGGGTCAGCGAGATCATGCTCCAGCAAACCCAGGTGGCAACCCTCCAGGCGTACTTCCCCCGTTTCCTGGCCGCTTTTCCCACCCTGCGCGATCTGGCGGCGGCCGAGGAGGAGCAAGTGTTGCGGCTGTGGGAAGGGCTGGGCTATTATCGGCGGGCCAGGCAGTTGCACGCGGCTGCCCGGCAAATCGTGGACCAAGAGGGCGGCCAATTTCCAACCGATGTTCGGGG
>Ga0114931_10007459_pt1 | contig 13354 bp, 15 predicted proteins | sample 2SBtaG_FD_89579 | JGI IMG/M metagenome (GOLD analysis project Ga0114931, IMG submission 89579) | Deep subsurface microbial communities from Kolumbo volcano to uncover new lineages of life (NeLLi) - 2SBTROV14_V59a metaG | ecosystem: Environmental > Aquatic > Marine > Volcanic | place: Kolumbo... | reverse complement strand
TGGCCGCGCGTTGCTGGAGCGGCTCGAGCGCGGTGTCGATACCGTCCGTGTGGACGACGCGACGCTTGCCTCGATCAGCGAGGCGGGCACCCCTCAGGGGGTGGTCCTGGTGTGCGAAGAGCCCTCCGGGTCGCTGGCCGATCTGCCGGTGCGCGGCCGCTTCGTGATCACGGACGCCGTGCGCGATCCGGGCAACGCCGGAACGCTCATCCGGACCGCCGTGGCGTTCGGGCTCGACGCCGTGATCGTGCTGCCGGGCACCGCCGATCCGTGGTCGGTGCGTGCGGTACGGGCTTCGGCAGGGATGGCGTTTCACCTGCCGGTGGTGCGGGCCTCCACCGAACAGGCGCTCGCCTGGCTGGCCGCGCACGCCGTCCGCCTGCTGGCGGCGGACGGCGGGGGCGACGACGTTACCGGAGTGGACGGTACGCCACCGTGGGCCCTGGCCGTGGGAAACGAAGGAGAAGGTCTCGGCGCCGCCGTGCGCCGAGCGGCCGTCCGGTCCGTGTCGGTTCCGATGCCTGGACCGGCCGAGTCATTGAATGCCGCGGTAGCGGCCGCGGTGCTCCTCTACGTGCTCACCCGGGAGGGTTCCCGTGCTTGAATCATGGATGATTCCCGTCGTTGCCGGACTGTTCGGGCTGGCGGTCGGGTCGTTCCTGAACGTCTGCTCGCTCCGGTGGCCCCAGGACGAATCCGTGGTACGGCCTCCCTCCCACTGCCCGAGGTGTGGCCAGCCCGTCCGCTGGTACGATAACGTGCCGGTGCTCAGCTGGCTCGTGCTGCGGGGCCGGTGCCGGTGGTGCGACGAGCCGATCTCAATCCAGTATCCCCTCGTGGAGCTGACCACCGCGCTCGTGTGGGCGGGGGTCTTCGCCGTGCACGGGCCGTCGTGGGAAGCGTTGCGGGGAAGCGTCTTCCTCACGATCCTGCTCGGAATCTCGCTCAGCGACGCCCGCTTTTACATCATTCCGGATGAGTTCTCTCTGGGGGGAACCGCGATCGGGCTGGGCATGGCCTTCCTGCCGGGAGGGAACGACTGGCTCGCGTCGTTCATCGGTGCGGCGGTGGGGTACGGTAGTCTCTGGCTCGTCGGCGTAGGGGGCACCTGGGTCATCCGGAAGCTGTTTCCCGGTCGTCTGGAGGATGCGGGCGTCGACCACGCGATGGGCGGTGGCGACATCAAGATGATGGCGATGGTCGGGGCCTTTGTCGGCGCGTGGGGCGTCGCCGAGACGGTGTTGATCGGCTCGGTGCTCGCGCTCCTCGTCTTCGGCCCGGTCGCCTCCCTCTCCAAGAGACTCATTCCGCTCGGCGTCTTTCTCGCCGCGGCCGGCGCCGTCGTGTACGCGTGGGGAGAGCCGCTGCTGAGCTGGTACCTTACCCGCGTGGTCGGATTGCCTGGCTGAGTGGGCGACCCGGGGCAAGCGGGCGGCCCGGGCTCAGGCTCCGTCCTTCGGCGGCCTTCCGATTCCCTCGGCCAGATACGCCCTGGAGAGGTCCACATAGTGATCGCCTCCCCGGGCGATCCACCCCGCGGCGGAGCCCTCCAACGTCTTCCTCACCGTTCCGGGAACCCCCGCCACGACGCTGCGGGCCGGGATGTGCGCGTCCTCGAGCACGACCGTGCCCGCCGCGAGCAGGCATTCCTCGCCGATCACCGCGTTCTGCAGGACGACCGCGTTCATGCCGATCACGCATCGGTCACCGATCGTGCAACTCTCGAACTTGGCGCCGTGGCCTACGGTAACGTCCTCGCCGATGAGCGTCGGAGCCCAGGCCCCGACGTGCACCACGCAGTTGTCCTGAACACTGCTGCGCGCCCCGACCACGATCCCCCGTTCGGGATCGTCTCCTCTCAGCACGGCGCCGAACCAGACTGACGCATGTGGCCCGATCGTCACGTCTCCGACGATCACGGCGGTCGGCGCGATGAATGCCGAGGGATCGATGCGGGGCGTCGCGCCCCCGAACGGGAGGATCAGCGCCACAGCCGCCTCCGTGGACGGGCGGGCAAGGTCACCGGCTCGACGGGTTCCGTGTCGCCGCCTCATCCGTGCCCTTGCGGGTGAGGCGTGCCCTGAGGACCTGGGTGTCGGACGCCTCGAGGACCTCGATGCGCACACCCGCGCGCTCGATCGCCTCTCCCGCCGAGGGCACATACCCCAGCTCCTCGAGGATGAAGCCGTTGAGCGACCGGTGCTCCAGATGAGGCAGTGAAGCATGGAGTGCAAAGTTGATCTCGCGAAGGTCCACGCCCGCGTCGGCCACGATCTCGTTGCGCGATATCCTCTGGATGGGTTCCTCGTCCACATCGCGCTCGTCGACGATCTCGCCGACCAGCTCCTCGAGCACGTCTTCCAGCGTGACCAGCCCGTCCGTGCCCCCGAACTCGTCGGCGACGATGCCCATGTGGATCCGGCGCGCCTGGAAATGGCGGAGCAGAAGCGCCAACGAGAGCGAGCCCGGCACGAAGAACGGCTCTCGGGAGATGTCCGAGAGGACGACCTCGCGCCGCCCGGCAACGAAGGTCTCGTACGCCTCGCGCACGTACAGGATGCCGGTGACGTCGTCGATCGAACGGCCGTACACGGGAACCCGGGAGTACGGCACGGTGGCCAGATCTCCGACGATCTCTTCCAGCGTCAGCGTGTCCTTCCACGCGAAGATGTCCACCCGCGGCGTCATCACGTCCCACGCCGTCATCTCGTCGAGACGGAATGCGCGCTCCACCAGGAGGTTCTCGTCCTCTCCGACGATGCCCGCTTCCTGCCCGATGCGGCGGATCTCCGTCAGCTCTCGCTCCTCGTCGGAGATGTCGGCTTCGTCATCTCCGGAGAGCACATCCTCGAGGCGGCGGGCGGGTGAGATGACCGCACTGATCCAGCGCCGGAGCAGGAGGAGTCCCGGTGCGGAGAGTAGCGCCAGCCGGACGGGGTGCCGGGCGACGATCATGCGCGGCAAGATGTCCGCCACGAGCACCACGACCACCACGCCTATGGCGAGCTCCAGAAAGGCCGTGTGAAGCCCCAACCCCGCCGCGGTCCACGCCACCGCGATGCCGAGCGCACTGAGGTTGAGCCCACCGCAGAGCACGCGCACGCCTGCCTGAAGCTGGCCCGGATCGGCGCGCAGGCGGCTCAGCGCGTCCGCGCCGGCAAAGCCCTCTTCGAGGAGCGTGCGGAGCCGGGCGCTGCCGACGCGGAACACCGCAGCCTCGGAGGCGGCCAGGGCGGCGGACACCAGCACGAGCACGAGCGTGGTTACGCCTGCGGCGGTCATGGAGCGCGCTGCGGAGAGAGGAAAGGGGTGCGCGATGCAGCCTGCCGCGCGCGCCAAGGCCCGGTACTTCGGCCTACGTCCACAAACGACTCTCCTGCACGAGTTCGGCGACCACGTCCCGTGGCGCGCGCCCATCGGCTTCGGCCTCGAAGTTCAACACGATGCGGTGTGCCAGAACCGCCGGGGCCACGGCGCGGATGTCGTCGTATGAGGGAATCGGCTCTCCTCGAGCCGCCGCGCGAGCCTTCGCGCCGAGGACCAGGTACTGCGAAGCGCGCGGCCAGGCCCCCCAGCTCACGTATCGGTTCGTGACGGGCAGGGCGTCCTCGGCGCCCGGACGGGTGGCGCGGGCCAGCCTCACAGCGTAGGACACGAGCGACTGCGACACGGGAACACGTCGAACCAACCCCTGTAGCGAGATCAGCTCGGTGGCCGATACGACCGTCGCGACGTCCGGCGTCGCTTCTCCCGTCGTCCGCATCGCGACCTCTTCCTCCTCGGCTCGGGAGGGATACCCGATGGCGAGCTCGAGCATGAAGCGGTCGAGTTGGGCCTCCGGTAGCGGATAGGTCCCTTCCTGCTCGATCGGGTTCTGGGTCGCGAGCACGAAGAACGGGGGCGTGAGCGCCAGGGTCTTTCCGCCCGCCGTCACCGCGCGCTCCTGCATGGCCTGGAGGAGCGCCGCCTGCGTCTTCGGTGGCGTCCGGTTGATCTCGTCCGCGAGAACCACGTTCGCGAAGATGGGTCCTCGGACGAATCGAAAGACCCGCTTGCCGGTGGTCCGGTCTTCCTCGATGACCTCGGTGCCCGTGATGTCGGTAGGCATGAGATCCGGCGTGAACTGGATGCGGCTGAACTCGAGATCGAGCGCATCGGCCAGCGTCCGGATCAGCAGCGTCTTCGCGAGTCCGGGAACGCCCACGAGCAACACGTGGCCGTTGGCGAGCAGGGCGGTCAACAGGCCGTCGACCACCTCGTGCTGTCCGACGATGCGCTTCGCGACCTCTCGGCGGACCGCGGCCGATACGTCGGCGACCCGCCGCAGTAGCGCGACGTCGGGGTCCGACGTGAGTGTCTCCGGAGTTGTGGGCATCCGCGCGCGAGGTGCAGGGAGTCAGGGCCCAGGGCCGGGCACGCTCCCATACACGTGCCGGGCCGGGTGGATCCACGCGGGAGAACACCGCCCTCGATGGCCTCTTGCCGCGAAACGGGGCCATGGCCGCCCCTGTCTGCGGTGTACGCGGCTCCTGGAACCGGCGCGAACATAGAAGAGAGGGTTTCGGCGCGTCAACCCGGCCGGGGGGGCGGCGCGCGCTGCGTCCGGCCTCTGCTTGCGCGTTTTTTCACAAACTCATAGTTTGTTTAGGCTATGGACGAGAGGGGGGGGGATCCACGCCCTGCGGGCCGTAGAAGGGTCAGCCCCGCGGACCTGTTGCGGGCCTCCGGGCAGTACGCCGGGTACGGGCTCGGTTGGGCGTTCTCCACGCTCCTCTTTCTCGGGGTGGGGTGGTGGTTGGATTCGAAGCTCGGCACGGCGCCGGTGCTCCTCATACTGGGTGCGTTTGTGGGGGCCGGCGCCGGTTTCTACAGCATGTACAACCACATCGTGAAGGAACCCCGCAACCACGGGGAATCGGGCGAAGAGTGAATCGAACCCTCACGCGATACGCACGAACGGCTGCCCTGCTCGTCCTCGCCGTGCTCCTGGCGCTTCGGCCCCTGCTCGGGTCTGCCGACTTCCGTGCCGTAGCGCTCGCCGGCGCCGTCGCCACCGTCGTTCAAGTGCTCCTCTTCGGCTCGATGGTCCACTACAGGACGCGCTGGAACCGTTTCCTGGTTGCGTGGGCGGGTGGAATGGTGGTTCGGGCGTCGGTCGTGCTGCTGGCCGCGGCCATCGCGGTGTGGGCCGACGCGCCCTCAGCGGTGCCGACGCTCCTGGGGTTGGCGGGGTTCTTCTTCGGCCTGGTACTACTCGAGCCGGTGTTCCTGCGGCGCGGGCTGAATGAGACGGTCGAGATCCTATGACGCTTTTCGGAGCGCTCCGGTATCTGCAGGAGCACGCAGCGGGTGGGGTGGGGGAGGGGCCCGACCTCCAGGGCATGCTGATGCACCACCTTTCCGACGGAAAGGACCTGGACGTCCGCTTCATGGGCAAGGGCTTTACCCTGCACTTTCCGGAGTGGAACCCCATCCATCTGGGCTCCATGACCCTCAACCTGTCGCCCACGAAGTATGTGTTCTTCGTGGTGCTCGCCGCCATCGTGAGCCTGGCGGTGTTCATCCCCGTCGGCCGGGCGCTGCGGGCACGCTATACCGATCGCGCGCCGCATGGCTTCGCCAACGCGATGGAGGCGATGATCATCTACTTCCGCGATGAGGTCGTGCGGAGAACCATCGGCCACGGCGCGGACGTCTACACGCCGTACATCCTCACGCTGTTCTTCTTCATCCTGTTCATGAACCTGTTCGGGATCGTCCCGTTCGGAGCTTCGGCTACGGGAAACCTGTCCGTGACCGGGGCGCTCGCCATCCTGACCTTCATCCTCGTCGAGGTGTCGGGGATGCTGTCGTTGGGATTCAAAGGGTACATGCGCACGATCTTCTACGCGCCGCCGGGTCTCAATCCGGCGGGTAAGGCGATCATGCTCGTGGTCATGACGCCTGTCGAAATCCTGGGAAAGCTGGCCAAGCCCTTCGCGCTGGCCATCCGGTTGTTCGCGAACATGACGGCGGGGCACACGCTCACGCTGTCGTTGCTGGGTATGATCTTCATGTTCGCGAACCTGGCGCTCGGCAAGTGGGCAATCGCCGGCGCTTCCGTGGGAATGGTCATGGCAGTGCTCATCCTGGAGGTCTTCGTGGCGTTCCTCCAGGCATACATCTTCGCGATGCTCACGGCCGTCTTCATCGGCCTGATTCGCCACGCACACTAGTGGACGGTAAGAGTCCACCCGACGCGCAGTCGTAACGAATCTCTCAACAGGACGGAAAAGAGGACATGCTTCACGCAATGCTCGCCGCCTTCCAGGACGCGGCCATGGATCCGGAGACGGCGAAGAACTCGCTCAGCCTGCTGGGCGCCGGCATCGGCATCGGCTTGACGGTGATCGGCGCCGGCATCGGCATCGGTCTGATCGGACAGGGCGCCACCCAGGGAATTGCCCGGCAGCCTGAAGCGGGTGCCACCATCCAGACGGCGGCCATCATTCTGGCGGCGCTGATCGAAGGCGTGGCGCTGTTCGGTCTCGTGATCACGATTCTCTACAAGTTCTTCTAGAACCCGGGACGTGCCGGCGCCGGGCGAGGAACGTATCAACGCCCGCCGCGCCGCGAGACGCATCTTTCGCGGATAAGGTGCGGGAAGACACGGGGAGTATGCGATGAACGTGCGTCGGATGATTCCGGCCGTGCTGCTGTGGTTGGCGACCTCGCCGGTCGCGGCGTGGGCGCAGGGCGGCGAACGTGCCGCGGAGGGCGGCGGTGGCCTTTTCGAGATCAACACGGGGCTGTCGGTATGGACCGTCCTGGTGTTTCTGGGCCTCGTGCTCATCCTGGGGAAGTTCGCATGGGGGCCGATTCTTGCCGCGGTCGAGGCGCGTGAGCAGGGCATCCAGAACGCCCTGGACGAAGCGGCGAGGAGCAACGAGGAAGCCGCGCGGATCCTCGAGGAACATCGCCGGCAGCTCGCCGAGGCCCGGCGGCGGGCCGGTGAGCTCCTGACGCAGGGCAAGCAGGCCGGAGAGAAGCTTCGCAGGGAAATCGAGGAGAAGGCGCGCGCCGAGGCGCAGGGCATCGTCGAGCGCGCGCGTGCGGATATCCAGCGGGAGCGCGACAAGGCGTTGGATGCGCTGCGCCGCGAATCCGTGGATCTTGCGCTTGCCGCGGCGTCGCGGTTGATCCATGAGAGGCTCGATCAGGCACACGATCGGAAGCTCGTGGAGACCTATCTCCATGAGCTGAGCAGCGGGGAAGGCGCGGAAGCGTGAGGGACGAGACCGTCGCCCGGAACTATGCGGAGGTGCTCTTCGAGCTCGCAGAGCGGCACGAGGGATTGGAGCCGTACGGCGAGGCCATCGACCTGGTGGCGCGGATGCTCGACGAGGATGGGCGCTTCAGGACATTCCTCGAGACCCCCCGCATCTCGGACGCGGACCGCAAGGCGGTGGTGAACCACGTGTTCGAGGACCGGGTGCCGGAGATGTTCCTGCACTTTCTCCTGATCACGATCGACAAGAGAAGGCAGCGGTTGCTCAGGAGTATCGCGCAGCAGTACGGGCTGCTGGTGGACCAGCACCTGGGGCGCGAGCACGTCGATCTGACGGTGGCCCGGGGGATGGACGACGATACGCTCGGGGCGGTGTCGTCGATGCTGTCGCGTATCCTGGGCAGGACCGCCATCGCCCACGTTCGGATCCGGCCCGAGATCCTAGGCGGGATGATCGCGCGTACGGGCGATACCATTTATGACGGATCCGTGCGGCGGCGCCTGGAAGGTCTCCGGCGGCGCCTCATGGGAGCCGAGCTTCCTTCGGCGTCCGTGGGCGGGGCGTCGGATTGAGCGTCTACAGATAACCAACTTGATGAGCTGAGAGACGATGGCCAACGACTCCCACCTGCGAGCCAGCGAGATCAAGAGCGTCCTGCTCTCGGAGATCGAGCGTTACGAGGAAGATCTCCGGGCCGAGGAGATCGGCGAGGTTCTCGAGGTCAAGGACGGGATCGCGCGCATCTACGGTCTGACGAAGGCGATGGCCTCGGAGATGCTCGAGATCACGTCGACGGAGACGGGTGAGGCCGTCACGGCGCTCGCGTTGAACCTGGAAGAGGACAACATCGGCGCCGTGATCATGGGCGAGTGGACCCAACTCCAGGAAGGGGACCAGGTCCGCCGCACCGGGCGCGTGCTCGAGGTTCCGGTGGGTTCGGGCTACCTCGGCCGGGTCGTCAATCCGCTCGGCGAGCCGGTGGACGCCAGGGGGCCCATCGATCCGATCGAGGACAGCCGCCAGATCGACATCGTGGCGCCGGGCATCGTGCTCCGCCAGCCCGTGAAGGAGCCGCTGCAGACCGGACTCAAGGCGATCGATTCGATGATCCCGATCGGCAGGGGGCAACGGGAGCTGATCATCGGCGACCGCGGGACGGGGAAGACCGCGATCGCGGTCGATACGATCATCAATCAGAAGGACACGGACGTTCTCTGCATCTACTGCGCGATCGGCCAGCGGGCGGGTAAGGTGCGCGGAATCGTCGAGACGTTGATCGAGCACGGGGCGATGGACTACACGATCGTGGTGGCCGCGAACGCTTCCGATCCGGCCCCGTTGCAGTACATCGCGCCGTACGCCGCGTGCGCCATGGCCGAGCACTTCATGTGGCAGGGCAAGCACACGCTGGTCATCTATGACGACCTGTCGAAGCAGGCGCAGGCGTACCGGCAGCTCTCTCTGGTGCTCCGGCGCCCTCCGGGACGCGAGGCGTATCCGGGCGACGTCTTCTACCTGCACTCGAGGCTGCTTGAGCGCGCCGCCAAGCTCTCCGACGAGGAGGGCGGAGGATCGCTGACCGCGTTGCCGATCATCGAGACCCAGGCAGGCGACGTGGCGGCGTACATCCCGACGAACGTCATCTCGATCACGGACGGCCAGATCTTCCTCGAGCCGGACCTGTTCTACTCCGGGGTCCGACCCGCGGTCAACGTGGGCATCTCGGTGTCGCGTGTCGGAGGTGCCGCGCAGGTCAAGGCGATGCGCAGGGTGGCGGGCAGGTTGCGGCTCGACCTCGCGCAGTTCCGCGAGCTCGAGGCGTTCGCGCAGTTCGGCTCCGACCTCGATGCCGCGACCCAGCGGCAGCTCGCCCGGGGCTCTCGCACGGTGGAGATCCTCAAGCAGCCGCAGTACCAGCCGATGCCGGTGGAGAACCAGGTCTGCGCGATCTACGCGGTGACCAACGGCTACGTCGACGAGGTCCCGATCGGACGGATCGGAGCGTGGGAGCGTGGCTTCCACGGGCATCTGTCCGCGAACCACCAGGATCTCCTCGACGAGATGCGGGATTCCGGGCGGCTCACCGACGAAGCGGCGGAGAAGCTCGTCGCGGCGATCGAGGAGTACAATGAGGTCTTCGCGGCCCACGAAGGGCTGGCTGAGCCCGCCGCCGCGGTCGGGGTCTGAGGCCCCGCGGGCATGCGCACCTTCGAGTAAGGACGGCAATACGTGGCTGGCGCCAGGGAAGTCAAACGCCGGATCAAGTCGGTGGAGAACACCCGCCAGATCACCCGCACGATGGAGCTTGTGGCAACATCGAAGCTCAAGCGGGCGACGGACCGGGTGTACGCGGCGCGTCCGTACGCCGCCGCCCTGGACGACGTTGTGCGCAGCCTTCATTCGCCCGGCCTCGAAGAGGTTTTCCCGATTCTCCGCCGCCCTGAGCGGGTCGAGCGCGCGGCGGTCCTGCTGCTGACCGCGAACCGGGGACTGGCCGGAGCGTTCAACGCCAACCTGATCCGCGAGACGCGCGAGAAACTCGAGGAGCTACGCGGCGACGGCGTCGCGGCGGAGTTGCATGTGGCGGGGCGCAAAGGTATCGCCTACTTCCGCTTCCGGGGTGAAGCGATGGCGATGCAGCGCACCGACATCGGCGACAGCCCCACGGTCGAGGACGCGGAATCGCTCATCGGCCCGTTGCGCGACCGGTTTGAGGCCGGGGAGCTCGATGCGGTGTACCTGATCAGCTCGGAGTTCCGCTCGGCGATGTCGACGCCGCCGAGAGTGCGCGAGCTCCTGCCGATCCGTCCCGGCGAGGGTGGCACTTCAGTCTACCAATTCATCCTCTCGCCGGGCGGGATCCACATCCTCGAGAAGATGCTACCGATCTACGTGCGCAACGTCGTCTACACCGCGCTCGTGGAGAACGCGGCGGCCGAACAGGGCGCCCGCAGAACCGCGATGAAGAACGCCACGGACAGCGCGGGCGACATGCTGGAGCGTCTCACGCGCAGCTACAACCGGGCCCGACAGGCCCAGATCACGCAGGAGATCGCCGAGATCGTCGGCGGCGCTGCCGGCCTCGAGTAGGCCGACGTTCAGAGACGGGGAATCATGGCTGATCAGAATATCGGTAGGGTGGTGCAGGTCATCGGTCCGGTGCTCGACGTCGAGTTCGAACCGCAGAACATGCCGGAGATCTACAACGCGCTCCATCTGTCCGGGACCACGGAGGAGGGCCGCGAGATCGATCTCGTGGCCGAGGTGCAGCAGCACATCGGGCGAGGGCAGGTACGGGCGGTCTCGATGTCATCCACCGACGGGGTGATGCGCGGCATGGACGTCGTGGATACCGGCAGCTCGATCACCGTGCCCGTGGGGGAGCCCGCGCTGGGGCGCATCCTGAACGTCCTGGGCAACCCGGTCGATCGACTCGGTCCGGTGGTGGCGGAAGAGGGAGAGAAGATCGAGCGCTGGCCCATCCACCGGGAGGCGCCCCGCTTCGAGCAACTCGAGCCGAAGACCGAGATCTTCGAGACCGGGATCAAGGTCGTCGACCTCCTCGCGCCCTACGTGAAGGGGGGTAAGACCGGCCTCTTCGGCGGAGCGGGCGTAGGTAAGACCGTCATCATCATGGAGTTGATCAACAACATCGCCATGGAGCATGGCGGACGCTCCGTATTCTGCGGCGTCGGTGAGCGGACGCGCGAGGGCAACGACCTCTGGCTCGAGATGAAGGAGTCCGGGGTGCTCGGCTCCACCGCCCTCGTCTACGGCCAGATGAACGAGCCCCCCGGAGCCCGCCTCCGCGTGGGCCTGTCGGGCCTGACCATCGCCGAGTACTTCCGCGACGTGGAAAAACAGGACGTCCTCCTGTTCATCGACAACATCTTCCGCTTCACGCAGGCCGGCTCCGAAGTGTCCGCGCTGCTCGGTCGGATGCCCTCCGCGGTGGGGTATCAGCCCACGCTGGGTACGGAGATGGGCGAACTACAGGAGCGCATCACCTCGACGCGCGAGGGCTCGATCACCTCGGTGCAGGCCATCTACGTGCCCGCGGACGACCTGACGGATCCAGCACCCGCGGCCGCGTTCACACACCTCGATGCCACCACCGTGCTCTCGAGGGCGATCGCCGAACAGGGTATCTACCCCGCCGTGGATCCGCTCGACTCCACCTCCCGGATCATGGATCCCAACTTCGTCGGGAATCGCCACTATCAGGTCGCGCTTCAGGTCCAGGAGATCCTGCAGCGCTACAAGGATCTACAGGACATCATCGCGATCCTGGGGATGGACGAGTTGACGGAGGAGGACAAGATCATCGTGGGACGCGCCCGCCGCATTCAGCGGTTCCTGTCCCATCCGTTCCATGTGGCCGAGCAGTTCACGGGCATCTCAGGCAAGTATGTGAAGCTGGAGGATACGATCGAGTCCTTCGAGCGCGTAGCCGCGGGCGAGTTCGACCACCTTCCCGAGCAGGCATTCTACATGCGCGGGGGAATCGAAGAGATCATCGCGGCCGGCAAGAAGATGGAGCAGGAGGGCTGAGGTGGCCGACGCCACGCTGCACGTCCGCGTCGTGTCCCCGGAGAAGATCGTCTTCGAGGGCGAGGCCTCCGCGCTCATCGCTCCGGCATGGGACGGGATGGTGGGAATTCTGCCCGGTCACGCGCCGATGCTGGCGCTGCTCGGGGTGGGCCTTCTCAGCCTCGAGCTCCCGGGAGGGGGCGGGGAGGGGTATCACGTGGCGGGCGGTGTGATGAAGATCGAGCGTAACATGGTGACGATCCTCACCGAGTACGCCGGCGACGAACCTCTCCGAGACATCCCCCCGGGGATCGTCGTTCACCCGGAAGATTTCGGTAGCGCCCGCTGGGAGAACCCGCTGGTCTGACGGCTTCGGTGCGCCGAGCGTCCACCGGCGTAGCCCGAAAGGAACGGCGCGGGAGGAACGCCCCGGGCGGCCGCCCGCTTCGACACCTCCCGAGGAGGCGCAGCGCATGAGACTGGATCTGCACATTCACACCACGGCATCGGACGGCGCGTGGTCTCCGCAGGAGGTGGTCAAGGGCGCTGCCGCCGGCCGGCTCGACGTGGTGGCCCTCGCCGATCACGACACGACAGCCGCGGTGGATGTAGCGCGCGAGGCCGCAGCGGAACTGAATCTACAGGTGGTGCCCGCGATCGAGATGAGCAGCACGCATGCGGGCCGCGAGGTCCATGTGTTGGGCTACTTCGTGGACGTGCACTCCGCGGCGCTCGTCGCCCATGGAGGCCGCTCCGGTACGCTCCGCATCGAGCGGATGAGGGAGATGGTGGATCGGCTCGCGGCCGGCGGTATCGACGTGCGCTTCGAGGACGTGGCCGACGCCGCGGGACCGGAGCGATCCAGCATCGGGCGCCCCCATCTCGCGCGCGCGCTCGTGGCGCTGGGGTACGCCGAGAGCGTTCCGGACGCGTTCGACCGCCTGATCGGTGACGACCGCCCCGCGTTCGTCCCCACCCGGCTGCAGACCCCTGCCCAGGCGATCGAGACGATCCTCGCGGCCGGGGGGATCCCGGTCTGGGCCCATCCTCCGGCGGATCTCATGGATGACCTGCTGCCGGCGATGATCCGCGCCGGGTTGCGCGGGCTGGAGGTCTACCGGCCGTCGCACAGGAAGAACCACGTGATGCGACTGGAGGAGATCTGCAGGACCACCGGTCTGCTCAAGAGCGGGGGGTCGGACTGGCACACGCCGGAAGCCGGTGCGGCACTCGGCGATTTTCACGTGGGTGCGGACGAGGTGGAGGGGCTGCTGGCGGCCGGCGGCCTGTGAGAGCGGCCGTCGCCGACAGCTCGACCGCCTCCGGGCGATCACCTGGAGCGCGCACACGCGTTGACCCCTCCAGCGTATTACTCTATCTTGGTATGCTCCGCTGGATCTGAGCGCTCACGCGCGCGTGACGGCGGGGGAACACGAGCTTTTTGACAACAGGGGTAGAGAGGGAAGTGGTGAGCCTTAGGCGAGTTTCCGTGGGAGCGATGTGACGCGTCTACGGGAGCGGAGCCGAGAGAAGGGAGTGTGAGGGCGAGTGGTGGA
>Ga0114931_10007458_pt1 | contig 13355 bp, 9 predicted proteins | sample 2SBtaG_FD_89579 | JGI IMG/M metagenome (GOLD analysis project Ga0114931, IMG submission 89579) | Deep subsurface microbial communities from Kolumbo volcano to uncover new lineages of life (NeLLi) - 2SBTROV14_V59a metaG | ecosystem: Environmental > Aquatic > Marine > Volcanic | place: Kolumbo... | reverse complement strand
ACCGCACACGTGAAATCGCGGCCGCCCAAGGCGCAAAAGTGTTCGAGTTTCCCTGGCAGGACGATTTCTCGGCGGCCCGCAACCGTGCTCTCCAAGAGGTCTGCGGCGACTGGGTTCTGTGGCTCGATGCCGGCGAGCGACTCTCGGCGACCGATGCTCCCGCCCTACGCCAGTTTGTCGATCGGAAGGCGGACCCCTCTCGGGCCTACTTGCTGATGATCGAGGTTCCCGCGGAAACTCCCGACGGCGAAGCAGAGCAAATCGCGTGTGTTCGCCTCGTGCCGAATCGAACGGAACTGAAATTTCAGGGCCGGGTCCGCGAAACGCTTCACGCCTCGCTGCTCGAGGCCAACATGGCGGTCGACATCACGCCCTGGAGAATCGATCGAACGCGGATCGAGCATGACGCGGAGCGGAAGCAGCGCAAGGCGTCACGAAATTTGAAATTGGCCCAACTCGAGTTGGCCGAGGACCATCGCGAGCCGCGCGTGCTGCTGGCGCTTGGCGATGTGTATAGCGCCGAAGGCAACTATAAACGAGCGCGTCAGTTTTTCCGCGCGGCGATTGACGATTCGAGTCGCGGTTCGACGGAAATGCTCGAAGGCTATTACGGTCTTCTGACCGCGTTCGAGGCAAACGACCACGAGGCGCAACTCTCGGCCTGTATCGAAGCGACGGAAATTTTTCCGTTCGACGCCCAATTGTTCTGTGCGATGGGAAGCTACTTACAGGCGCAAAACCGCATGGATCTCGCCAGCCGTTCGTACGAGGCGGCCCACCGTTACGGCCAGGTGAACCCCGAGGCGTGGCATCTAAGCCACATCGGTGAAGTGGCCTCGCTTTGCTTGGCCATCAGCCTTGACCTGCTCGACGAGCCCGCCAAGGCACGAGAGATCCTGAAAGAGGCCCTCGAACGAAATTCGCACTCGCTCAAATTGCGGCGGTATTTGATTGAATTGCTGATTCGCGATGGTGAGATGAAGCAGGCCGTTCTGGAAGTCAACTCGCTGAACATCCCGGCCGCTAGCCGTGAGTCGCTGCGCAGCGCCGTTCGCGGCGCTTGCCAGGCGGCGCGGAAAAACTGGATTCCCGCCATGGCGTATCTAGAAACCGCGTTCAGCTCGGGATGTCGCGATCCACTTTGCCTGAGGTGGCTGACGATCTGCCTTGTCTCAACCGGTAGCCTGTTGGATGCCGAGGGCGTGCTACGCGAGTGGGAGCGTGTCGAACCACGAAACGCCGAGCTGAAAAAATATCTCGACGCGCTGGCGCAAGCCTCCGCGGCCCATGACGATACCGCGGAGCAACAGGCATCCGAGGTGCCAGCTGTCGACAACGGCCCCGCGGAAAAGTCGCCACCGGCAGCGGTCGCCTCGGAGGTGATTGACGTCGGCAGCCTGCGCAAGCTACGCGTCGACTCGGCAAATCATCCGCTCGATGGCACGATCCATTTCCAGCTCGGCTCGACCTACCGGCAGCAAGGTGACGAACAGGCCGCTGAGCAGGTGTGGCGCAATTACCTCAACCGTTGCCCGGATAATTCACAAGTGTCCAGTGCTTTGAGCGAATTGCTGCTCGACCAAGACCGGCTTGCCGAGGCGATCGAGCAGTTTGACCCCCATAACCCAACGGCGGAGAACCGGCCGCTAGCCGATCTTCTACGGGGCATTCAGGCGGCTCGCCGCGGCGATTGGCAGGAGGCGTTACAAAGATTCGAATCAAGTCGGGCCGCCGGCTACGATCGACCCGTGCTCTTCCAGCAAATGGCCGATTGCCTCTGTGCATTGGGTCGTCAGCAAGAGGCGGAAACCTTGCTTCGCGACCTCGTTCGCATTCAGCCGAACAGCCCCCACGCTCACAAACAGCTAGCGCGATTCCTAAACCGAAACGGCCGCCCAGACGAAGCCCGCGTGCTTCGCCGAAAGGCCCGGAATCTGGCCTCCGTGCCCCGACCGCACACCAGATTGACCAACGCCGCTCAAGCCGAATCACGGCCAATCGAGTACGGTTGAACACCTCGCCCCGCGCGAACCGATCTCGTCTTCTCGTGGCCAGAGTGTCCGCCGCCGCCGGGCCGATTCGGTGGGCTGAGGATTCGAGCGGCCTGTTGCCGGGGCACTATGCTATGCTGCCCGGAACCAACTCGGTGGCGTCAGCAACCCACACCTGTCCTAGCCTGGGAAAGGGTTCGGCCGGGATTTCTTCCCGTGGCCACCGCCGGCCCAGCTTGAGTCTCCTCGGAGCGGGCTTCCTTGAGGCAAGGAGCCATTGCGACCGCTTGACAACTGCCACGCTTTGTTACTTACAATTCAGCAAACGGAGCGTGGAGGTTCGCCCCGGCGAACCACGCCGAACTGGTGAAGTGGCATAAATCATTAGGAGAAGCTGTTCATGTCTTGCTTGACGTTGCCGGAACACGGTCGAAATAAGATGTCGACCGTGTTCATCGCCCCGATCGATCGGTGGCAGCCACGCGTTGATGAAGCCATCGCGCGGGACGACGAATTCGAAGTTGATGACGAATCGGCCGATGACGATTTCGATGACGATGACTTTGACGACGATTTTGACGACGATTTCGAAGTCCAGCTCGACGATGACGAACCCGACGACTTAGACGACTAAGGCGACCTGCTGTAACCCCTAGACGGCGACGAGCGCCAGCAGCGAGAAAACCGGCTTCTTTTTTATCGAGGCCAATCCCCCTTCGGCAAACGTAACGTATCCGGTTGTCGTCAGGTTCCACGCCCATATAATTACATGCGGGGAAAGGGTCATTGCACTTGGCCATGTGGAGAGTGTTGCCTCGGATGCCTGATTCGCTCGATCAACCGCGTGATTCTCGTCTGCCACCCGCCACTGCGGACAGCAAGCTTGCGCACATCTTGTCACAGAACCAATGTGACTTTGAGTTGGAATTTTTCGGCCGCATTCTGCTGCGCAATCCCGACGATATCGATGTGTTACGTCGCCAGGGCGAATTGCTCTCGCGCAAGCGGCTGTATCATTTGGCTCAACAAATCGACCCTCGGTTGGCTGCCCTGTGCCCACGCGACTGCGTGGTCCATTACAATTTGGCTTGCAGCCTGGCGCGGGGAGGGCGTACCCGAGAAGCGATCGATGCCCTGACCACGGCGCTCGAACAAGGCTACGACGACTTCGAGTATCTTGAACTCGACAGCGACTTGGATAGCCTGCGCGGCGACCGCCGCTACCGGCAATTGCTGAAGCGATTTGAATTCGAGCCGGACGTATAAGCCGTCGCGGCTTGCCAGCGGGCGTGGCGTGCGCCGTCCCGGCCCCCCGCTGACCGCGGCGCTTTCTCGTAATCGCTTCTCCCGCCCGCCCTGAGTTTCCGCCGGTCGCTTTCATGCCAGTGGTCTGCCCTCATTTTTTGTACCAAGGGTTATGAGAGTATGGGTTGGGCGTGGTTCACTCTTCTTTACTTCGGCACAGACAGACAAAGTGAAGAAGCGTTCGTCTCTCATATACCTCTGCTACAAAAGATGGGGGCACGGGGGCACTTCAGGCCGACTTGCGGCTTTACTGCTTGGTGCTGTAAATCTAAGATCGCTGGCAACATGCCTGATGCGAGGACACTCACAAGGAGCCGACTGATTTGCTGAGCCGCAATCGAGTTGTTCTGGTGGCCGCGTTGTTCGGTCTGCTTGTTGGCACATGGTCCGTCGCGCCGCGGACGATGGCTTCGGGCAGCACGACGGTTCGTGGTGAGCGGGGGGTTGTGGTCTCTGATTCGCGTGAGGCCTCGCGGGTGGGGATCAAGGTGCTCAACCAAGGGGGCAGCGCGGTCGATGCCGCGGTGGCGGTGGCCATGGCGCTGGCGGTGACGTTGCCCGAGGCGGGCAACTTGGGCGGTGGCGGGTTCATGATGGTGCTGCCCGCTCCGGGGGCCACGCCGGTTTGCGTCGAATATCGCGAAACGGCTCCCGCGGCGGCTACACCGACGATGTTCCGTCTGGGCGAAAGCCATCTGGGTTACAAGGCCATCGGCACGCCGGGCACGGTGCGGGGTCTGGCGCTCGCGCAGCGGCGCTTTGGCAAGCTTGCCTGGAAGCGGCTGGTCGAACCGGCCGTCGAACTGGCAACCCAAGGCTTTCCGCTGAGCCGGCGGCTGGCCGCATCGCTCAATCGCGTGCTGGCCGACTCGGCGGCCTTTGCCGAGTTTCGCCGCGTCTACGGAAAAGATGCCGGGCGGGCTGCGTGGCAAGCGGGCGATCGTCTGGTTCTACCCGATTTGGCCGCCACGCTTCGACAGATCGCCGACAGTGGCCCAAACGCCTTCTACCAAGGCGACATCGCGCGACGCATCGTGGCCGAAATCCACGCCGGCGGTGGCTTGATCAACGCGGGCGATCTTGTCGCCTACCAAGCCCACGTGCGCCCGAGCATAACGGGCACGTTTCATGGCTATCAAGTTTGTGCTCCACCGCCGCCAAGCTCCGGTGGCATCGTGCTGGTCGAGATGCTCAACGTGCTGGAGAACTTCGATCTTCACCGGCTTGGCCCTCGTTCGCCCCCGACGTGGCACCGGGTGATCGAAACCATGCGGCGTGCGTATCGCGATCGCGCCGCGTATTTGGGCGATACCGACTTCGTGAAGATTCCCAAGCATCTGACCACGAAGACCTACGCACGGCGGTTGGCTGGGGAAATCGATCTTCGGCGGGCCACGCCAAGCGAGGCGCTGGCCGGTGACATTCCCCTGGCCGGCGAATCTCCGCATACGACGCACTTTTCGATCATCGATGCCGACGGCATGGCGGTCGCCAACACCTACACGCTCGAGCAGTCGTACGGATCGCGCGTCGTGGTTCGCGGGGCGGGCTTTCTGTTGAACAACGAAATGGGTGACTTCAATTGGAAGCCGGGGCACACGGACCGGCGGGGAAACATCGGCACGCCGGCGAACGTCATCGCTCCGGGCAAGCGGATGCTCAGCTCGCAGACGCCGACCCTCGTGCTGCGCGATGGCCGAGCCGTGTTGATTACCGGCAGCCCCGGCGGGCGAACGATCATCAACACCGTTTTGTGCGTGCTGCTCAACCGACTCGAATTCGGCCTGTCGCCCCGCGAGTCGGTCGACGCCCCGCGGTGGCATCAAGGCTGGTTTCCCGACATGGTGCGGTTCGAAGGGGTCAACGATCCGCGGTACGCTGAAACCGTGACTCGTCTGCGCGCCATGGGACATCTATTCTCGGACAAGGCGGCCCGGCAGGGATCGGCGCATACGATTTGGATCGATCCTCGGACCGGTCGCCGCGTCGGCGTGGCCGACACGCGCCGGGATGGGTTCGCCGCGGCCCAATGACGCGGATTTTCCACCGCGTGGTACCTTAGCTGCCGCTTGCTACCGGGCCGGTGTAAAATGGCGATTACACAACCGATCAATCGATCCCGCATCGTCGGCATGACGGCGTGCGGCCAAACGCACCTTCAGCCACCAAGAGGAAAGTTTCCATGAGACGATCGCCGACCGTCGGACTGTTGACCTTGGGGATCGTCGTCCTTGTCGCCCGGATGGCGATGTCCGCCGAAGTGGTCGAGGTGGGCAATCGTCGCGAGCTGTTTGTCGACCGCCGGTTGATCGAGCTGATGGACGAGACACGGCTCGTGCTGCATCCCCCCCAACCCTCGGGCGTCGCGCTGCGGTTCGATAATCCCTGGGAAGGGGCCTTCTGCGGCTATGCGACGCTTATGCACGATGGGGACTTGTACCGCATGTATTATCGTGGGTTGCCTCATTCGGGGGCCGACGGATCGTCAGCCGAGGTGACGTGCTACGCCGAAAGCCGCGACGGCGTGCACTGGACCAAGCCGAGTCTGAGTCTGTTCGAAGTCGATGGCAGTCGGGAGAACAACGTGATTCTGGCCGACGCCGCGCCGGCGACGCACAACTTCTGCCCCTTTCGCGATCCCCGCCCCGACGTTCCCGCCGCCGAGCGCTACAAAGCCGTGGGAGGCACGGCGAAAAGCGGCCTGATCGCCTTCGTTTCAAGTGACGGCATCCGCTGGCAGAAGCTTCAGGACGAGCCGGTCTTTCGCGATTCGGGTTGGGTCTTCGATTCGCAAAATGTGCCGTTCTGGTCGGCGTCCGAAAACAGCTATGTGCTTTACTACCGCAAGTCGCCCGAGGGCGTGCGGTCGATCGCGCGGGCGACTTCGTCTGATTTTCGGCACTGGTCCAAGCCGCGGATGATGGACTTCGGCGATACGCCCAAAGAGCACCTTTATACGAATCAGACCCGGCCCTATTATCGCGCCCCGCAAATCTACATCGGCGTGGCGGCGCGTTTCATGCCGGGTCGGCAGGTGATCACCGCCGAACAGGCCAAGCAGATCGGCGTCGATCCAAAATACTTCGGCGACATTTCCGATGCCGTGCTGCTTACAACCCGCGGGGGTCAGCACTACGAACGCACGTTCATGGAATCCTTCATCCGGCCCGGGTTGGGGTTGGAAAACTGGGTCTCGCGGACCAACTATCCAGCCCTGGGAATCATGCCGACCGGAAAAGACGAGATGTCGATCTACGTTCAAAAGAACTACGGCCAACCGACCGCGCGGATCGACCGTTACACGCTTCGCCCGGATGGATTCGTCTCGGTCAACGCGCCCTACAAGGGTGGCGAGATGTTGACCCGACCGCTGGTGTTCGCCGCGGGCAAAAACCAGGACGGCTCGCCGGTCGAGTTGTACCTCAACTTTTCGACTTCGGCCGCGGGTTTCGTGAAAGTCGAGCTTCAAGCCGCTGACGGTCAGCCGATCGCCGGCTATGCGTTTTCCGACGCCACCGAGATGATTGGCGATGAGCTGGACCGCGTCGTTTCCTGGAAAGCGGGTTCGGATCTTGCCCAGTTGGCAGGAAAGCCGATCCGTCTGCGACTGGTCATGAAAGACGCCGACCTGTATGCGATCCAGTTTCGTTGAAGGTCGCGGCGCATCGCTTTGCGACGCGCCCGGCTTCTTGGGTAACGGTTCATCACCCAGGGTTTCGCACGTCCGGGCGAGGTGCCCGCTGCTTAGTCGCGGCTGCCCGAGTATCGCAGGATCAAATACAGTAGCGTTAGAATCGCTTGCAGTGTCGCCGCCACGTAGGTCAGCGCGGCCGCATCGAGTACACGGTTGACGTACTTCATCTTTTCACGGTCAACGATCTCCAAAGCTACCAACTGCTGCTTGGCGCGGGCGCTGGCGTTGAATTCGACCGGCAGGTTGACCACCTGGAAGAAGACCACGGCGGCGAACAGGCCGATGCCGGCGAGTAGCAGGGCGTTCATCTGCATGATCATCCCTAAGATGGCGAGCCAGATGGCGACGTTGCTGCCGATTCCCGCGACCGGCACGACGGCGTTGCGCACGATCAAGGGAGCGTAGTTCTGCGCATCTTGAATGGCGTGCCCCGCTTCGTGGGCGGCGATGCCCACGGCGGCCACGGTTCGCCGCTGATAATTGTCGGGGCTCAGCCGCAAGACCTTGTGTCGCGGATCATAGTGATCGCTCAGAAAGCCCGGCACCTGTTCGATGGCCACGTCTTGTAGACCCGCCGAATCGAGCACGTGCCGCGCGGCGGCGGCCCCACTCAAGGGCGCGGGAATCTGCTGTGCCTGATGGTAAGCGGTCTTTACCCGATATTGGGCCCACACGGCCAACAGCAGCGCCGGCGAGGTGAACAGAATCAGGTAAAAGTAATCTGGCGAAAAGAAAAACATCCTATCGTCTCCCCGACGTGTGGTTTGGCGTCAAGTAAGAATCGCTCGCTTCAGGTGATACCCCTTTCCCGCCCGCTGATTGCCGTGTCCGGGGGGCGTGGTTAAGACCTGTCGAGAGGTTATTCGCTCGGGAATTCTACGCTTTTAGACTAAAAAAGATCGAGCCCCTTTTTTGGCCGCGATCCCCGCCGTTGCTCGCACGAACGACAACCCGCCTCATAGCGGGCTGCGGGCACGCAACCTGTTCTGGAAACGCAAGATAACAGCTCTGCTTGCGGAATGCGGACACTTGGGGAAATTTTTCCGAGATTTTCCAGTTACCGTAAAACGCCCGGCTTGCTGGTCGAGCCGCGGGGCGTGTGCTATCTTCAACATGTTGCCGATTCTCGACGTCTTATGTTTCTTTTGCCATCGCGGGGGCCGATTCCTCATGCGATGGGGGGTCGGGTGCGGCGGGTAGCCAAAGCTTGGCCGGTTTGCTATCGCACAGGGCTGTTGAATCGTTTGCTTGGTTGAAGTTAGCACGTTTTTGAGCCCTCGCGACTGCCCATCCGCCGCCTGGGTCGGTGCGATGTCGAGGCACGCTCGAAATCCCTTGAATTCCCACACGATTCTCGTTGTTAGGAAAGCCTTCCATCATGCGGTCGATGAACTTCAAACGCTGGGCGGTCTGCATCACGATGCTTCTGTTTGTGGTTGTCCTAGCGGGCTGCTCCGATGGTGTGTCGCCGATGCCGGATTCGACGTCGACGACGGCTGCCGAGGCTCCGCTGCCGGGCGACGAAGCGCTTCGCGACCGGGTGGACAACGTGTTGCAATGGACGCAGAACCGGCACCTGGACGTCAATCAACACGCCGCCTGGCAAATTCTCCACGGCATCTTGGGCTATGGCCGCGCGCTGCAAGTTTACGATCAGGGCAAGTTGGTTTATGCGGTGGATTGGCTTCTCAAAGGCGGGCAACTTCGCGGCTGGGATTTGCGTCCGGGGAAGAAAGGGCTCATAGCCGTCTTGGGCCCCGGCGACCGTGCCGGCATGGGACATAAAGATCAGTGGTTGGCCATCCTCGCACAACTTAACCTCGATTGGGACGATCAGATCGTCGTCTCCGGTCGGACCTACAAGATCGGCGATCTGGTCACCGAATCGCAGTGGGATCTGTACGACGGCATGGAGGCGAGCTGGACGCTGATCGGCTTGTCGACCTATTTGCCGCTCGACGCAAAGTGGACCTCACGAGACGGCGAGCAGTGGAACTTCCCGCGTATCATGGCCATGGAAGCACGGCGGAATCTGGGCGAAAGCGCATGTGGTGGAACGCACCGCTTGATCGGCATGAACATGACGCTGAACCGTTATTTGGCCGAAGGTGGCAAATTAACCGGTGCCTGGGCCACCGCGCAGAAAGTGATCGCCGCCGCCGTGGTCAAGGCGAAGGCCTATCAGCAGCCCGACGGCTCATTTTCGTCCAGCTACTTTCAACGATCGAGCCGCTCGCCCGACATTGCCGTCCGACTTGGCACGACGGGGCACACGCTCGAGTTCCTGATGTTCGCCCTAACCGACGATCAGGTCCATGGGCCGTGGGTCACGCGCGGCGTGGTGTCGCTGTGCAAAATGCTCGAACGGACCAAGAATCTGCCGGTCGAGTGCGGCGCGCTCTATCATGCCATTCACGGCTTGCAGCTTTATCGCACGCGCCGCTTCGAGGGGTCGCCCGAGGCCGAAACATCGCCGGAGCCGGTGGCGAGCAAGCCCCCTGGCGGTGTCCCGACCACCGGCCACGGCTCGCAGGCCACGGCTGCTCCCGATGATGCCCAACAGGCGACAGCGCGGCGACCTTGATCGCGCGGCCGTTTGCAGCTCCGCCCTTCGGTCCATTTAGCTTCCCGGCCATGAATGGCGCGACGGCGAAGAAACCGCTTCGCGGCCAAATCATGGTCTATGGCGATGACGATTCGGTCGTGGGTGGTTCGCTGCTTGGTTCATGGGTTGGCTTGGCGGGTTGTGTTGGGTCGTCCGGCTGTGCGGTTCCCGGTGCCGGGGCTTGCCCGGAAAGGGGGAAGGGAACGCCCAGAAGCAGTCGCAGTTGACCGTCTTGGTCGCGGGTGAACACGACGCCGGAGTGTTTGCGATCGTACATCACGCGGACGAGCAATTGGTTGTCGTCCGTATAGGTCGAAACCACGCCTCCGCCATCGCCGGACGACAGGGCCACGCGTCGTTTGCCGTCTGAGGTGAAAACCTGCACGGTGCCCGACGCTCCGCTTGGCTCGGAAGAGGCGCTGAGGATCGGGTGCTCTCCTTCGCCGTAAACCTGAATTCCCCCGCCGTGGCTGGTTTCAATCTCACCGATCAAAACGCGCAGCGAACCATCGCTGCCGACGATGCGTAAATTACGCGCTTGAACCAGTTGGCTGTGGCAATCGGTGGCCTGGAAATGGTTTACCGTGGCCGTGGCCATGGTGGCCAGGTTGACCTTGGCCAATTGGATTTCCGCCTTGTTAGCTTGCAGTTGGTTGCACTTCAGTTCGTTGACTTCAAGCGTCTTGGGCGGCATCGCTTTGTCTTTGAGCGCTGCGCCGAGCGCCAGCAGCAGCAGTGGATAGATGGTCCAGCGTTCGCGGTCCGACATGAGCGCGGTTCCTTCGCAGAGGGCTAAGTTGTGGTGGTTCGCTTGATTCACACGCGACCGCGACGGCGGACGGCGCTGCCCGGAAAACGTTTTCGGCGGCATTCGCGCTTGGGGGCGAAAGCTGCAACGTATCGAAAGATCGTCGACCCCGGAAGCCCCGTCACGCGCCGCTCCACATTGCGTTCCGAGTGGATTCATGGGTTCTGCCTCCGCGCGTTAAGATAACAGTCGGATTGCCGGATCGGCCATCGAACCAACCTTCGTTTTACCCGGCTGCGCGGCGATGCCTTTGGCGTGGTGCGCCGGGGGCTGTTGCTGTGTGCGAGCGGAATCAAGCTTTCACCCGAGGTAGATTGTGCGACTTCTGAGCTACAACATCCATAAAGGCATCGGCGGCCGCGATCGACGATATCGAATCCAGCGTATCATCGACGTGATTGAGCGCGAGAACCCGGATTTGGTTTGTCTTCAGGAGGTCACGCGGCTGGCTCCGCGCTGCCGTCGCGATGATCAGCCGAGTATGCTGGCCGATTATTTCAACGCGCGGATGGCGTTTCAGCAAAACGTTCACTACCGCGAGGGCGGCTACGGCAACCTGGTGCTTTCGCGCTGGCCCTTTGTGGAAAAACATCAGATTTCCCTGCGACACAAGCAAAAGAAGCCGCGCGGGGCGCAGCTCGTGGTGGCCGACACGCCCGAAGGATCGTTGCGGTTGGTGAATTGGCACCTGGGTCTGGCCGAAGACGAGCGGCGATGGCAGGCGAGCCGGCTATTGCTGCATCATCTTTTCCGCCGCTCGGAAGGCGTGCCGACCTTGGTGGTCGGCGACGCCAACGATTGGAGAAACTCGCTTGCCGGCGACGTATTCCGGCCCCGTGATTTTGTGCAGGTGACCAGCCCACCATCTCGTTTTCGTTCGTTTCCCGCTTACTTTCCCGTCGGTTCGTTGGACAAGGTCTTCTGTCGCGGGGCGATCCGCGTGCGCAACGCGACGGTCATCCGCCATGTGCTGACCAAGCAAGCATCCGACCACCTGCCGCTGGTGGTCGACTTTCACCTGGAGCGGTCGCCGGCGGAAGGAAAAAGCCCTCGCGTCCCGGCGTCTTAGAGGTGGCGAAAGGGCTGAGGCGTTTGCCTCAACCGCCCGCGGCGCGCAGCGATCGACTGGAGGTCGTGGTGGCGGAATTGGGTCGAGCGATGCGCCGGTCGTCGCCATAGGGCGCGACGTGGAACAGCACGCCGGATTTCAACTGCCGCTGAATGGCCTGCCAGAAGTCGATTTGAAACAGCTCGCCGTGCCGCTCGGAGAAGACCTCGCGAAGTTGTTTCGGCAGGCCCAGAAAATGCTCGAACTCCTCGGGAAACATGTCGTTTTGACTCACCCCGAACCACGGCTCGGCCGATAGATCATCGTCATAGTCGCCGGTCGAGGGAAGCTGGCGAATGTTGCAATCGGTCAGCAGACAAATCTCGTCGTAGTCATAGAAAACAACCCGCCCGTGACGTGTGACGCCGAAGTTCTTGAGCATCAGGTCGCCCGGAAAGATGTTCGTGCGTGCCAGGTCTTTGATGGCGTCGCCATAGTCAATCACCGCCGCCCGCGCCGCCTCTTCTTCCGCCTCGCGAAGGTATAGATCCAGCGGGATCACGCGCCGCTCGGCGTAGCAATGTTTGATGACGACCTTGTCATCTTGGACGAAGACATTCTGCGAGGCGACATCGAGCAACGCTTTGACGCAATCATCCGTAAAGCGAGGTCGCTCCAGTTTCAAGTATTTGTATTCCTGCGCATCGATGAGCCGTCCGGCGCGGTCGTGCTTGAAGACGAGGTGATACTTGTCGATCACTTCGTCGCGGGTGCAGGTCTTGGGATAGTCGAAATGATCTTTGATGATCTTGAACACCACCGCGTAGCTGGGCATCGTGAAGACGATCATCACCATGCCGCGCCGCCCGCGGGCCAATTCGTACTTGTCGTCGCTGGAGGCCAAATGCCGCAGCGCATTGCGGTACAGCTCCGTCTTGCCGTGCTTGCTGTAGCCGATCGAAATGTAGATCTCGGCCTTGCGTTTGCGCGGAATGATCGAGTTGATGAACGCGACCAGGTCGCAGGGTCGATCGACATCGACGTGAAAATAGCTGCGGGCAAAGCTGAACATCCGGCTGACGTCGTTTTCGTCCGTCAGCACGGCGTCGACCAGCACGCCGGCTTCGGTGCTGCGCAGCGAAATGACCAACGGCATCGCATGCGAACCGCTGAACAGCCGCCCGACCAGATAGGCGTATTCGCCGCGATAAAACACCGATTTGACCATCTCGGTGCGTTCAACCACCTTCAAGGCACCCGCCGCGCGAAGCCGTTGTTCGATTGCCTCGGCCGCAAGCGTGGCTTCGCGAACCAGCGCCGGCTCGTTGATGGGAAAACCCGTGTCGATCAACATCGAACGGATCAGGGCGGCGGTCGACTCGGCTCGGTCGTAAGTACGATAAACCGGCTGCTCGGCCTTGGTCGGAGGGCTTTCAAAATCGGTGTGAACAAACTCGATCTCGTTGTCCACGCCGATCGTCGTAAAAATCCGCCGGGTAACCGAATTGAAAAATGTTTCCGCGATTTCGAAGTCGTCGCGGTCGTTAATCAATCCCGAGTATACCGCCTTGATGCTGGTCCAAACCAAACGTGAATGAACGCGGTCCTCGAGCAGTTCGTGGCAGCGCACGACAATATGGTCGATGGCCTGGGTATAGATCTCCAGGCGTTCGGCGCTATCCGACTGCATGCCATGCCAATCACGCTGTTCGAAGCGCTCTTTGGCGCGTCGTGTCACGTCATGAAACTCGCGCTCGAACTGGTCGAACGCGCGGCGAATGGCGCGGGCGATCGTGTTGGCCAACCGGCTGGTCGTGACGTATTTCGACATGCTGATTCCGCCGCACGGCGTAAAAAGGTCCGCGGATCGAGATCACGTAAGACAGGCAAACACTTCGCCGCTT
>Ga0114931_10007457_pt1 | contig 13356 bp, 13 predicted proteins | sample 2SBtaG_FD_89579 | JGI IMG/M metagenome (GOLD analysis project Ga0114931, IMG submission 89579) | Deep subsurface microbial communities from Kolumbo volcano to uncover new lineages of life (NeLLi) - 2SBTROV14_V59a metaG | ecosystem: Environmental > Aquatic > Marine > Volcanic | place: Kolumbo... | reverse complement strand
CATAGTTCTCAGTCCGTGCGGCTTCAGCTAGTCGAGCGAAACCACATTTGATTTGCGGCAAGACCTCTTGGGATCGCTTTAGGGTTGTAATCGTCTTTTGAAGATGATCAGAAGGAGTTCCGGAGAGGGATGGCACCAAATCCTCGACGTAGAGCTTGTTCATCCCTAGGATGATCGCATCCTCCAGATGATTGTTTGCTTTCTGGACTAGTGCAGACCCTTCACCTACGCGTTGGCTGAGCCAGGCGGAGACGGCAGTAATCCTCGTGCTCGTTGGTTGGTGGTTCTTGGCGCCCATGGCTAAGTCTCCCTTCCAGCGAGTGTTGCCGATTTGGTGGAAATGCACATGATATCCGATTGTTGTGCTGCCTATCGTAGCCGCCTTCCACCAGATATGTCACGAACGAATGGCGACGCGACTCCGGATCACTTTACGGACGTCGGAGGCTCTGGGGGGAATCCGGTCGGCCCTCTCAATCGTGTTTTCGAGGCCGCCAGTCGGGACAGCGCCAAGCTACCGAACCTCTCGTTCCGATCCCAGTCGCGCTCACCTCCGCGGTTAGGAGTCAAATTCGACGCTGGTGAGCCAGTCATATGTCGTTGATATCTAATACGAAATTTGTCCGCACGAGATTGAGGAAGTGCGGATCGTTTGGAGAAACAGGGCCTGTAGAGAATGGCTTCCGGCCAAATTGCGGCCCGCAAGTGGCTTCGGAGGTGCGGTTGCCGCCGACAAAAGCCTGCGTTCTGTGGGGTCTCGGCCAGTGTCCTTGACCTAGGGAGAATTCACGAAACGGCATAAATGGCGGAGGGGGTGGGATTCGAACCCACGGTACGCTCGCGCGTACAACGGTTTTCGAGACCGCCCCGTTCGACCACTCCGGCACCCCTCCGCGGCGGGCGGAGAGTAGCTCAAGCGCCGGCCTCGGACAAGCCGCGCTCGATCGCTTTCGGGGCCGGTTCGCGGGCTTGATGAAATCGGCCCATGCGCCGCGGCGGCGGGGGCGCGAAAGCGATTGACAGCGGGGGGGCGCGAGGTATAGTCGCGGCCTTCCATCAGGCGAGTTTCGCGTTTCTTTCCCTTCGACGGCGGGTAGGGCCGATGTACGCAATCATCCGCACCGGCGGCAAGCAGTATCGGGTCGCCGAGAGCGACGTGCTCAAGATCGAAAAGCTCCCCGGCGCGGCCGGCGAGACGGTCGCCTTCGGCGAGGTGCTGATGGTCGGCGCCGGCGCCGAGGCCCGGGTCGGCGCGCCGCTGGTCGAGGGCGCCCGGGTCACGGCCGAGATTCTCGAGCAGGCACGCGGCCCCAAGATCATCGTCTTCAAGAAGCAACGGCGCCAGAACCATCGCCGCAAGCGCGGCCATCGCCAGGACTTGACGGTGGTTCGCATCACCGCCATCGAGGCCAAGGCCAAGGCGGCGGCCAAGGCCACGACGCCGAAGGCGGTCAAGCCCAAGGCCGATGACACGGCGGCGAAGGCATCGACCAAGAAGGCCGCCGCGAGCGCCGACGACAAGGCGGCCGCCAAGGCCAAGAAGGCGACTCGGCCAAAGTCACCCGAGAAGCCGAAGTCGGCCGACAAGACCCCCGCCGGCAAGACCGAGGAGAGCAGCTAATGGCCCATAAGAAATCCGGCGGCAGCTCGCGCAACGGCCGCGACAGCGCCGGCCGCCGTCTCGGCCTCAAGAAATCGGGCGGCCAGGCGGTCATCGCCGGCAACATCATCATCCGCCAGCGCGGTACCAAGTATCACCCCGGCCCCGGCGTCGGCATGGGCCGCGACCACACCCTGTTCGCGCTGACCGACGGCCGGGTCGCCTTTCGCCGCACCACCGGCGGTCGCCCGGTCGTCTCGGTGGAACCGGCGCGCTAGGCGCCGGGTCTCGGGGCCGTCGCCCGTTGGGCGGGCGGCATCGGTGATGTTCGCCTTAAGTGCATGGGCTACCCCGTGCTCGGTCCAGAATTTCAGTCAAGGTCAACGAAGCTGCCGCCTCCGGCGACTACGACCTTGACTGAAATTCTGGACCGAGCCGTTCGTTCGCCAAGCGGTTAAGGCGATCCATGGCCGCGCCCGGGGTGGCGCGCGACATTGCCGAGGAAGGGGCGGCCGTTCTCCTGTTTTCCTGATCGGCCCAATGGCTTTATCATCGTTGGTCCGTCGTCATTATCGGCGCGCGTTCATAGTCCGGAGTGGGCGATCATGCGGTTCGCCGATCAGGCCAGGGTTCACGTACGCAGCGGCAAGGGCGGCAGCGGCTGCCTGAGCTTCCGGCGCGAGAAGTTCATCGAGTTCGGCGGCCCCGACGGCGGCGACGGCGGCCGCGGCGGCGACGTGGTGGCGCTCTGCGTCGCCGGCCTCAACACCCTGATCGACTTCCGTTATCGCCGCCACGTCAAGGCCGCCAACGGCCGGGGCGGGGCGGGGCGCGACCGCAGCGGCGCCGGCGGCGCCGACGCCGTCCTCGAGCTGCCCGTCGGCACCCAGATTTTCGACGCCGAGGATGGGACGATGATCGCCGACCTGGTTCGCCCCGGCCAGCGCGCGATCATCGCCAAGGGCGGACGCGGCGGGCGCGGCAACGCCCATTTCAAGTCCTCCACCAACCGCGCCCCGCGCCGCGCCGATCCCGGCGAGCCGGCCGAGGAACGGCTGATCGAGCTGCGCTTGAAGCTGCTCGCCGACGTCGGCCTGGTGGGCCTGCCCAACGCCGGCAAATCGACCTTCCTCGCCGCCGTCTCGCGCGCCCGGCCGAAGATCGCGTCCTATCCCTTCACCACGCTGGCGCCTCAGCTCGGGGTGGTCGAGATCGACGACGGGACCTTGGTTCTGGCCGATATCCCGGGGCTGATCGAGGGCGCGCACGCGGGCGGCGGCCTGGGCCATCGCTTCCTCGGCCATGTCGAGCGCTGCGCGGTGCTGATCCATCTGGTCGACGGCACCGCCGAGGACGTCGCCGCCGATTACGCCATCGTCCGCGACGAGCTCGCCCGCCATGGCCACGGCCTGGTCGACAAGCCGTCGATCCCGGTGCTCAACAAGATCGACGCCCTCGACCCGGCCACCGTCGAAGAGCGCCGCCGCCAGCTCTCCGCCGCCGCCGGCGCCGAGGCGCTGGCCGCCTCGGGGGTGTCGGGCGCCGGGGTGCGCGCGGTGCTGCGGGCGGCGGCGGGTCCCGTGCGGGCGGCCCGCGAAAGCGAGACCGTGGCGTGAGCCAGCGTCTCGCGTGGGCGCGGCGGGTGGTGGTCAAGATCGGCTCCACCCTTCTGGTCCATGGCGCCAGCGGCGCGCTGCGCCGGCAATGGCTCGACGCCCTGATCGACGATATCGCGGCCTTGCGCGCCCGTGGCCAGGAGGTGGTGGTGGTCTCGTCGGGGGCGATTGCCGTCGGCCGCCGCCGGCTGGGCCTCAAGACCGGGCGCGATCTGCGGCTCGAGGAAAAGCAGGCCGCCGCCGCCAGCGGCCAGATCAGCCTCGCCCACGCCTATCAGGAAAGCCTCGCCCGCCACCGCCTCGGCGCCGCCCAGGTGCTGCTCACGCTTGGCGATACCGAGGAACGGCGGCGCTATCTCAACGCCCGGGGCACCGTCGCCACCCTGTTGCGGCTCGGCATGATGCCGGTGATCAACGAGAACGACACCGTGGCCACGGCCGAGATCCGCTTCGGCGACAACGACCGCCTGGCCGGCCGGGTGGCCGAGATGGTCAGCGCCGAGGCCTTGGTGCTGCTCTCCGACATCGACGGGCTTTATACCGCCGACCCGCGCCGCGACCCCGCCGCCACGCCGGTCGCCGAGGTGCGCGCCATCACCCCCGAGATCGAGGCCATGGCCGGCGCGCCCAGAACCGGCGACGGCACCGGCGGCATGGTCACCAAGCTGATGGCGGCGCGGATCGCCACCGCCGCCGGCTGCCACATGGTGATCGCCGACGGCGCCCGGGCCAACCCGCTGGCGGCGATCGAGGCCGGCGCCCGCTGCACCTGGTTCGTCGCCGCCCGCTCGCCGCGCGCGGCGCGCAAGCAATGGATCGCCGCCAGCCTGCGCCCGTCGGGCGTCCTGACTGTCGATGCCGGCGCGCTGGCCGCGCTGGCCGCCGGCAAAAGCCTGTTGCCGGCCGGAGTGAGCGGGGTCGAGGGCGACTTCGACCGCGGCGACGCGGTGACCGTGCGCGGCCCCGACGGGCGCGAGGCGGGGCGCGGGCTCTCGGCCTATTCGGCCGCCGACGCGCGCCGCATCGCCGGTCACAAAAGCCGTGAAATCGAGCGTCTCCTCGGCTACCGTGGGCGCGAGGAGGTCATCCACCGCGACGATCTGGTGGTATTCTGAGGGATGGCGATGCTGCAATCGGTTGCCAAGGATCGCGATCTGCCGGCCGAGATGGCCGCGATCGGCGCCGCTGCCCGGGCCGCCGCGACGGTATTGGCGAACACCCCCAGGACGGCCAAGGACCGGGCGCTCGCCGCCGCCGCCGAGGCGATCCGCGACCAGCGCGACGCCATCCTCGCCGCCAACACCCGCGACGTCGCGGCGGCCGAGGCCAAGGGCGCGACGGGCGCCTTTCTCGACCGCCTGGCGCTCGATGCGGGCCGCATCGCGGCCATGGCCAAGGGGCTCGACGAGATCGCGGCGCTCGACGACCCGGTCGGCGCGGTGCTGGCCGAGTGGTCGCGTCCCAACGGCCTCGCGATCAGCCGCCTGCGGGTGCCGCTGGGGGTGATTGGGGTGATCTACGAATCGCGGCCCAACGTCACCGCCGACGCCGGCGCGCTGTGCCTCAAGGCGGGCAACGCGGCGATCCTGCGCGGCGGCTCGGAGAGCTTCCATTCGGCGCTGGCGATCGCCGCCTGCCTGAGCCGGGGCCTAGCCGCCGCCGGCCTGCCCGAGGGCGCGATCCAGGTGGTGCCGACCCGCGACCGGGCGGCGGTCGGCGAAATGCTGGCCATGACCGGGGTGATCGACGTGATCATCCCGCGCGGCGGGCGCAGCCTGATCGAGCGGGTCAACGCCGAAAGCCGGATCCCGGTGTTCAGCCACCTCGACGGCCTGTGCCACACCTATGTCCACGCCGGCGCCCGGCTGGAGATGGCGCGCGAGATCGTGTTCAACGCCAAGATGCGGCGGACCGGCATCTGCGGCGCCACCGAGACCTTGCTGATCGACGCCGCCGTCGCCGAGGCGTTTCTGCCGGCTATCCTCGAGCCGCTGGTCGCGGCCGGCTGCGCGCTGCGCGGCGACGACCGCGCCCGGGCGATCGACCCCCGGATCGGCCGCGCCGACGAAAGCGACTGGGGGACCGAGTATCTCGACGCCGTGCTCGCCGTGCGCGTGGTCGATGACCTCGACGCGGCGATCAAGCATATCGACCGTTACGGCTCGCATCACACCGACGCCATCGTCACCGACGACGCGGACGCCGCCCAAGCCTTCGCCGCCCGGGTCGACAGCGGCATCGTCATGCACAACGCCTCGACCCAGTTCGCCGACGGGGCCGAGTTCGGCATGGGCGCCGAGATCGGCATTTCGACCGGCAAGCTGCACGCCCGCGGCCCGGTCGGGGTGGAACAGCTCACGAGCTACAAATACGTCGTTCGCGGCGACGGACAGGTGCGTCCCTGACCCTCATCCTCCCGCCCCCACATTCCCGGCCGATTCCAAGCCATCTCGGCGGCCGCCGCGTCGGCCTGCTCGGCGGCTCGTTCAATCCAGCCCATGACGGCCACCGCCATATCAGCCTGGTGGCCTTGCATCGCCTGGCGCTCGACGAGGTCTGGTGGCTGGTATCGCCACAGAACCCGTTGAAGCCGGTGGCCGGGATGGCGCCACTCACGCGGCGTCTGGCGCGGGCGCGAATGGTGGCCTGCGGCCGCCGCATCCGGGTCACCGATATCGAAGCCCGGCTCGGCGTTCGCCACACCGCCGACAGCCTGCGCGCGCTGCGGCAACGCTATCCCCGGGTCGCCTTCGTCTGGCTGATGGGCGCCGACAACCTGATCGAGATTTCGCGCTGGCGAAACTGGACCGAGATCTTCGCCTCGGTCCCCGTTGCGATTTTCGATCGCCCGACCTATTCTTATAAGGCACTGGCCGGGGTCGCGGCGCGACGTTTCGCGCGCTTCCGGCTTCCGGCCGGGGCGGCGCCGCGCTTGGCGCGAAGCACGCCGCCGGCGTGGGTGTTCCTGCGCCAACGGTTGCACGCGTTATCGGCGACGCGGCTTAGACAAGACGGCCGCGACGGCGGCGCGGTCGATGAGGAACGATGGTTCGATCCCACGGAGGAGACGCGGTAACGAGCGTGCCAAGGAAAACACCGAAACCCGAGGGCCCAGGGTCCCCAGGGCCGAAGTCGCTGCTGGCGCTGATCGAGGCGACCCTGGCCGATGGCAAGGCCGAGGACGTGATGGTCATCGACCTGGCCGGAAAATCGACCATCGCCGACTGCATGGTCGTCGCCAGCGCCAATTCCCAACGCCAAATCACCGCCCTGGCCGAGCGCCTGATCCGGGCGCTCAAGACCGCCGGTCGCGGAACCCCGGGGGTCGAGGGGCTGAGCCGGGGCGACTGGGTGCTGATCGACGCCGGCGACGTCGTCGTCCACCTGTTCCGGCCCGAGGTTCGCGCCTTCTACAATCTCGAAAAAATGTGGGCGGTGGCCCTGCCAGAGGCCGCCGGCGGACGCAACACGGCGGCCGGCGGTTGATCCCGCCGCGCCCGCCGCGCGATCGTCCGGCGTGGCGGCTACGATTGATTAACCATTATTGCGATATAGGCCGGGTATGATGCCGGCTATGAATAAGGGCCGACGCCATCGTCCCGTCGTCTTGTGCGTGCTCGACGGCTGGGGACTGCGCGAGGCAACCAACGACAACGCCATCGCCCTGGCTCGGACCCCCGAGTGGGACCGGTTGATGGCGGCGTGTCCGCATGCCCGGCTCGAGGCCTCCAACACCGACGTCGGGCTGCCCGCCGGGCAGATGGGCAATTCCGAGGTCGGGCACATGAATATCGGCGCCGGGCGGGTGGTGCTCCAGGATCTGCCCCGGGTCGAGAGCGCGATCGAGAGTGGCGCGCTGGCCAAGAACCCGGCGCTGGTCGGCTTGATCGCCAAGCTGCGCGCGAGCGGCGGCCGCTGTCACCTGATGGGGCTGATGTCGCCGGGCGGCGTTCATGCCCACCAAAGGCATATCGCCGCCCTGGCCCGGATCGTCGCCGACGCCGGGGTGCCGGTCTTGGTCCACGCCTTTCTCGACGACCGCGACACCCCGCCGCGGAGCGCCCGCGATTATCTCGCCGCGTTCGGCGCCGCCGTTGCCGATGTTCCCGGGGTCGCCGTGGCCACGGTCTGCGGCCGCTACTACGCCATGGACCGCGACCAGCGCTGGGATCGGGTGGAAAAAGCCTACGCGACCCTGGTTTCGGCCCGGGGCGAACGCGCGGCCAATGCCGACGCGGCGGTGACCGCGGCCTACGCGCGCGGCGAGACCGACGAGTTCGTGGCCCCGACGGCGATCGCCGGCTACCCCGGCATGAGCAAAGGCGATGGCGTGTTGATGGCCAATTTCCGCGCCGACCGGGTGCGCGAAATCCTCGCCGCCCTGCTCGACCCGGGGTTCACCGGATTCGCGCGCGGCACCGTGGTCCGCTTCGCCGCCGCCGCCGGGATGAGCGCCTATTCGGCCGCGCTCGACCCCTTCATCGACGTTCTTTTTCCGCCCGAGCGGCTCCGCGACACCCTGGGCGAGGTGGTCGCCAATGCCGGCCTGACCCAGCTTCGCATCGCCGAGACCGAGAAATACGCCCACGTCACCTTTTTCCTCAACGGCGGCGAGGAGCGCGAGTTTCCGGGCGAGGACCGCATCATGGTCCCCTCGCCCAAGGTCGCCACCTACGACCTTCAGCCCGAGATGTCGGCGGCCGAGGTCACCGACCGCCTGGTCGCGGCGGTAAACGGCGGCCACTACGACCTGATCGTCGTCAACTTCGCCAACAGCGACATGGTCGGCCACACCGGCATTCTGGAAGCGGCGATCAAGGCGATCGAGACCGTCGATGGCTGCCTCGCCCGCCTGATCGAAACGGTCGAGGCGGTCGGCGGCGCGCTGCTGATCACCGCCGATCACGGCAACGCCGAGCGGATGCGCGACCCGGCCACCGGCGCGCCGCATACCGCCCATACCTCGAACCCGGTGCCGGTCGTCGTCGTCGGGGCCACCGGCGTCGCCCTCCGCGACGGCCGCCTCGCCGACGTGGCGCCGACCGTGCTCGATCTGATGGGTCTCGTCAAGCCGGCGGCGATGACCGGCCATTCGCTGATCGAGACCGCCCCAGCCACGGCGGTCGGCGACCATGGCGCCGATCATGTCACCGCTTAGGCGCGCGCCGCCGCTGGTCGCCGCGCTGCTGGTGGCGGCGCTGGCGCCGGCGATGGCCCAGACGTTGGCTCAATCCGGCGCCCTCGATGGCAAGCTGCGCGTGATCGAACGGGCCTTGGAGAGCGGCCGGGCCGAGACCCGTCGTCTCGACGACCAGGCGACGGCCCTGACCGGCGAGGTCGCCGCGTTGCGCGCCCGCGCCGTTGTTTTGGCGCGCGCGGTCCAGGATCGCGAGAGCGCGCTCGACGCCATCGAGCGACGCTTGCGCGATCTCGAGGATCGCGAAGCGGCGCTCGCCGCCACCGAGACGCGCCGCCGCGAGGCGATGGCGGCGGCGCTGGGCGGCCTCTTGCGCATTGCCCGCCGTCCGCCCGAGGCGGTGCTGGCGATGCCGCTGTCGTTGGGCGAGGCGCTGCACGCGCGAATGATACTCGCCGCCGCCGTTCCGGCGCTCGACGCCGACGCCCGCCGTCTCAACGATAACGCGCGACCCTGTCGACCACCCGCGCGCGGCTGGCCGATGAACGGATCAAGCTGGCCACGGCCGGGGCGGCGCTGACCGCCGAGCGCCGAGATATCGACCGCCTGTTGTCTACCAAGGCGCGTCTCGAACGCCGGCTGCTCGACGAAAAGCACCGTCGCGACGCCCATCTGGCGACGCTCGCGGCCGAGGCCCGAAGCCTGCGCGATCTCGTCGCCCGGCTGACCGCCGGGGCGCCGCCGCCGCCGGCCGGCAAACCGGCGAAAGCCGAGGCGCCGATGATCGCGGCCCCGACAGCCGGAACCCGGCCCGCCGAACCCCAATTAGCCGCCATCCCCGACACCACGCCACCGCCGCCGCGATCCTTCGCCGCCGCGCGCGGTACCCTGCCGCTGCCGGCGCGAGGGCGGGTGGTCGGACATTTCGGACAGACCGCCGCCGACGGCGAGCGCGCCCAAGGCATCAGGATCGCGACCCGGCCCGGCGCCCAGGTGATCACGCCCTATGATGGCCGGGTGGTCTTCGCCGGCCTCTTTCGCGGCCTGGGCCTGCTCTTGATCATCGATCACGGCTAGGGATATCATTCCCTGCTGGCGGGACTGTCGCGAATCGATCCGGTGGTTGGCCAATGGCTGCTGGCGGGCGAGCCGGTCGGCGTCATGGACGACGCCGCCGGGAATACCCAGGTTCTTTATGTCGAGCTTCGCCGGGGTGGCGAGGCGATCAATCCGCTCCCGTGGTTGGCGGCGAGCGAACGAAAGGCGAGTGGCTAATGCGAAACGTCGTCCTTGGCGGCCTGATGGCCGTGGCTCTTCTATGGTCTCCCGGCGTCGGCGACGCGGCGACATCGGAGACCTATCGTCAACTCAACCTGTTCGGCGACGTGTTCGAGCGGGTGCGCGCCGATTACGTCGAGGAGGTCAGCGACAAGGAGCTGATCGAAGCGGCGATCAACGGCATGCTGACCTCGCTCGACCCCCATTCGAGCTATCTCAACCCCGAGCGATTCCAGGAAATGCAGGTCCAGACCAAGGGCGAGTTCGGCGGTCTCGGCATCGAGGTGACGATGGAGAACGGGCTGGTCCGCGTGGTTTCGCCGATCGACGACACCCCGGCGTTCGACGCCGGGATCAAGGCCGGCGACTACATCACCCGGCTCGATGGCGAGCAGGTCCTTGGCATGACCTTGTCGGAAGCCGTCGATCGCATGCGCGGCCCGGTCGGTAGCGACATCGCCCTGACCATCCGCCGCAAGGACGTGAAGGACCCGATCGAGGTGACCATCACCCGGGCGGTCATCAAGATCCTCTCGGTGCGGACGCGCACCGAAGGGAGCGTCATTTACCTCCGCGTGACCTCGTTCAACGAGAACACCGAGCGCGAGGTCAAGCGCCAGTTCGCCAAACGCGAGACCGAGATCGACGGCGACTTCACCGGCGTCGTGCTGGATCTTCGCAACAACCCGGGCGGCCTTCTCGACCAGGCGGTCGCGGTCTCCGATCTTTTCATCGAGAAGGGCGAGATCGTTTCCACCCGGGGGCGGCGTAGCGACAGCATCCAGCGCTTCAACGCCCGCGCCGGCGACATCGGCAAGGGGCGCCCGGTGGTGGTGCTGATCAACGGCGGCTCGGCCTCGGCCTCCGAGATCGTCGCCGGCGCGCTGCAAGACCACCGCCGCGCCCTGGTGCTGGGAACCAAGTCCTTCGGCAAGGGCTCGGTGCAGACCATCATCCCGCTGTCGGGACGCGGCGCCATCCGCTTGACCACGGCGCGCTATTACACGCCCTCGGGTCGGTCGATCCAGGCCAAGGGCATCGAGCCCGACATCCGCGTTCCCCAGGCCAAGGTCGAGACTGTCGACAAAGGCCGTGGCCGCGACGAGGCCAGCCTTCGCAACCGGCTCAAGAGCGAGGACGAGCTCAACGGCAACACTGGCGCCGAGAAAGTCGGCGAGCCCGCCAATGGCCGGAGCGAGGCGGCGCGGGACGACTATCAGCTCTCGCGCGCGCTCGATCTTCTTCGTGGCATCGCCCTGTTCGAGGGCAAGGTCTTGAACTGACCACCGGTTCACCCCGATCACCGGCGTCATAGAAATCATGAGCGTCGCATACAGGCTTGACGAGCATCCTCGCTTCGATCTCGGCGTCCCCGGGGCGCTGGCGGTGGCGCTGTTGATTTTCGCCCTCGGCGGCGCCGCCTGGATCGCTTATGGCCCGGCGGCGCCGCGAACGGCGCCGGCGGGCGAGCAGGTGATCGCGCTGCGTCTGCCGGAAGCCGTGGCGATCCCACCGGCGGCGGTCGCCACCACGGCCACGGCGCCCACCGAAACGGCGCCCACCGCTGGGGACGTCGGGACGCCACCGCTGGCCATGGCGACTTCTCCGGCGACGAGCGAAGCACCAACGCCCGAAGCGTCCGCTCCGATCCCAGAGACGGCCCCGGCGGCGACCACCGCCACCATCGTCGCCGAACCCGCGCCGGGCGTCCCCGAAACGGTCGCGACCTTGCCACCGGATATCAGCCCCACCGCGACCGTTTCGGCCGCCGAGACCGTTTCGGCCGAGACCACGCCACTCACGACCACCGCGCCGGCGATCACCGCGCCAACGGTCGTGGCGGTGACCGAGACACCGAAGCCGGCGGCCAAGACCGAGCGCTCGGCCGAAGCGCTGGCGGCGATCGCGCCGGCGGCGGGGACACGCGCGACTCTGGCCGCGCCGCCGCCCGCCTCCAGCGAGACGTCCCTATCCGGTAAGATACCGCCGTCCGGCGAGGTTTCGGCGCCGTCGCCGATCGAGGCGGCGCCACGCGAGCCCGTGCCGGAGCGGCCCGCCCTGGCCGAGCCCATTCCGGTCGAACCCGTTCCGGCCGAGCCGGTTACGGCCGAGCCGGTTTCGAGCACGCCGATCGCGGCCGCCGCCGAGCCGCCCGAAGCCGCGCCAACCGCGCCGGCCGAGCCGGTGATCGCGCTCGCCGCCCCGACCGGCACGGCGCCGCCCGAACCCGGCCCGGCGACGGCACCGCCCGACGCCGCCCCGTCGTCGCCGGCCGACACCACCCCGGCGCCCACCCTGCGTCCGGCCTGGCTGGCCTATGCGACGCCCTTCGCGCCCGCCGGCGATCGCCCACGGATCGCGGTGGTGGTCACCGGGCTCGGCCCCAGCCCGGCGGCGGCGCGCGCGGCGATCCGCCTGCCGGCGTCGGTGACCCTGGGCTTCGCCTCCTATACCCGCGATTTGCAACGGTGGATCGATCTCGCCCGCGCCGCCGGCCACGAGGTCCTGCTCGACGTGCCGATGGAGCCCGAAACCTATCCCCGCGACGACCCCGGGCCGCTGCCCCTGCTCACCAGTCTTTCGATCGCCGAAAACCTTAAGCGCCTCGATTGGCACCTCTCGCGGGCCAGCGGCTATATCGGCGTGACCCACGACATGGGCTCGCGCTTCACCGCCTCGACCGAGGACATGCGCCCGATCCTGACCGACGTCCGCGCGCGCGGGCTGATGTTCCTCGACGCCCGCACCGCGCGCCACAGCGTCGGCGACGCCGTGGCCGCGGCGCTGAATGTGCCGCGCGTGGCCAACGACCGCTTCATCGACGCCCAGGCGGCGCGTCCGGCGATCGACAAGGAGTTCCGCGTCATCGAACGCATCGCCCGGCGCGACGGCGAGGCGGTCGCCATCGGTCACGCCTTTCCGGTCACCCTCGACATGCTGAACGTCTGGCTGGGCGGACTCGCCAAGGGCGGCTTCGCCCTGGCCCCCTTGAGCGCCGTGATCGTGAGTGGAGCGACCGGATGATCGACAAGAGCGCTTATCGCCGCAACGTCGGCATCATGTTGCTCGATCGCGATAACCAGGTTTTCGTCGGCCACCGCATGGACGAGCGGCGGCCGGCCTGGCAGATGCCCCAGGGCGGGATCGATCGCGGCGAGAACCCGCGTCAGGCGGCGCTGCGCGAACTGGCCGAGGAAACCGGCATCACGGCGGTCGAGGTCATCGCCAAGAGCCGCGATTGGCTGCATTACGACCTGCCGCCGGCCGTGGCGGCGCGGAAATGGGGCGGGCGCTATCGCGGCCAGCGCCAGAAGTGGTTCGTCATGCGCTTCCTGGGCGACGACGGCGATATCGACATCGCCACCCCGCATCCCGAGTTCCGTGCTTGGAAATGGATCGCCCCGAGCGATCTGCCCAAGGTGGTCGTCGCGTTCAAGCGCCCGGTCTACGAGGCGCTGTTGGCCGAGTTCCGCGACTTCCTCGAGGGCCAACCGGCGGTCCCGTAGCGCTCGCCATTCTCCGCACTGGCTTGGCCATGGTCAGGCCGGCACCTTCTCTCCAAGCCAGTCGATCGCCGCCTGAACGCCGCCCTTTTGGTGCGGAACGCCGACGGCGGCGAGGCCGATCTCGAGCGCGGCCAGGGTGCCCAGGATCATCGGCGCGTTGACATGGCCCATATGGGCGATGCGCAGGCCCTTGCCCGAGAGCTCGGCGATGCCGCCGCT
>Ga0114931_10007456_pt1 | contig 13357 bp, 7 predicted proteins | sample 2SBtaG_FD_89579 | JGI IMG/M metagenome (GOLD analysis project Ga0114931, IMG submission 89579) | Deep subsurface microbial communities from Kolumbo volcano to uncover new lineages of life (NeLLi) - 2SBTROV14_V59a metaG | ecosystem: Environmental > Aquatic > Marine > Volcanic | place: Kolumbo... | reverse complement strand
GTGCTGGCGAGCGCCGCGATGCCGACGCCGAGCAGCCCGATCCACCCCAGGAAGAGGGCGAGCAGGGCGACGTGCAGCGCGTTCACGACGATGGTCACGCGGAGCAGAACGTGGGGCCGGCCGGTGGCGTACAGGATCGGCGCGATGGGGAAGGCGAAGACCGCGATCGCCGAGGCCAGGGCGAGCAGCACGAGAAGCCCATAGGCCCCGGCGTAGGCGTCGCCCACGGTCCAGTGGATCGCCAGCGGGCCGGCCGCGGCGAGGGCCGCGAAGGCGAGAAGGCCGGCGCTGCCGGCGACCGCGGCGGCGCGCACGGCGAGCTTGCGCACGGCCTTCGGCTCGTCCCGCGAGGAAAGCCTGGCGAGCTCGGGATAGATCGTCTGGCCGAGGTTGGCGACCGGCTTGACGATGATCTCGGCGAAGCGCTGAGCGACCTCGAAGACCCCCACCGCGGCCGGCCCGAGGAGCCAGCCGACGATCAGCGGCCGGCTCCGCTCGGTGACCATGGAGACGGTGGTGGTGAGGTTGCTGGTCCAGACGAAACGCCACAGCCCAGGATGCGGGGCGACCATGCGGCGCGCTGCCCCGGCGATGTCGCGGGTGAACCCCTGGCGGGCCAGCTCGCGCCAGCCCAGGGCGAGCAGGCAGAGCCGGCTGCCGACTCCCGCGGCCACCCAGACGACGACGAAGCCGGCCAGCCCGGCGCCGGCGAGGTAGGCGAGGGTCGCCCCGACCAGCCGCAGCCCCGGGATCAACGCGGTGTAGGCCGCCAGCAGGTCGAACCGGTCGAACAGCCGGAGGATGCCGGTGGGCGTCGCCGAGAGGGTGGTTAGGACGAGAAGGCTGCACAGCATCGCCAGGCGAACGGCTTCGCCGTCCCAATCGAGCCAGGCGCCGACCAGCGGTGCCGCGGTGAGCGCGATCAGGCCACCGACCACGGCCCCGGCGAGATCGAGCAGGGCGGTGAACAGGATCAGCCCCTGGAAGTCCGCCCGTCGGCCCTGCTCCAGGCAGCGTGAGCCAAAGTGGATGACCGCCTGCCAGGACTGGAACTTGGCCAGCCCGCTGATCAGTTGGGCATAGGCGACGACCATGACCAGGACGCCGAAGGACCCGGGGCCGAGGGTCCGGGCGGTCAGGGTGAAGGCGCCGAGGTCGAGCAGTGCGGCCACGGTCCGCCCACCGACCATGATCCCGGCATTGCGGAAGATCCGGCGCAAGGGGCCGTCGCGAAACCAGCGCCGGACCCCGCCGATGCCGCGCCGCTTGGGTGGCATCGCCGGCCTCGGGGCGGCAGCGGTCGCGTCTTCGTTCATCGGTGGGTATGGTGCGAGCCTCGGCGGCCGACATAGCACGCCCGCGCCGCCGCCGGAAGGCATCGCCCTTGCGCCGCATTCTCGCGCTCCGCCCACGCGCGCCGACGACGATAGTCCTCGGCGCCCCATCCCGGCGCCGGCCCGCGGCGATCCCGGCCCGGTCGTCGGGAAGCTGGCGCGCCCGGGAAGATTCGAACTCCCGACCCCCAGATTCGTAGTCTGGTGCTCTATCCAGCTGAGCTACGGGCGCGCGAGCCCGCGCGCAAGCGCACGGGCCGGCTAAACTTAGTCGCCGCCCCGCCCCGACGCAAGCCCGCGTCCAGGCCCGGGCAATAATCGGGATTGTCTGATCGCGGGGTCGCGGTCTCCGCGGTCTCCGTGGCCTCTTTCTCGGCCGGTGAAGGGGTGTCTCCGGGGTCGGCGAGGGGCGCCGCCACAGGATGGCGCTCCTGGGCGCAGGCGTCTCCGAGGGCGGACCCGCGGTCGGCCGGGGCGCCGCAAGCGATCGAGCGGGATCGCCATCGCCGCGCCCGCCATCGCCGCCGGCGGGCTCGCCGCCGCCCCGCCGGCGCCGGCCGCCCCCTTGCGCGGACGCCCCGGCCCCCGCAGCGCCGCCGCCCCGACAGGCATCCCGCCACCCATAGGGAAGCTTGCGCCGAACCTTCAGCTCGCGCGCCAAGGCGCTCACGGTCTCCGCGCCGTCGCCGCGATACCGCCATACGCTTGAACTCGCGATCGAAACCCCGTGCTCGAATCGTCGGCCCCAGTCCCTCCTCTCGGAACTGTCACCAATCTATCCGTCTCACGCCAGGGGTTCACTCCACCACCCCAATTTAGGAAATTGGGGTCTGACCCCGTTTTTCTCCGAATCGTCGGCCCCAGTCCCTCCTCTCGGAACTGTCACCAATTTATCCGTCTCACTCCAGGGGTTCACTCCCCCCCAATTTAGGAAATTGGGGTCTGACCCCGTTTTTCCAATTTAGGAAATTGGGGTCTGACCCCGTTTTTCTCGTTTTTCTTCCGGGCCGGTCTCTTGTCGAGGGCGGGCGCGGCGATTAGGCTGGCGGCTCGATGAGCGTGCTCGCCGCCCCCCGAGGATTTGTCTTTCCGCACCGGCACCTGCTCGGGATCGAGGGCCTTTCACGTGAGGCGATCGACGGCCTCCTCGACCTCGCCGACGCCTATGTCGCGCTCAACCGGCGGCCCGAGAAGAAGACCGACATCCTGCGCGGGCGCACCCAGATCAACCTCTTCTTCGAGAGCTCGACCCGGACCCGGACCTCGTTCGAGCTCGCCGGCAAGCGCCTCGGGGCCGACGTCATCAACATGTCGGTGGCGACCTCGTCGATCAAGAAGGGCGAGACCCTGATCGACACCGCGATGACGCTGAACGCCATGCACCCCGACGTCCTGGTGGTCCGCCATCCGGCCGCGGGCGCGGTCAGCCTGTTGGCCGAGAAGGTCAACTGCGCCGTCATCAACGCCGGCGACGGCAGCCACGAGCACCCCACTCAGGCGCTTCTCGATGCCCTCACCATCCGCCGTCAGCGCGGCCCCATCGAGGGCCTGGTCGTCGCCATCTGCGGCGATGTCCTGCACAGCCGGGTCGCCCGATCCAACATCCACCTGCTGAGGACCATGGGGGCGCGGGTCCGCCTGGTGGCGCCGCCGACGCTGTTGCCTTCGCGGGCCGAGACCCTGGGGGTCACGGTCTTCACCGACATGGGCGAGGGGTTGGAGGATTGCGACATCGTCATGATGCTCAGGCTCCAGACCGAGCGCATGCAGGGGAGCTTCGTTCCCTCGGTGCGCGAGTACTTCCACTTCTATGGCCTCGACCGCGCCAAGCTCGGCCGCGCCAAGCCCGACGCCCTGGTCATGCACCCGGGGCCGATGAACCGCGGGGTCGAGATCGACAGCGCGCTCGCCGACGACATCACCCGCGCCGCCATCCTCGATCAGGTCGAGATGGGGGTGGCGGTGCGCCAGGCCTGCCTCGAGGTCCTGGGCCAGCGCTGGGCCGACCCCCGGCACAATGTCTGAAACGCCCGAGCCCTGGTTCGCCGAGCCGGCGCCCAAGGCGGGGCCGCCCGGGCGCACGGCCTACCGCAACGCCCGCCTGCTCGACCCGGCGAGCGGGTTGGATGCGCCCGGCGCGCTCTTCACCATCGGACGCAAGATCGCCGACCTCGGCCCGGGCCTCTTCGCCGACGGCGTCCCCGAGGGGGTCGCGACGGTGGACTGCGGCGGCCTTTGCCTCGCCCCCGGGCTGGTCGACATGCACGTGCACTTGCGCGAGCCCGGCCACGAGCACAAGGAGACCCTGGCCACCGGCAGCCGGGCGGCGGCGGCCGGCGGGGTCACCACCATGGCGGCGATGCCCAACACCGAGCCGGTGATCGACGACGTCGCCCTGGTGCAGTTCATCGAGCGCCGGGCGCGCGAGACCGCGATCGTCCGCATCTATCCCATCGCCGCGGTCACGCGGGGGCTCGGCGGCCGTGAGCTCACCGAGATCGGGCTCTTGCACGAGGCCGGGGCGGTGGCCTTCTCCGACGACGGTCTGCCGGTCGCCGACGCCCTGGTGATGCGCCGGGCGCTCGCCTACGCCACCGCCTTCGACGCCCTGATCATCCAGCATGCCGAGGACCCGGCCTTGAGCGCCGGCGGCTGCATGAACGAGGGCGAGACCGCGACCCGCCTGGGTCTTCCCGGGATTCCCAACGCCAGCGAGACGGTGATCGTCGAGCGCGACCTCCGCCTGGTGGCACTGACCGGGGGGCGCTACCACGTCGCCCACATCTCGGCGGCGGAAGCGGTGGCGGCGGTGCGCCGGGCCAAGGCGCGCGGGCTTCCGGTCACGGCGGAGGCGACGCCGCACCACTTCGCCCTCGACGAGACCGCGGTCGGCGACTACCGCACCTTCGCCAAGATGGCGCCGCCGCTGCGCGACCAGGCGAGCCGCGAGGCGGTGATCGCGGGGCTGGTCGACGGCACCATCGACGCCATCGCCACCGACCATGCCCCACACGACCAGGACATCAAGCGGCTGCCCTTCGTCCACGCCGCCAACGGCGTCGTCGGCCTCGAGACCCTGCTCCCGGTCGCCCTCGAGCTCTACCATGCGGGGACACTCTCGCTGCTCGAGGTCTTAGGCAAGATGACGGTGGCCCCGGCGGCGCTCCTCGGGCTCGACGTCGGCACCCTGGCCAAGGGGGCGCCGGCGGATTTGGTGCTGTTCGATCCCGAGCGCGAATGGACGGTCGACGCCGATCGGCTGCACAGCAAGTCCAAGAACTCGGCCTTCGACGGCCGCCGGGTGCGCGGCCGGGCCGTGCGCACCGTGGTCGGCGGCCGCACCGTCTATCGCCTGGAGGGCTGAGCATGCCCGAGCCTCTCGGTGGCTTCGCCTACACCTGGCCCTTCTGGGCCGGCGGTCTTCTCGCCTATCTCGTCGGCTCGATCCCCTTCGGCCTGCTCCTCACCCGGCGCGCCGGGCTCGGCGATGTGCGCAAGATCGGCTCGGGCAACATCGGCGCCACCAACGTGCTCAGAACCGGGCACAAGGGCCTGGCCGCGGCGACGCTGCTGCTCGATGCGGCGAAGGGGGCGGTCCCGGTACTGATCGCCGCCCGCTTCGGCCCCGACATGGCGATCATCGCCGGCGGCTGTGCGGTGGTCGGCCATATCTTCCCGGTCTGGCTCAAGTTCCTCGGTGGCAAGGGGATGGCGACGGCGTTGGGCGCCTTCTTCGCCCTGAGCTGGCCGCTCGGGGCGGCGGTGCTCGCCACCTGGATCGCAGTCGGTCTGATCACCCGCTATTCTTCGATCGCCTCGCTGGTCACGATATGGCTTTCCCCGTTCTACGCCTGGTGGCTGGTCGGCACCCAGACGGCCGAGCTCGCCGGCGGTCTCGCGGTGCTGGTGCTGATCCGCCATTACGGCAACATCCGCAGGCTTCTTCGGGGCGAGGAGCCGCGCATCGTCCTCGGCCGCCACTGAGGTGGTCGCCCGTCGGTCGCTGTCGGACGCCGAGCGCGTCGATTGGCTGCGCCTCGCGCGGACCGAGAACGTCGGCCCCGTCACCTTCCGCGAGCTGCTCGCCCGCTATCGCACCGCCGCGGCGGCGCTCGAGGCGCTCCCCGAGCTCGCCCGCCGGGGGGGTCGCAGGGCGCCCTTGCGGGTGCCGCCGCCGGGGGCGGCGCGGCGCGAGATCGACGCCGCGGGGCGCGCCGGGGGCCGCCTGATCGCGCTGGTCGAGCCCGCCTACCCGCCGCTGCTCGCCCACATCACGGATCCGCCGCCCCTTCTCTACGCGCTCGGCCACGCCCACCTGCTCGGCGCCGACGCGGTCGGGGTGGTGGGGGCGCGCAACGCCTCGGCCGCCGGCATCCGCTTCGCCGGCCGGCTCGCCGCCGATCTCGGCGCCGGCGGGCTTGTCGTGGTCTCGGGGCTGGCCCGCGGAATCGACGCCGCCGCCCACGAGGGCGCCCTGCCATCGGGCACCGTCGCGGTCATGGCCGGCGGCGTCGATGTCGTCTACCCGGCCGACAACCAGGGCCTTTACGAGCGCATCCGCGAGGCCGGCGCGCTGATCTCGGAACAGCCGCTCGGCACGGTCCCGCAGGGCCGCCACTTCCCCCGCCGCAACCGCCTGATCTCGGGGCTCGCGCTCGGCGTGGTGGTGGTCGAGGCGACGCCGCGCTCGGGCTCGCTGATCACCGCGCGCTTCGCCGGCGAGCAGGGGCGCGAGGTCTTCGCGGTCCCGGGCTCGCCCTTGGACCCGCGGGCGCGCGGCGCCAACCAGCTTATCCGCCAGGGCGCGGTCCTGACCGAGGGTGCCCGCGACGTGATCGAGGTCCTCGCCGGGCGCCGCCGGGCGCCCATGGAGGAGGGCGCCGAGATGCCCTTCGCCGCCGCCGGGCCGGTCACCGAGGACGCGGGCGCACTCGCCGCCGGGCGCGCCGCCGTGGTCGAGAAGCTGGGCCCGACGCCGGTTGCGGTTGACGAACTGATCCGCCAATGCCAAGTAACTGCCGCGATCGTACAGCTCGTGCTTCTCGAGCTCGAGCTCGCCGGGCAACTCGACCGCCATCCCGGGAATCAGGTATCGGTGCGGATGTAGCGTCCGTCAGCTTCCGTTCATCACCGGGTGCTAGAAGGACGGTCGCCGAGCCCGGCCGCAAGGGTCGGTCACGCAAACGGGTAGCCATGGTCGAGAACGTCGTCGTCGTCGAATCTCCGGCAAAGGCGAAAACGCTCAAGAAGTACCTGGGGCCGGGCTACGAGGTCCTGGCGAGCTATGGCCACGTCCGCGATCTGCCGGCCCGCGACGGCTCGGTCCGGCCCGACGAGGACTTCGCCATCGACTATGAGGTCGAGGCCAAGGCGGCCAAGCACATCGCCGCCATCGCCAAGGCCCTCAAGGGGGCCAAGACGCTCTACCTCGCCACCGACCCCGACCGCGAGGGCGAGGCCATCTCGTGGCACGTGGTCGAGGCTCTCGAGCGCCGCAAGGCGCTCGGCGGCGTCGCAGTGAAGAGGGTCACCTTCAACGCCGTCACCCCGACCGCGGTGCGTGAGGCCATGGCCTCGCCGCGCGATCTCGACATGGATCTGATCAATGCCCAGCAGGCGCGCCGGGCGCTCGACTACCTGGTCGGCTTCACCCTCTCGCCGGTCTTGTGGCGCAAGCTTCCGGGCAGCCGCTCGGCCGGCCGGGTGCAGTCGGTGGCGCTGCGCCTGGTCTGCGAGCGCGAGGCCGAGATCGAGGCCTTCCGGCCGCGCGAGTACTGGACCGTCGATGCCGCCTTCACCACGCCCGCGGATGCCGCCTTCACGGCCCGCCTCAGCCATCTCGACGGGCGCAAGCTCGGCCCTTACGACCTCGCCGACGAGGCCGCCGCCAAGGCCGCCGTGGCCGCGGTCGAGGGTCGCGCCTTCACCGTCGCCGAGGTCGAGCGCAAGCGCACCCGGCGCAACCCGCCGCCGCCCTTCATCACCTCGACCCTCCAGCAGGAGGCCTCACGCAAGCTCGGCCTGCGCCCGCGCAAGACCATGCAGATCGCCCAGCGCCTCTACGAGGGGATCGCGCTCGATGGCGAGACCGTGGGCCTCATCACCTATATGCGGACCGACAGCGTCCAGGTCGTTCCCGAGGCCATCGCCGCCTGCCGCTCGCTGATCGGCAAGACCTTCGGCGAGCGCTATCTGCCCGAGAAGCCGCGGGCCTACAAGGCCGCCAGCCGGACCGCCCAAGAGGCCCACGAGGCGATCCGCCCGACCGACTTCGCCCGCACCCCCGAGGCCGTCGCCGGCCACCTCGACGCCGATCAGCGCCGGCTCTACGCCCTGATCTGGAAGCGCGCGGTGGCGAGCCAGATGGCCAACGCGCTGGTCGATCAGACCGCGATCGAGGTGGCCTCGGCCGACCGCCGGGTGCGCCTGCGCGCCACCGGCTCGACCCTCGCCTTCGACGGCTACCTCAAGCTCTATCGCGAGGGCCGCGACGACGCCGAGGGCGAGGACGAGGGCCGAACCCTGCCGCCGGTCGAGCGCGGCGCGGCGCTCACCCGCGGCCCGGTGACGGCTGAGCAGCACTTCACCCAGCCGCCGCCGCGCTACAGCGAGGCCAGCCTGGTCAAGAAGCTCGAGGAGCTCGAGATCGGCCGGCCCTCGACCTACGCCTCGATTCTCGCCGTTCTCCAAGATCGCGACTATGTCCGGCTCGAGAAGCGGCGCTTCGTTCCCGAGTGGCGCGGGCGCCTGGTCAACGCCTTCCTCGAAAGCTTCTTCAGGCGCTATGTGGCCTATGACTTCACCGCCGAGCTCGAGCGCGAGCTCGACCGGATCGCCGGCGGCGAGCTCGATTGGAAAGCGGTCCTGCGCGCCTTCTGGACCGCCTTCCAGGAGGCCGTCGGCGAGGTCGACCAGCTCCGCGTCGCCCAGGTGCTCGAGGCGGTCGACCGGATTCTCGGCCCCCACGTCTTCCCGCCCGGCGAGGACGGCCGCGACCCCCGCGCCTGCCCGGCCTGCGAGAACGGCCGGCTCAGCCTCAAGCTCGGCAAGTACGGCGCCTTCATCGGCTGCTCGAACTACCCCGAGTGCCGCTATACCCGCCAGATCGAGGGCGGCAACGAAGGCGCCGCCGAGGAGAAAGCCGGGCCGCGCGTCCTCGGCACCGACCCCGAGAGCGGGCAGGCCGTCAGCGTTCGCAAGGGCCCCTACGGGACCTATGTCCAGCTCGGCGAGGGCACCGACGGGGCCAAGCCCAAGCGGGTCTCGCTGCCCAAGGGCCTGGCCCCTGAGGCCCTCGACCTCGAGACCGCGCGCAAGCTCCTCGCCCTGCCGCGCGCGCTCGGCACCCACCCCGAGGACGGCAAGCCGATCGTCGCCGGGATCGGCCGCTTCGGTCCCTATCTCAAGCACGGCGACGCCTTCGTCTCGCTGCCGGCGGGCGAGGACGTGCTCACCATCGGCCTCAACCGGGCGGTGACCCTGATCGCCGAGGGCCGACGCGGCGGCGGCACGGTGCTGCGCGAGATCGGCCCCCACCCCGACGACGGCAAGCCGATCGTGGTGATGCGCGGGCGCTTCGGCCCCTACCTCAAGCACGGGCGGCTCAACGCGCCCTTGCCCAAGGCGGTCGATATCGACGCCCTCACCCTCGCCGACGCCGTCGCCCAGCTCGCCGCCCGCGGCAAGGCGCCCAAGCGGGCGGGCGGGCGTCGCCGCGCCGCCGGGTGAGCGCCGCACCCTTGGCCAAGGCCAAGCGGGGCCCCGCGCCCTTCCCCAGCCGCGAGGCGATCCTCGCCTTCGTCGCCGAGAGCCCGACCCCGGTGGGCAAGCGCGAGATCGCGCGGGCCTTCCACATCCGCGGCGCCGACCGCATCCAGCTCAAGCGCCTGCTCGCCGGGCTCGAGGACGACGGCCTTCTCGCCCGCGACCGCCGCCGGGTCACCCGGCCGGGCGGGCCGCCCGCGGTCGGCGTGCTCGAGGTCACCGGGCTCGATGCCGACGGCGAGCCGGTCGGCCGGCTGATGGGCTGGCGCGGCGAAGGGGCGGCGCCCGAGGTCCGCATCGTCGAGCGCCCGGGCCGCCCGCTGGCGCCCGGCGATCGGGTGCTGGCGCGGATTCGGCGGGGCCCCGACGGCCGCGACGAGGGCCGGCCCATCCGCCGCCTGCCGCGGGCCGCGGGCCGCGTCCTCGGGGTCTATCGCCGGGTCCGCGGCGAGGGCCGGGTGGTGCCCACCGACCGCCGCGCCAAGTCCGAGCTCGGCGTCTCGGGCGCCGATTCTGCCGCCGCCGAGCCCGGCGAGCTGGTGCTCGCCGAGATCCTGCCCGGGCGCCGGCTGGGCCTTCCCCAGGCCCGCATCGTCGAGCGCCTCGGCGGGGCCGCGGCCGAGCCGTCGTCGATCAGCCTGATCGCCGTCCACGCCCACGGCATCCCCGAGACCTTCCCGGCCGAAGCCCTGGCCGAGGCGGCCGCCGCGACCCCGGTGAGCGATCTCGCCGGGCGGACCGATCTGACGGCGCTTCCCCTGGTCACCATCGACGGCGCCGATGCCCGCGACTTCGACGACGCCGTCTGGGCCGAGGCCGAAGCGGGCGGCCGCTTTCATGCCGTCGTCGCGATCGCCGACGTGGCCCATTACGTGCGTGCGCAAACCGCGCTCGATGCCGCCGCCTTCGCCCGCGGCAACTCGGTCTACTTCCCCGACCGGGTGGTGCCGATGCTGCCCGAGCGGCTCTCCAACGACCTCTGCTCGCTCAAGCCCGGCGCGGACAGGCCCTGTCTCGCCGTCCATCTTTGGGTCGACGCCAAGGGCCGGCTGGTCCGCCACCGCTTCGAGCGCGCCCTGATGCGCTCGGCGGCCCGGCTCACCTACGAGGCAGTCCAGCGGGCCGCCGACGGCCGCGCCGACGAGACCACCGCGCCCTTGCTCGAGACCGTCATTCGGCCACTCTACGCCGTCTTCCGCGCCCTTCACACGGCGCGGCGGCGGCGCGGCGCGATCGACCTCGACCTTCCTGAGCGCCGGGTGATCCTGGGCGAGGACGGCGCCGTCGCCGAGATCGTCCCGCGCGCCCGGCTCGATTCGCATCGCCTGACCGAGGAACTGATGATCGCCGCCAACGTCGCCGCCGCCGAGACCCTCGAGACGGCGCGGGCCCCGGTGATGTACCGCGTTCACGACCGCCCGGCGCCCGAGAAGGTGATGGCGCTGCGCCAGTTCCTCTCGTCGCTCGGCCACGGTCTCGGGGGCGCGGCGCGGCCCCGGCCCGGCCACTTCAACGCCCTCTTGGCCGATGTCGCGGCGCTCCCGCACGCCCCCGCGGTCAACACCGCCATCCTGCGATCCCAGGCACAGGCGGCCTATGCGCCCGAGAACCTCGGCCACTTCGGCCTCGGGCTCGCCCGCTATAGCCACTTCACCTCGCCGATCCGGCGCTATGCCGACCTCCTCGTCCACCGGGCGCTGATCGCGGCGCTCGGCCTCGGCGAGGGCGGTCTGGCGGCCGACGACGCCGAGCGCTTCGTCGAATGGGGGGCGCATCTTTCGATGACCGAGCGCCGCGCCGCGGCGGCCGAGCGCGATGCCATCGACCGCTACACCGCCCACTTCCTGGCCGAGCGCGTCGGCGCCAGCTTCGCCGGGCGGATCTCGGGGGTCACCCGCTTTGGCCTGTTCGTGACCCTGGAGGAGACCGGCGCCGACGGCCTGGTGCCGCGGCGCAGCCTGCCCGGCGCGGTGGCGCTCGACGAGCGTCGCCAGGAACTGGTCGGCGAGGGGACGATCTGGCGCCTCGGCGATGCGGTCGAGGTCCGGCTTCGCGCTGCCGAGGTCGAGACCGGCAGCCTTCTCTTCGATCTGGTCGCCGGCGGCCGCGAGGCCCGGCGCCGGCGCCCCCGGCGCTGACGGCCCGGCCGCTCAGAGCTCGATGCTCTCCCGCGCGAGCGCCCGCTGCCACTTGCCGGCGTCGTCCTCGGCGAACACCAGATCGGCATCGACGGGGACCACCACCCAGTGGCCGGTCGCCATCTCGGCATCGAGCTGGCCCGGCCCCCAGCCGGCATAGCCGAAGGCGAACAGCCAGCGCTTCGGCCCCTCGCCGCGGGCGATCGCGCGCACCACCTCGGTGTCCACGGTCATGCCGATGCCCTTGCCGACCACCCGCGTCTTGTCGTCGGCGTAGTCGAGGGAGTGGAGGAAGAAGCCGCGCCCGGGCTCGACCGGGCCGCCGTAGTGCACCGGCAGCTCGCCCTTGGCCGGCTCGCCCTCGATCTTGAGGTCGCGAAGCAGATCGGCGAAGGGAACCCGGCCCATGGTGCGGTTGACCACCAGGCCGAAGGCGCCGGTGTCGTCGTGGTCGACCATGTAGATGACCGTCCGGGCGAAGCGTCCGTCGGGCATCGACGGCGTCGCCACCAGAAGCTTGCCGACGAAGGGGTCGGTCCGGGCCGCGGGGCGGTCGGGAATGCCCTTCTGGCCCACCGCCGAGACCGCGCCCGCGGCCGCCACCACCGCCGCCGCCGCGACCACGCCGAGGCGCACCGGCTGGCGCAGCCCGGCGGCCGAAACTCGCCGCCGCCACGGGGCGAGCCGGTGGCCGAACCATCGCATCGCCCGGGCGATGCCCAACCCCCCGTCCTCGTCGCGCTGTTCCATTGCCTGGCCGCAACCTCCCTCGCTATAGATGTCCCCCACCGACGCCAGTATACAACAAGCCTGCGCCGCTGACCCCGGCGTCGAGGAGCGGAGGCAATGAACGGGGGGCGAGGATGACGGTCCCGAGCCAGGCCGAGGTGGTGGTCGTCGGCGGCGGCGTGATCGGCTGTGCGATCGCCTATCACCTGACCCGGCTCGGCCGCCGCGACGTTCTCGTGGTCGAGCAGTTCGGCCTGACCGAGGGCGCCACCTGGCACGCCGCCGGGCTGGTCGGCCAGCTTCGCGGCAACCGCAACCTGACCCGCCTGATGCAGGCGAGCGTCGCCCTCTATCGCACCCTCGAGGAGGAGACCGGCCAGGCCACCGGCTGGCGCGAGGTCGGAAGCCTGCGCATCGCCTCCTCGGCCGCGCGCTGGCAGGAGATCCGGCGCACCGCGACGACGGCGCGAAGCTTCGGCTTCGAGCTTCACCTGATCTCGCCCGAGGAGGCCTCCGCGATGTTCCCGGTTATGGAGCCGCGCGGCATCGTCGGCGCCGCCTTCGTGCCCTCGGACGGCTATATCGACCCGAGCGGTCTCGCCGGCGCCCTTGCCCGCGGCGCCCGTGGGCGCGGCGCCAAGATCGTCGAGGGCGCCACCGTGACCGACATCGTCCTCGATCGCGGCCGCGCCCGGCAGGTGGTCACCGACCACGGCACCGTCGCCGCCGAGACCGTGGTGCTCGCCGCCGGAATGTGGACGCGCCCGCTCGCCGCCCGGCTCGGCCTCGCGGTGCCGGCGACGGCGGTCGAGCACCAATATCTGGTGACCGAGCCGATCCCCGGCATCGCCGCCGGCGTTCCCACCTTCCGCGACCCCGACCACCTCGTCTACGCCAAGCCCGAGGTCGGCGGGCTGGCGCTCGGCGGCTGGGAGCCCGACACCGTGCCCTTCGCCCCGGACGGCATCCCCGAGGGATTCCGCCATCAGCTCCTTCCCGGCGACTTCGACCGCTTCGAGCGCCTGGCGACGCTGGCCGCGAAGCGTATCCCGGCGCTCGCCACCGCCGGGGTCAAGACGCTGGTCAACGGCCCGATCCCGGTCTCGGCCGACGGCGAGCCGGTGCTCGGGCTGGCGGCGGGCACCGCCAACGTCTTCCTCGCCTGCGGCTTCACCGCCGGGATCGCCGCGGCGGGCGGCGCCGGCGAGGCGCTCGCCGAGTGGATCGTCGCCGGCCACCCGACCCGCGACCTCTGGCCCTTCGATTCCCGGCGCTTCGGCGCGATTCACGCCGGCACCCGCTTCCTCGCCGAGCGCGCGGTCGAGGCTTACGGCCGCTACTACGCCCTCCACTATCCCGGCGACGAGCCGGCCTCGGCCCGCGGCGCCCGGC
>Ga0114931_10007455_pt1 | contig 13359 bp, 10 predicted proteins | sample 2SBtaG_FD_89579 | JGI IMG/M metagenome (GOLD analysis project Ga0114931, IMG submission 89579) | Deep subsurface microbial communities from Kolumbo volcano to uncover new lineages of life (NeLLi) - 2SBTROV14_V59a metaG | ecosystem: Environmental > Aquatic > Marine > Volcanic | place: Kolumbo... | reverse complement strand
GGACCTCGTCGATCATGATCATACCTCCGCGAAACGCGCCTTCTCGTCGCTCTCGACGATGAGGGTACCAACGTTCCGGTCCCCGGCCACAGCGCGGCCGATGTTTCCGGGCTTGTTCATGTCGAAAACCAGGATCGGCAGGCCGTTGTCGCGGCAAAGCGCGAACGCCGTGGCGTCCATCACTTTGAGGTCCTGCTTGAGCGCGTCGGTGAACGTCACGTGGTCGTACAGCCGCGCGTCGTCGAACTTGTTGGGGTCTTTGTCGTAGACCCCACGCACCTTGGTGCCCTTGAGCAGCACCTCGGCGCCGATCTCCATCGCCCGCAGCGCCGCCGCGGTGTCGGTGGTGAAGAACGGGTTGCCGGTGCCGGCGGCGAAGATGACCACGCGCCCCTTCTCCAGGTGGCGGATGGCGCGGCGGCGGATGTACGGCTCGGCCAGCTGCGACATCTCGATGGCCGACAGGACACGGGTGACCATGCCCGCCTTCTCCAGGGCGTCCTGCAGCGACACGGCGTTCATCACCGTGGCCAGCATTCCGACGTAGTCGGCCGACGCGCGGTCCATTCCGCGCGCCGACTCGGACAGGCCCCGGAAGATGTTGCCGCCGCCGACGACGACGGCGATCTGCACGCCCCGCTTGGCCGCGTCGTGGATCTCTCCGGCGACGTGGCCCAGGATAGCGGGGCGGATGCCGTAGCCCTCGCTGCCCATCAGCGCCTCACCGGAGATCTTGAGCAGGACCCGAGAGTAGGCCGGTGGAGGTGTCGCCGGGTCGTCGGCCATGGTGTCCTCGCTCAGGCCAGGCCGGCCTGCTTGGCGACCTCGGCGGCGAAGTCGTCGGACTTCTTCTCGAGACCCTCGCCCAGCTCGAAGCGGACGAAGCGGCGCACCTGGATGTTCTCACCCAGCTTGGCCACCAGCTCCTTCTGCAGGTCGGAGATGGTCTTCTTGTCGTCCTTGACCCACGGCTGGTCGAGCAGGCAGACCTCCTTGGTCCACTTGCTGATCTGGCCGTCGGCGATCTTGTCGACGATCTTCTCCGGCTTGCCGTCGGCGAGCGCCTTCTCGCGGTGAATCCCGCGCTCCTTCTCGATGTCGCCGGCGGGGATCTCGGCGGACGAGACGTACTGCGGGTTCATCGCCGCGATCTGCAGCGAGACTTCCTTGACGAAGCCCTGGAAGTCGTCGTTGCGGGCGACGAAGTCGGTCTCGCAGTTGACCTCGATGAGCACGCCGACGCGGCCACCGGAGTGGATGTAGCTGGCGACGGCGCCCTCGGTGGCGACGCGGCCGGCCTTCTTGGCCGCCTTGGCCAGGCCCTTCTTGCGCAGGAACTCGACCGCCTTGTCGATTTCGGCCTCGCTCTCGACGAGCGCCTTCTTGCAGTCGGCCATGCCGGCGCCGGTGCGCTCGCGCAGGTCCTTGATCATGCTGGCAGTGACTTCAGCCATGGTTCTCGATTCCTCTTGGTCTACGGGCTGGAAGGGAAGGGCGGACCGGTTACGCCTCGTCGTCGGGAGAGGCCGACGCCTCGGGGGTGAGCTGGCTGCCACCCTGGGCAATCTCGACCATGGGGCCGTCGCCGCCGGAGGTGACGTGGATGACCTGCTCCTTCTGCTCGACCTCTTCCTTGCCGCGACCGGCGGCGCGCTCCTTGAACAGGCGCTGGCCGATGACGGCGGCGTCGGCGATGCGGCCGGCGAACAGCTTGATGGCGCGGATGGCGTCGTCGTTGCCCGGGATGACGAAGTCGATCTCGTCAGGGTTGCAGTTGGTGTCGGTCACGGCGGTGACCGGGATGCCCAGCTTGCGCGCCTCGGCGACGGCGATGTGCTCCTTGTTGGGATCGATGACGAACATCATCCCCGGCAGCTTGGACATGTCCTTGATGCCGCCGAGCGACTTGAGCAGCTTCTCCCGCTCGCGTTGGATGCGGATCTGCTCCTTCTTGGTCAGGCTGTACAGGGTGCCGTCCTCGTCCATCTTCTCGAGCGAGCGCAGGCGCTCGAGGGCCTGCTTGACGGTCTTGAAGTTGGTGAGGGTGCCGCCCAGCCAGCGCTGGGTGACGTAGAGCTGGTTGGCCCGGCCGGCCTCGTCCTGCATCACCTCCTGCGCCTGCGCCTTGGTGCCGACGAACAGCACCTTTTCGCCGCGGGCGGTGGTGTCGATGATCGCCTGGAACGCGCGGCGGAACATCTTGACCGTGTGCTGCAGGTCGATGATGTGAATGCCGTTGCGGGCGCCGAAGATGTACGGACGCATCTTCGGGTTCCAGCGGCCGGTGTTGTGGCCAAAGTGCACGCCGGCTTCGAGCAGGGCGCGCATGCTGATCGGGTTCTGGTCGGCCGAGGTGGCCTGAGCTGCTTCAGACATGTTTTTCTCCGTTTTTGGGTCCGCCGGTCCCGTCATCGGCGGCCGCGAACCCCCGATTTTCGGTGGGCACGGCGCGGTCGCCTCGGAGACCGTGAGTATTGATAGAGCGACGCGATCTAACACGCCGGATCCCGGGTGCGCAAGGTCGGCCTCCGCGGCCCCTCGGCGCAGGAGGGATCATCAGTATTTTCAGTGGATTGGAATGACCCCGAGGAGCTCGCGGCGGAGCCGATCGGCCCGCCGGGCGGCCATCTCGTCGCCGGCCGCCCTCCATAGATCCGGGACCGCGACCCGCAGCTCGGGGTGGGCGGCCAGCGCCTGGGCGGCGACCGGGGGCTTGGTGCCGGGCTCCAGCACCAGGCAGCCGCGGACCACCGACGGCGCGTCGGACGGCGCCGGATCGTGATCGCCTGCGTGGTTGGGGTCGTCGATGCAGGCGCGGCAGATCCGCTGGATCTCGGTGTCCCAGCGGTAGAGTGACGCGCCCTCGGGCAGCGCCGTCTCCGCGGCGCCGATGTCGGCCGGGTCGGCGGCCAGCTCGAACACCTCGGCGTCGCCGCGCCACAAGAGCAGGAGGAACGGCAGTCGCGGTACCCGCCGGCCATCGTGCTCGGCCCAGCCGACGGCGGCGCGGTCGTAGAGCACGATGTCGGAGTAGCCGGCCGGCACCGGGTACATCGGCGGGTTGAGGATCTCGCCGTGACACGGGCTGAGGGAGCGCACCCACACGTGCTCGAAGTCGGACTCGCGCTCGTCGGGATCGCCGGCGACCGGCAGCCGCAGCTTGACCATCTCCAGGTCGGCGACCCGGGGCAGGCCGTCGTCGCCGACGCTGACGCCGTCGAAGCCGAGGGCGCGCCAGGCCGCGGCCGCGCGCTCGCCCAACCCCAGGGCGGTGGCGCAGATGCCGACGTTGTTCAGCGCCGCTTCGTCGTCGGGATCGCTCGCGAGGTAGCGGTCGAACCAGGCGAGAGCATCGCGCCACTGGCCGCGCTGCTTGTGCAACAGCGCGCGGTCGAACGCCAGCGCCGGGTCGTCGGTCAGCGCCATCGCCGAGTCGAAGGCGGCGATCGCCTGGCTGTCGTTCTCCGGCCCGCACAGACGCAGGGCGTTGCCGTACGCGGCGAACAGTGGGCCCGTGCGGTTGGGGTCGGCGTCGGCCAGGTCGCCGGCGCCGGCCAGCGCGCGACGGGCCACGGCCGCGGCGCGGGGGGCCGGATCGTCGTCGCCGATCGGCTCGTCGGGTGACCGCCCGTCGACGATCTCGCACAGGGCGACACACGCCAGGCGCGCGATCTCCAGATCGCCGGGCCACGCGGCGGCGATCGCCTCGATTTCTTTCCGCTCCTGGCTTGCTCGCCCGGCCGCCTTGATACCACGCAGCCACTCGGCGGCGTCCCGCGGGTCCTTCTTCCCCATCGGCGCCTACTCGTCGGCGCTGGCGATTTCGAGCTTGGCCACTGCCGCCCGCCCGGCCGACAGCGCCTGCTCCCAGTTGTCGCCGGTGGTCAGCACCACCGCCATGCGCCGCTTCACCCGCGCCATCGGCTTGCCGAAGATACGCAGGTCGGTGTTGGGCTGCTCGAACACTTTGTCCACGCCGCGCACCATCGGGTGTTCGATGGCGCTGGGCGAGCGCACCGCCACCGACGCGCCCTCGGCGTAGCGCGTGATCTGCTGGATCGGCAAGCCGAGGATCGCCCGCGCGTGCAGCGCGAACTCGCTCCAGATCTGCGTCGCCATGGTCACCATGCCGGTGTCGTGCGGCCGCGGGCTGATCTCGCTGAACAGCACCTCGTCGTTTTCCAGGAGGAACAGCTCGACGCCGAAGATGCCGCGGCCACCCAGGCGATCGGTCACCTTGCGCGCGACCTCCTGCGCCCGCTCGAGCTGCACCGCGCTCATCGGGTGCGGCTGCCAGCTCTCGACGTAGTCACCGGACACCTGGCGATGCCCGACCGGGTCGCAGAACTTGGTTCCGTTGACCGCCCGCACCGTCAGCAGCGTGATCTCGCTGTCGAAGCGGATGAGCTCCTCGACGATCACCCGTCCGGCACCGGCCCGGCCGCCCTCCTGCGCGCGGGCCCAGCTCCTCTCCAGCTCGTCCTCGCCGTGGGCCAGCGACTGGCCCTTGCCGCTCGAGCTCATGACCGGCTTGATCACCACGGGGTAGCCCAGCTCTGCCGCCGCCGCGCGCAGCTCGTCCAGGCTGTCGGCAAAGCGGTACTTTGCCGTCGGCAGCCCCAGCTCCTCGGCCGCCAGCCGGCGGATCCCTTCGCGGTCCATCGTCAGCCGCGTCGCCTCGGCCGTGGGAATGACCGTCCACCCTTCTTGCTCCAGCTCCAGCAGCGTCCCGGTCGCGATCGCCTCGATCTCCGGCACGATCAGATCGGGCTTCTCCGCCTCGATCACCTCGCGCACCACGGCCCCGTCGAGCATGTCGAACACGTGGGCCCGATGCGCCACCTGCATCGCCGGCGCGTGCTCGTACCGATCGCACGCGATCACCTCCACCCCCAAACGCATCAGCTCGATCACGACCTCTTTCCCCAGCTCCCCCGAGCCCAGCATCAGCACCCGAATCGCGTTGCCCTGAAGCGGCGTCCCAAATTTCATGCCGCGCACCTTACACCGGGGACGTGCTCTGGTTATTTGCCTTTTTTTCCGAATCTTCTCGTGTGGTTGACTCACTCCCGGTCGCACCCCCGGGTTGCCTCCGGGCAACATCCCTTCGCATAGTCTTGCCGTGGAGCTGGCGTTCGGACTGTCCCTGGCGGTGATCCTGGCCGGGGTTTTCATCGTCCGCGCCGCGCGTGGCACCGGCTACACCCGCGTGCTCTACGACCTCGCGCAGACGCGTGGCGGGCGCATCGTGCGCACGGGCGAGCTGGAGCTCGAGGTCGGCACGATGATCGTCCGCGTGTCGACCTACAGCGCGCCGCCTGCGGCCACCCACTGGCGCGTCCGCTACCCGGTCGCCGGCCTGTGCCCGTTTTCGGTCGTGTCCGGCGTGAGCCCGCGCACCGAGCACGCCTTCGCCGGTCAGGACCTCGTCGTCGGTGCCGACAACGACTTCGACGATCGCTACATCGTGCGCGGTCAGGACCCGCTGCTCCTGCGCCGCATGTGGAGCGCCGAGGCGTGCCGCGCGCTGCTCGCGATTCCCGGCGCCACCGTCGTCGGCTCGCCCCACGGCTTCGAGATCGAGCGCCGCGGCGAGGCGCTCACCACGGGAGAGCTGGATCGTGGCCTCGAGCTGGTCGCCGCCCTCGACGCCGGCGATCTGTTCGGCATCGAGGCGCTGCGCGCACTGGGCGGCTACCAGGCGCCGGCCGGTCGGTTCGACGAGCGCCAGCCGCCCTGCGCGTCGCCGCCGGGGCCGGGCGAGGTCACGGTGGTGCCGGTTTTCGTGCGTGGCGCCGCGGTCACGCGCGCGGTCGCGGTCGGGCGCAGCGAGCAGGTCGGCGACGGTGGGCCGCTCGTCGACCTCGACCTGACCGCCGCCGGTCTGCACGCCGGTCTCCCGCGTCGTGTCGGCGACGGCGAGCTCGCGCAGGTGAGCGGAGAGCTGTGGCTGACCTGGCCGCAGATCGTTCGCGACGTCGCCGCGCTACGCGCCGGCGTCGAGCTGGTGCGCGGCCTGCTGCGCGCGCCGCCCGAGGGCCCGTACCGCTGACGCCAGCAGCCCGGCCGGCCGCTCCGCGGCCAGCAGCGACGGCAGATCCAGATCGGGAAACGATCCGCGGCCGAAGAAGACCCGCTCGGCCACGCCGGTCAGCGGGCCGACGCGCAGCGCCGCCAGCGCCAGCTCGACCGCAGCCGTCGCGCGCAACCGGTCGAAGGCGCTGCGCAGGAGGCGCCGCCCGCGAAAGCGATCGCGCAACACCCGGCACTGGTACGCCTGCAGCACCGCTCGGTCGCCGGTGGCCAGCCACGTTCGCGCGACGTCGACGGCCAGCCGGCTCTGCCGCAGGCACGGGTCCAATCCGCCGGCGGTGAGCGGCGACACCGCGCCCGACGCGTCGCCGACCAGCAGGCCGCGCTCGCAGGCGATGCGCGGGAGCAGCCCGCCCACCGGGATGCGTCCGCCGCGGCGCTCGAGGCGCGGCCCGGCTACCGGCGCCAGCAGCCCGACCTCGGCGCGGAACCGCTCCAGCGCCGGCACCGGCGCGTAGCCGCGCCCGGCTCCGGCGACGCCGACGTGGGCCTCGTGCCCGTCGTCGACCACCCACGCCAGGTAGCCGGGGGCCAGCACCGGGTCGACGAAGCAGTGCATCACCGGCGCGCTGCCCGGCCGCGGCGACGGCACCACGTCCTCGACGCCGACCAGGAAGCGCCGGTTGCGATCGAGGCCCAGCGCGCCGGCCACTCGCGAACGGGCGCCGTCGGCGCCGATGACGAAGCGCGCCTCGATCGCGCGCGTTCCCCCGCCGGCGGCCCGCTCCAGCGCCACCGCGACGCCGCCCTGCCGCGCGCTCGCACCGGCGAACCGATGCCCGCACCAGACCCGGGCGCCGGCCTCCTCGGCCTCGCCGCGCAGCCGGCGGTAGAGCGCGCCCATGCGGCCGACGCGGAACTCGTCGTGCCGGCTGGTCAAGCGGATCGACCGCCGCGCCGGCGAGTACAGCACCACCTGCCGCACCGGCGGGCCGAGACAGTCGTCGGGAAGATCGAAATCCTCCAGCGTCCGCCGCACGAAGATGCCGGTCGTGTGCACCCGCTCGGCCAGGTGCCGCTTCTGGTCCACCAGCACCGTCTCCAGCCCGGACTCCGCCAGCCCGCGGGCACAGGTCAACCCGGCCAGGCCTCCCCCGACCACCAGGACATCGCAACGTTCCACGCCACCCGAACGCCGGGGCCCGGCCCGGGTATTCCAGGGCCACAGCCCCGATTTCGTTTCTCCGCTATGCTCGGCGCGTGAAGAAGATCGTCGGCGACGGTCGCTTCGAGCTGGTGCGCCGGCTGGGCGCGGGTGGCACCGGCGTGGTCTACGAGGCGTTGGATCGCGAGCGCGACCTGCGCGTCGCGCTCAAGCAGCTGACGCGTCTCGACGCCCAGTCGCTGTACCGATTCAAGAGCGAGTTCCGCGCCTTGCAGGACCTCGACCACCCCAACCTGGTGCGGCTGGGCGAGCTGGTCGAGGACGGGCGCACCTGGTTCATGACCATGGAGCTGGTCGAGGGCGAGGAGATCGTCGCCTACTGCCGGCCCGGCGGTCGGGTCGACCACGACCGCGTGCGCCACACCTTCGCCCAGCTGGCGGCGGCGATCGAAGCGCTGCACCTGTCGGGCAAGGTCCACCGCGACATCAAGCCGGCCAACGTGCTGGTCGACCACGGCGGCCGCGCGGTGCTGCTCGACTTCGGCCTGCTGTTCGATCCCCTCGGCGCGGAGGCCTCCGACGACGCCGTGGTCGGCACCGCCGCGTATATGGCTCCGGAGCAAGCGGCGTCCAAGAGCGTCGGCCCGGCTGCCGACTGGTACGGCTTTGGCGCGGTGCTGTACGAGGCGCTCACCGGCGTGCTGCCGTTCGCCGGCAACCTGGTCGAGGTGCTGACCGAGAAGTAGGTGCGCGAGCCGCCGCCGCCGCGCGAGCGAGCGCCCGGTACGCCGCCGGATCTCGACGCGCTGTGCAGCGCGCTGCTCGCGTTCGATCCGTCGGCGCGGCCGCTGTTGCGGCCGATTGCGCGGGCGCTGGGAGTCGACGCGGCCCCGGCCACGAGCAGCGCGCCGGGTGCCAGCGCGTCGATGACGGGCGACGAGCTGTTTGTCGGCCGCCAGCCCGAGCTGGCGGCACTGGCGGCGTTGTTCGAGCGGGCGCGAAGCGGGCAGATGGCCACCGGCTTCGTCGTCGGCGAATCGGGCGTGGGCAAGAGCTCGCTCCTGCGTCGCTTCACCAACGAGGCCCGCGCGGCCGAGCCGACCGCGCTGATCCTGCGCGGCCGCTGCTACGAGCGAGAGTCGGTGCACTTCAAGGCGTTCGACGGCCTCATCGACGCGCTCAGCCGGCACATGGCGCGGATGGGCGAGGAGGATACCTGGGACATCCTGCCCAACGACAGCGCGCTGTTGCCGCAGGTGTTCCCGGTGATGGGGCGAGTTCGCGGCATCGCCCGCGCGACGCGGCCGCTGCGCGGCCCCCGCGATCCCGGCGCGCTGCGCACGCGCGTCTTCGCCATCCTTCGCGAGGTCTTCAGCAACCTCGCCGCTCGCCGGGCAGTGGTTGTCACCATCGACGATTTCCAGTGGGCCGACGCCGACAGTCAGGTGCTGCTGTCGGCGCTGGTGCGCGAGCCCGGGGCGCCGCCGATCTGCATGCTGGTGACCTCGCGCGATGCGTCGTCGGCACCCGACAGCGCCGAGGTGATCGAGGTCGGCTCGCTGCCCCGCGACGACGCCGAGGAGCTGGTCCGGCGCCTGCTCGAGCAGATGCGGGTCGCCGGCGCCGACGCCCGCGCCATAGCCGCGGAGACCGGCGGCCACCCGCTGTTCATCGACGAGATGGTCCGGCACGCGGCGCTGTCGGGTGAGCCGGGCATGCACCTGGACGACGCGATTCGCGCGCGGGTGGGGCGGCTGCAGCCGCAGGCGGCGCAGTTGCTCCGCGTGGTTTCGGTTGCCGGCGTGCCGCTGTCGATGGACGTCGCCCGGACGGTGTCCGGGCTCGATCCCGGACAGATGGAGCGGGCGACGTCGCAGCTGCGCGTGGCGCGGATGATGCGCTCGCTGCGCCAGGGACAGCTCGAGGTCTATCACGACCGCGTGCGGAAGACGGTGATCGAGGCGATCACTGCCGATGAGCGTCGCGCCATGCACGGGCGCCTGGCCGCGGCGCTCGAGACCGGCGACCTGGTGCGCGAGCGACCGGAGGTGATGGTGCGCCACCTGGTCGCCGCTGGCGATCAACAGGCCGCAGCCGCCTACGCCCTGCGCGCGGCCAAGCGCGCCGCCTCCGCCTTTGCCTTCGACCGCGCCGCGGATCTCTACCGCCTGGCGCTGGAGAGCGGCGCCCAGGACGCCGCCGGCAATCGGGCCCTGCGCATCGACCTGGCCACGGTGCTGGCTCACGCCGGGCGCGGGCGCGACGCGGCGCCGCTCTATCTCGAGGCCGCCAGCGGCGCCGATCCGGCGACGCGAGTCGAGTGCCAGCGCTTGGCCGCGCGTCATCTGCTGCAGAGCGGTCACTTCGAGCAGGGCATCGACGCCCTGCGCGAGGCGCTGGCCGAACAGGAGCTGGTGCTGCCCAAGACCCCGCGCCGCGCGTTGATGTCGCTGCTGTGGCAGCGGGCCCGCCTGCGCGTGCGCGGGCTGCGCTGGCGCCGCCGCCACCCGCGCGAGATCGCCGACAGCCAGCTGGCCCGGGTCGATGTGCTCCTCGACGTCGGCGAGGCGCTGGGTATGTTCGACAGCATCCGCGGCGCCGACTTCCAGCTGCGCGGCTTGCGCGAGGCGCTGCGCCTGGGTGAGCCGACGCGGGTGGCGCGCGGGCTGTGCGTCGAGGCGATCTACGCCGCCTCGCAGGGCGGTCGCAGCGTCGCCCGCTCGCGCGATCTGGTGGTCCAGTTGCAGTCGCTGGTGCGCGAGGTCGGCGATCCATTCCTCGAGGCGCTGGCGGTCACCGCCGTCGGTATCGTCGACTACCTGGGCGGCGATCTGGTCGCCGCCAGCGAGCACCTGGCCGAAGTCGTGGAGCGCTTCGGTGACCTCGGCTCGTCGTGGGAGCTCAACAACGCGCGGCTGTTCTACTCGTTCACCGTTCGCTGGACCGGCGAGCTCGATCGCCGCGCCGAGGTTCGCGACGTCGACATCGGCGACGCCCACCGCCGCGGCGACATGTACATGGAGACGGCGGTGCGGATGACCAGCAGCCTGCTGCTGCTGGCGAAAGACCGATCCGACGACGCCGAGCTGGACCTCGACGCCGTCTCCTGGCGCCCGCCGGCGGTCGGCTTCCACCTGCAGCACTGGTGGGAGCTCGAGGCGCGCACCGAGCTGGCGATCTACCGCGGCGACACCCGCGATCGGGTGGCCGAGCTGGAACCGCAGTTCCGCGCGCTGGGAAAGTCGCTGCTCCTGCGCATCCAGTTCGTGCGCGCCAACTCGGTCTGGGTGTGGGCGCGCCTGTGCCTGGCGCTGGGCGAGGAGCGGCAGGCCGAGGCTTCCCGCGCGGCGCGCAAGCTGGCCCACGAGGGGGTCGACTACGCCCAGTTCTGGTCGGCGCTGCTCAGCGCGGCACTGGCGTCGGAGCGCGACCCGCGCGGCGCGGCGGAGATGTTGGCGGAAGCGGCGCCGATCGCCGAGCGGATCGGCATGCCGCTGCTGGCCCGGGTCGCCGAGCTGCGCCGGGCGCAGCTGCGCGAGAACGACTCCCACGCCGCCGACGCGATCCGCTGGTTGCGCGCGCAGGGCGCCGTCGATCCCGACCGGTTGGCCGCCGTGCTGGCGCCCGGCTTTACTTTGCCGTGAGCTCGGCGGAGACGCCGTAGCGGCCCAACAGGTCGCCGGTCAGCGCCTCGAGCCCGGTCAGCGCGGCCTGCTGATCGACCCTGGCCCGCTCCATGCTGAGCTTGGCCTGCGCCAGCTCGTCCTGGCGCGCGAGCACGTCGAAGCTGCGCGACTCGCCGGCCTGGAACAGCACCTTCTCGTTGTCCAGGTTCTTCTCCGCCAGCTCGATGGCGACGTTGGCGACCTCGATCCGCTTGCTCGCGGCGCGGAGCAGGTTCATCGCCCGGACCACCTCGACCGACAGGTCGCGCTGCAGGGTGGCGGCGTCGAGCTTGGCCTGACTGACCCGGCCGCGGGCGGCGGCGTCGGCGCCGCGGGCGCCGCGGTTGCCCAGCGACTGCCGGTAGGTGAGGCTGGCGGTGGCCGAAAACGACGACAAGGTGCCCATCTGCTCGAGCGTGTCGCCGACACCGTTGCTGCTGGCGTCCGGGCCAATGCTGGCGGCCGCGTCGAGGTGCGGGCGCATCGCGTCGGCGGCGACGTCGACGTCGACGGCCGCGGTCTTTTCCTGCAGCCGCGCCAGGGCCAGGCGCGGGTTCTGCTCGCGTGCGCGCGCCAGCGCCTTGTCGAGATCGAGCTGGGCCGGCACCGCCTTGGGCAGATCGGCAGCGGTCAGATCGATCTTACCGGGGCCGATCTCCAGCCCGACCAGGCGGCGCAGGGTCAGCGACTGCTCCGAGCGCTGGATCTCGGCGGCCAGCACCGCCTGCTCGCGCACGGCGATCGCCTGCTCGATCGCCAGCGCTTCGGTCGGCGCGGCGACCTTTTGCCCGATCGCCAGGCGGGTGATGCGCAGCTGCTCGCGTGCCAGGTCCAGCGACTGCTTGCGGATCTCCAGGGTGCGGTCGGCGAACGCCAGCTCCCAGTAGCCGGAGATCACCTGCTGGACCGCCGTCGTGGCGGCGATCTCTCGCTGCAGGGTGGCGACATCGCGAGCCAGGCGAGCGCGGCGCTGCTGCGCGCGGGCCACCTTGCGCCCGCTGCCCGCGAGCAGCGGCTGGGTGACGCTGGCGATCAGCGATCCCTGGTAGAGGGTGGAGTCGGCGTTCATGCTGCTGCCGGGGGCGAGCACGATGGCGTAGGTGGTCGCGGCCCAGCCTCCCTTGAGCTTGAGGTCGACGGTGCCTCCGGTCGGCAGCGCTCGCGACAGCTCGCCCTGCATCGACAGGCTGTCGTCGGCGGTGATCTGGAACGGGTTGCCCGCGACTACATCGTGGCGCATCGACGCCCACAGACCGGTCGCCGACAGCTGCCAGTCGTCGATGCCCTCGGCCTGCAGCGCGGTGGCGTTGGCGATGGAGACGTCGACCGCGGTGCGTGCCAGCTCCGGGTTCTCCTGCACGATGACATCGAGCAGCTCGCTGAGGTGGATGGAGCGCGGCGGGCTCTGGTTGGCGGCTTCGGCCGAGCCGTCGGCCGGGTCGCCGTCGGCGGGCTGGGCGAAAGCCGGCGGTGCCAGGAGGGCGAGGGCCAGACAGGCGGTCAAGATCTTCATCGGTTCAACCTCGCATGGCCTCGGCGGGCCGAATGCGTGCGGCGCGGATCGCCGGCAGGAAGCCGCCGATGACGCCCATGACCGTGCCGAACAGCAGGGCCAGGAATAGCGTCCACGGGGTCGGATCGAAGGTGAAAACGATCTCGGACCAGGTGGCGAAGTTCATCATCGAGAACTCGACGAAGCCCATCAGCAGCGCGGCGACCATGCCTATCAGGCCGCCTGCCAGCGCGATCATGACCGCCTCCAGCAGGAACGACAGCAGAATGGAGAAGCGCGAGAAGCCGAGGGCGCGCAGGGTTCCGATCTCTCGCTGGCGCTGGACGACGGCGCCCTGCATGGTGATGAGCGCGCCGAGCATGGCACCGAACGAGAAGAAGATGGCGATCACCATGCCCATGATGCCCATGAACCTGGCCGTGCCCTCGCTCGAGTTCTCGTAGTAGGTGCGCTCGCGCATGGCGTCGAGGCCCAGCCGTTTGTCGCTCTCGACCTTGGCGGCGAACGTGTCGTAGGCGGCCGACGAGGTGAGCTGCACCGTCACCGACGACACCAGGTTGTCGCGCCCGAACGAGCTGCGCACGGTGTCGACGTCGGCCCAGATCTCCGACTCGTGTGACGAGCCGCCATCCTCGAACACGCCCACCACGGTCACCGGCCGGTTGTTCTTGAGCTCGAAGCTCTCGCCCAGGTCGACGTGCGCGAAACGGCCGCGGATGCGCTTGCCGACGATCACCTCGTCGGTGCCCGGCCTGGCCGGGCGGCCGTCGATGATGTGCACGCCGCTGTGGAAGGTGAGGGCGTTCTCGGGCACGCCGCGCACCTGCACGTTGGACACCTTGCCATCCTCGCCGAGCTTCTCCAGGGCGATGACCACGACCAGCTCGCCGACACCCAGTGGGCCGTCGGGACCGCGCTTGACCCCGGGGCTGTCCATCACCAGCTTGGCGGTAGACAGGTCGATGCTGCTCGACAGCTCGGCG
>Ga0114931_10007454_pt1 | contig 13359 bp, 9 predicted proteins | sample 2SBtaG_FD_89579 | JGI IMG/M metagenome (GOLD analysis project Ga0114931, IMG submission 89579) | Deep subsurface microbial communities from Kolumbo volcano to uncover new lineages of life (NeLLi) - 2SBTROV14_V59a metaG | ecosystem: Environmental > Aquatic > Marine > Volcanic | place: Kolumbo... | reverse complement strand
TTTGGTGCTGAGAAGCCAGTAGAAACCGCCGACCCCTCCGGAGAGAATCCCCAGCACGAGCACGATTGAAACAGCAAACCGCAAGACGCGGCGACCGGATCGTATGGATGGGGGCGCGGGGGGAGGGCCGATCGGCTCAGGCTCGCTGCTGGTTGGGGTTGGGAGCAGGTCTGTCTTCATCATGCCGCGACGCCGGGACGGTGGTGCCAGGAGGGCTTCAGCATGCCCTCACATTGTAAAACGCTGTGCCGGGGGTCTATTCCCGCCCTCCGCGTTGAAAAAGCGGGACCGGCATGGGTTGGCTCCGCCTGGAAAGTATAGGTGCCGCCGGACGGGCTGAATAGATGGGTCGAGTGATCCATCCTACCTGGGTGGGATGGCCGGGTCCGTGACACTTTAGGCGGCGTCCGCAGTCAAAACCTGATACAAGGGGGACGCTGCTGTCGGCAAACCGCCGGCTTCCGCCGGCGGCTAGGTGGTGAACCCTGCCGCTTGACGTTGTTTTAGGCATCCGCCCAATCTGTCATGTACCCGGGATGGCCCATCCTGTCGCTTGCAACTGGAGCGGTCCGAGGTTAGGTCTCAGAGCCGATAACCAGGGTTTGTCCTGTCCAACGTCGAGCGGTGCGGCAAAGCATACGCGAGTGGTTAGAATCCGAGAGGTTTGCCGGTGGCCGAGCGGCCGAGTGAGAGTCTGGGGCTGATTGCCGGGGAGGGGGCGTTTCCGGGGCTGGTGCTGCGCGGGGCCAAGGCGGCGGGCCTGCGGGTGGTGGTGGTTGCCCTGCGCGGATCCCATGACGGATCGTTGTTGCAGGAAGCCGATGCCTTCTACGTGGCGGGTATTGCCAAGCTGGGGCGGTGGATACGCATATTTCGACGTGAGGGGGTCGGCCGGGCGGTGATGGCCGGGCGCGTCCGCAAGGCCCGAATGCTGGAACTACCCAGGTGGCGGCAGTGGTTGGCGTATCTGCCGGATTGGACTAGCATCAGGGTATGGTTTTTCTCGGCCGCCGACCGGCGGAATGACACCCTGCTGGGTGCTGTGGCGGATGAGATGTCGCGGAAAGGCATCGAATTGATCGATTCCACGCGGTACTGCCGTGATGCGATGGCGGGCGAGAGGGTGATGACCCGCCGCCGGCTCTCGGATGCGGAGGAGGCCGACGCGGAGTTGGGATGGCGCGTCGCCCGTGAGATGGGCCGGCTGGACGTCGGCCAGTCGGTGGCGGTGAAGGACCGAGACGTGATCGCCGTTGAGGCCATCGAAGGGACCGACGCGATGATCGAGCGGGCCGGTGCCCTGTGTCAGCACGGCGGCTGGACACTGGTAAAGGTGGCCAAGCCGAACCAGGACATGCGATTTGACGTGCCGGCGATCGGGCCCGAGACGATTGAACGGCTGGCGGAGGCCGGAGCAAGGGCCCTGGTGATCGAGGCTGGCAGGACGCTGTGCCTGGAGCGAGAGCGGATGATCGCCTTGGCCGACCGCCGAGGCCTGACGATCGTTGCAAGGAGCGACGAGGGAGCTTGAGACGCCGTCGTGTCGCGCCGTTCAGCACAGCACACGGCCAATTCACAAACCGCTTATGGCTTATGGTTTTTTGCTGACGGCTCAAATGGAGCTTTTGATTCATGAATTATCTGGTCACCGGTGGGGCGGGGTTTATTGGTTCGCATCTGGTCGGCGGTCTCTTGGAGCGGGGCCATCGGGTCCGCGTGCTGGATGATTTCAGCAGCGGCAAACGGGAGAACATCGCTCCGTTCGAGGGGAGGATCGAGCTGATCGAGGGCGACATTTCCGACGCAGAGGTCTGCCGCGACGCCTGCCGCGACGTGGCGATCGTGCTGCACCAGGCGGCGGTGCCCTCGGTGCCCAAGTCGATCACCGATCCGGCGACCAGCCATCGGGCCAATGCCGACGGGACGTTCAACATGCTGATGGCCGCGCGGGAGGCTAAGGTGAGGCGGTTCGTCTATGCGGCCAGCAGCTCAGCCTATGGCGAGAGTCCCAGCCTGCCGAAGGTCGAGACCATGCGTGCCAGCCCGCTAAGTCCCTATGCGGCTCAAAAGCTGATGGGGGAGAACTACTGCCACGCCTTTGCGGTGTGCTATGGGCTCCAGACGATCTCGCTGCGTTACTTCAACGTGTTCGGCCCGCGGCAGGACCCTAAGAGCCAGTACGCCGCGGCGATTCCAGCGTTTGTGACCGCGATCCTCGGCGATCGACCGCCGACCATTTACGGGGACGGCGAGCAGACGCGAGATTTCACCTACATCGAGAACGTCGTGGCGGCGAACATGCTGGCGGCCGAAGCGGAGCGAACCAACGGCGAGGCGGTGAACGTCGCCTGCGGGGAGCACGTCACCGTCAACGAGATCATTGAGCAGATCAACAAGCTCGCCGGCAAGGCGGTTCGCCCGAAGCACGTGGACCCCAGGCCGGGCGACATCAAACACTCGTGGGCGGACGTGGCGTTGGCCCAGAAAGTGATCGGCTATCGACCGACGGTACCGTTTGCCGATGGCTTGAAGCGAACGATAGAGTGGTATGCAAATCGCACAAGTGGCAAATGATGGGCCCGACGGCTTGCCAGTGCCCGGCCTACTTTGCGCCGCTTTGACTTTTCGACTTTTTGATGTTTTGACGTTTTGCCTTTTCCCCTTGAACCGATGTATCGACTGAGAACCTACACCATAGTTCCGGCGCTGCCCGAGCCGCTGCTCCGTTTACGCGAACTGGCCTACAACCTGTGGTGGAGCTGGAACAGCGACGCCCAGGACCTGTTTCGTCGGTTGAACGCAGACCTCTGGGACGAGGTGGTTGGGAATCCCGCCCTATTTCTGGCGCACGTGTCGCAGAAACGGCTGGACCAGGCAGCGCAGGATTCGGCCTACCTGGCGGAGATGAATCGCGTGCTGGGGATGTTCGACGAGTACGTGACCCCATCGTCCTGGTTTGATCGGGTCCACGGCGACTTGAGCAATGCTCGAATCGCCTACTTCTCGATGGAATTCGGGCTGCACGAGAGCCTGCCGATCTATTCGGGCGGCCTGGGGATTCTGGCGGGGGATCATCTCAAGAGCGCCAGCGATCTGGGCCTGCCGCTGGTGGGGGTGGGGCTGCTATATCGACAAGGGTATTTTCAGCAGCGTTTGACGGCCGACGGTTGGCAATTGGAGGAGTACCCGGCGACGGACTTTTATCAGATGCCCGCTACGCCGGTCAGACAGGAGGACGGTACGCAATTGCGGATTCGTCTGCCGCTGGGCGACCGTGAAGTTTGCTGCCAGATTTGGAAGGTGCAGGTCGGGCGGGTGCCGTTGTATCTGCTGGACAGCGACGTCTCGGAGAATGCGCCCGAGGACCGTGAGATCACCCGGCGGCTCTACGACGGCGGCGAGGAAACGCGCATCAAGCAGGAATTGTTGCTGGGCATCGGCGGGTTGCGGGCGTTGGATGCCCTGGGCATTCGCCCGGACGTCTGCCACATGAACGAGGGCCACGCCGCCTTCCTGGCGATCGAGCGGATTCGTCGCTGCATGGCCGAAGAGGGCCTGGACTTCGGCGAAGCCCGCGAGGCGATGGCCGCCAGTTGTGTCTTCACCACCCATACGCCCGTCCCGGCGGGAATCGACCACTTCGAAACCGAACTCCTGGAGAAATACATCGGGCCCTATCTTTCGGCGATCGGACTGACACTGGAGGAGTTCACGGCGCTGGGGAAGATCGACGCGGCGGACCCTGACGAACTTTTTTGCATGGCGGTTCTGGCGCTGCGTCTGTCCGGCTCGGCCAACGGGGTGAGTGCCTTGCACGGCTACGTGTCGCGGAAGTTGTGGCATGAGGTCTGGCCGGGCGCCCCGCGTGAGGAGGTGCCGATCACCTCGATCACCAACGGAACGCACATTGAGAGTTGGGTGTCGCCGGAAATGTCTCGGCTGTTGGACCGCTATCTCGGTCCGGAGCGAAAAGAAAGCCCCGAAGATCGACAGGTCTGGCATCGCGTCGATGAGATTCCCGACATCGAGTTGTGGCGGGTACACGAGAGGCGTCGGGTGGGTCTGATCGCCTTTGCCCGTCGGCGCGTGAAGGAGCAGCTTCGCCGACGCGGTGCCCCGCCCAGCGAGGTCAAGGCGGCCGATGCGTACCTCGACCCCGATGCGCTGACCATTGGCTTTGCCCGCCGGTTCGCCCCGTACAAGCGCGGCGCTTTGATCTTCCGCGATCGGGAGCGGCTGGCAAAGATTCTTTCGGCTGCGGACCGCCCGGTGCAGATCATCTATGCGGGCAAGGCCCATCCGCGAGACGACCGCGGCAAGGAAGTGATCAAAGAGATCATGTCCAACATCGTTCGCCCCGAGTTTCGCCACCGGATCGTGTTCATTGAGAACTATGACATCACCGTGGGGAGGATGCTGGTTCAGGGAATCGACGTCTGGTTGAACAACCCGATCAAGCCGCGCGAGGCCTCGGGGACCAGCGGCATGAAGGTGGTCCCCAACGGCGGTTTGAACCTGTCGGTGTTGGACGGCTGGTGGCCGGAGGCGTACGACGGGGAGAACGGCTGGGCCATCGAGGAGGGCCGCATCTACGACGATCCGGCATACCGCGACCACGTCGAGAGCGAGGCGATCTACGAGTTGCTGGAAAAGGAAATCGTTCCGTTGTTTTATGATCGCGACAGCGGTGGACTGCCGCGGGGTTGGATCACGCGGATGAAGGCGTCGATGCGGACGATCTCGCCGGCGATGAACACCAGCCGCATGTTGAAGGAATACACCGACCTGCTGTACGTCCCCGCCGCCAAGCGCGGGCGACACTTGGTGGAAAACAACTTCCAGGCGGCCAAGGCCCTGTCACATTGGAAACGCGACCTCAGTGCCCATTGGAACGCGGTGCGGATCGAGCAGGTCCAGGCCAATGATTCTCAGGAATTGCCCGTCGGCGCGAAGGTGCACGTGCGGGCCCAAGTGCACCTGGACCATGTCCGGCCCGAGGACGTGGCGGTGGAGTTGTACCACGGGCGCGTCGATGCCTACGGAGAACTGGTCGAGGGGACCAGTGAGCCCATGCGCTGCGACCAGCACCTGGAAAACGGATCCCATTGGTTCGATGGCGAGATACCTTGCGTGCGAAGCGGTCAGCACGGCTATGCGATCCGGGTCCTGCCGCGTCACGCCGACATGATGCACCGCTTCGACACCGGCCTGATCCTCTGGGGATAGAACTGCTGCCCGCCCCCTTCGACGTTCGATCGTGGGCTGGCAGCCCGTGGCAAAAGTCATTCGGGCCATCGGCGGCCATTTCACGCCAGCTCTTCGTACACGAAACTCAGCGAATCATTCGGATTCGCCGACGTTTCGCTCCCTCGATCCGACGCGAAATGTCGCGCCGCTGACCTCGAAGCACTTTCACCACGGACGCTAGAGCAGTTTAAGAAATGTTGAATCGTTCCGACCCCGTGCCGCACGTTGCGGGAGGTGCACACCACATTTGCAAGACGGCCGGCAGGGGCGCCGGCCGCTACATTCTCCGTCGAGGCTCGCCGAAAGGATCGCGGAACCACTCGACGAAAAGGGTCGGCACAGATCATCCCCCACGATCTATCTCATAGGCCTCGTCCAGGCGAGCGATAATGCCTCGTAGCTGTTCCATACATCGCTGCTTGGCCTTATAAACCCCATCGACCGACATGCCCTTCTCCTTAGCCACCTCCGCCGGCCTCCGCTGATCAAAACACAGCCGCTCAAAGGCACTAATCGTCCGCTCGTCCAGCTTGGTCGTCTCGCGAAGTTCCCGCAGAGCATGACGGAGGATTTCGCGATGGCACTCCTCATCCCAAATCTTGCCGAGATGATCCTCATCCGGAATCGCCCTAATGGCCGATTCACCACGCCATTCGCGGTGCCGCGCCCTGACGCGATACAGATCGGCGATGCGATACTTGGCGATACTCACGATCCATGACCGAAGCCGACCCCGGCTGCGGTCATATTTGCCGGCCCTGTACTCCTGCAGAAACTTGATGAGCGTCTCCTGCGTGACGTCGGCGGCGTCCTGCTCGCTAAGTCCCAGCCTACGGGCCACGGCCAGGATGATCGGGGAGTAGCGTGCTTCGAACTCTTCCCACACGGCCTTGTTGCCGGTGTCGAAGAGCCCTTCCAGCAGGATTGTGGTCGTACGGAACGTGGTGGACATGGACAGCCTTCCGTACCGAATCCCTCATTATACTGGTATCAGGGCAGAAAACAACCCTGCTCAAGTCAAACAACAGACTCTCAGCCCCCCGACGGCCTCCTGACACGCTTCCAGGGCATCCTCAGCAACAATGGCTTATGCGGATTTTATAATATCGGTGTCAGATTCTCGCCCATGGCAACGGAGACATATTGAGCAAACGAGGAAGTGGAGCCGACGACGGTCGCCGAGGAGGCTTCCGGCGAATACCTTGAATCATAAGGAGAAAGATCATGGTGGTCATGGCTACCCATCTGCCGAGGACTTTTGGCGGTGCAGCCGTCGTTGCATTCCAGACCCTGGGTCTCTGAGAAACGAGCGTCACCTCCCTCCCTCCTGCGCAAGAATGCTGCTGATGTAATAAAAAGCCCACTCATCCGCAGGTGGGCCCATCCTTTCTTATTCATTCGGGGCCGGCGCCGCCGCGAGAGCTTTTGCTCCGCGGCGGCGATTCTTTCCAGACGCACGAAGAGCCGGGCCGACTTCCGCGAAGGCGGGGTTGGGGCCGACCACCCGATCCATGGGAGTTGCATGAAGGTGTTTCTGTGTCTCAGGGTAGCCTCGATCGCAGCCACTCTCTTGCCGTGTGTCGGGGGAAATCTTACGAGCAATCTCTGAGATCTCCCACTTTTTTTGATTTGGGTGTCAGATTCTCATCGCCGGCAACGGATACATGTTGAGCAAACAAAGAAGTCGATTCGACGACGGTCGTCGAAGGGACTTCAAAGAGGATTCTTAGTCAAAGGGAGCAGAATCATGGTCGCTCAAATCATCTTCCAACTTCTGAGGCTTGGCGAAGACTTTCAAGTAATCGTTGAATCCCTGGGCTTCTAAGGAATGAGCAGAAACCCTCCCCTTCCCTTTCCCCTTCCGGCAGAAAACAGGGAGAGAGCTGCCGACACTGTGAGAGGCTCACCACCCGCCGGTGAGCCTCTCCATTTTTTTCAGGGTCGCATATCCCACCAGACGATCAACTCGGAACGGGCCAAGCAAGATTCCCACGCCGTGCCGAAAATCCTCTCCCGGCACCGGCGTCGGGACCGAGAAGGGATGCTCGCTCTATCAACGACCTTTTCGTGTCCCATGTTTTCTGTTCTATGCAGAGAGGAGGCACGCACGATGGATACGAACAATCGGTTGTTCATAGCGACCGGACAGCCCACGAAACTGAAATGGACCATGATCGTCGTCTTCCCCAGCCTGATCGGTGTTCTGGCAGGGCACCTTCTCGCCTTTGCCTCGGGTTATTGGAATTGGTGGTAGAGGCCCGACAGGTGCCGCGCGGCGCTCCGGCCGTGACGACGATCTTAATCTTTGCCGGCGCTACAACTGCCGATCCAGACGCCGATATTGGATGGCTTCGGCCAGGTGCTCCGGCGCGATGTCGATGGCCCCTTCGATGTCCGCGATCGTCCGGGCCAGCCGCAGCACCTTGTCGTGGGCCCGCGCCGAAAGCCCCAATTCGCTCATCGCCTGCTTCAAGAGTTGCTCGCCCGCCGAGGTCAGGGGGCAATGTTTTCGCACCAAGCGCGGGCCCATCCGGCCGTTGAGCATGTTGCTCTCGTGGCCGAAGCGCTCGCATTGTCGCCGGCGGGCGCCGGCCACGCGCTCGGCCATCTGCGCCGACGTCGTTCCCACCTTCTGGCGGCGAAGATCGTCGAACGGAACGGCCTCGACGGCGACGTGGATGTCGATCCGATCCAACAGAGGTCCGCTGATCCGCGCCAGATATCGTTCGATCTGCGGCTGACTGCACTTACACGGCCGGCGCGGATCGGAAAAGTAGCCGCACGGGCATGGATTCATTGCTGCGACCAACATGAAGTCTGCGGGAAAGCACACCGCGCTGTGCGACCGGGCAATCGTCACGGCTCCGTCCTCCAACGGCTGACGTAACGTCTCCAGGATCGACCGCTGGAACTCGGGAAATTCGTCAAGAAACAAGACCCCATGATGGGCCAAGGAGACCTCGCCGGCCTTGGGGATCGTGCCGCCGCCGACCAGTGCGGCCGCGCTGGCCGAGTGATGCGGCCGTCGCACCGGTCGCGTGGCCAACAGCGCGGTCCCCGCCGGCAGCTTTCCCGCCGCCGACCACACCCGCGTCGTCTCCAACGATTCATTCAGCGTTAGAGGCGGCAACACCGTCGGCAGGCACTTGGCCATCAGCGTCTTGCCACAACCCGGCGGTCCCAGGAGCAGCACATTATGGCTGCCGCCGGCGGCGATGGTCAGCGCCCGCTTGCAGAACTCCTGGCCGCGGACATCCGAAAAGTCCAGGTCATACTTCGCTTGTTCACAGAACACGGTCTCCAGATCGATGGTCGTCGGTTCCACGGGCAATTGACCGGTCACAAAACCAACCGCCTCGGTCAACGACCCCACGGCGATGACCTCCAGGTCCTCGACCACCGCCGCCTCGTTGGCGTTCTCCCGCGGCACGAGCACCCCCCGATGTCCGACGTGCCGGGCCAACATCGCCATCGACAACGCCCCCTTGATCGGTCGGACACGACCGTCCAACGCCAGTTCCCCGGCGATGATGTAATCGCATAGACTCTCTGGGATGGTGCCGTCGTGGGCGAAGAGCATGCCCAGGGCAATCGGCAGATCCAGCGCCGGGCCTTCCTTGCGGATGTCGGCCGGCGCCAGGTTGATGACCGTCCGTTTCTTCGGCGGTTGGTAGCCGCAGTTGGCGATCGCCGTGCGAATGCGCTCCAGGCTCTCCTTCACGGCGGCGTCGGGCATGCCCACGACCACCGCCGCGGCAAACCCGCGCGACGCCACGTTGACCTCCACCTCACACGCGACGGCCTCGATGCCCACCAGCGTGACACTTTGCACCTTCGCCAACATCGCTGGGCCAGCCTAATCACAACCTTGCCATGCGGCAAGAAACAACGGATTCATCGCCTCACATCATCTTGCCCTGCTGTCGCCTACCACAACCTCGCCTTGCTGCATGGCAAGACGGCGCCGATTCACGCAGCCATCAATGTTTGACGAGCGCCCTAATGTTCGACGACCACCCTAGCCCCGTGCGGAAGCCGGGGTTTTCGCGGGGGCTGACACGTCTCAAACCCCGGGCTTCCGCCTGGGGGCCAGCGGGCGCGTCGCTGGTTGGTGGTCGATTCAAGTGACGCCTTGCTTGAATCTGACGCCCGCCGGTGCATGATGGGCACAACGATGCCAGAACCCCGAGAAGGAAAAGACTACGGCCGGGTCGCTGCGGTGATGCCGGCGCTGAACGAGGCGGAGTCCTTGCGACGGTTGCTGCCGGAGTTGGCCAGGTTCGGCCTCGGACAAATCATCGTGGGTGACAACGGCTCGACCGACGAGACCGCCCGCGTGGTTCAGGAAAACGGCGGCATCCTGGCGCACGAGCCGCGCCGGGGCTATGGGGCGGCCTGCTGGGCGGCGATGCGGAAGCTCGGCCACGACATCGAGGTCGTGCTTTTTCTCGACGCCGACTCCAGCGACGATCTGACGCACCTGCCGGATTTGGTTGAACCGATCCTGCGCGACGAGGCCGACCTGGTCATCGCCACGCGCGATGCACCCACGGTGGAGAAGGGCGCGCTGTCCCGGCAACAGCGGTTCGGGAACTGGCTGGCCACCTGTCTGATTCACTCACGTTGGGGCTTTCGCTATCGCGACCTGGGGCCGTTTCGAGCCATCGGCCGGCAGGCCCTGGAGCGGATCAACATGCGCGATCGGGCCTTTGGTTGGACCGTGGAGATGCAGATCCGCGCCTTGCAGGAACACCTCCGCATCAAACAGACCAGCGTCCATTACAAGCGGCGCATCGGCCGGAGCAAGATCGGGGGAACACTGTGCGGTTCGATTCGGGCGGGATACTGGATTCTCACCACGATTGCCAGACATTGGTAGCCGTGCTGCTGTGATGGAAGTCCTCGCTGGCGCTTCGGGCTGGTTCGCATTTCTCGATCCTTGCACAATAGGTCATACCAGTTCGAAGCGCCAGCGAGGGTTCTTCGCCGAACCGTCCACTCGAACCAGTTGATTTCATCGCGTGATTCCCGCACAATCCGCCGCTTCTTGCGAGCCGCCGACCGGAGGGAAGCTGCCCCGTGAAAGAGTTCAAGGCCTTCACCGATTGGTTTGACGGCGTCATCTGGACGCCGTACCTGTTTTTCCTGCTGCTCGGCTGCGGGCTGCTCTTTTCCATCGTTACCAAGGTGATCCAGTGGCGGGCCCTGACCCACGGCGTCCAGGTCATCCGCGGCAAGTACGATCGCCCCGAAGACACCGGACACATCTCCCACTTCCAGGCTCTCTGCGCCGCCCTGTCGGCCACGATCGGCCTGGGCAACATCGCCGGCGTGGCCACGGCCGTCTCACTCGGCGGGCCCGGCGCGGTTTTTTGGATGTGGATCGTTGGGCTGTTCGGCATGGCGGTGAAGTTCGTCGAGTGTTCGCTGTCGGTCATGTTCCGCGACGAGAAGGACGTGCCCGACCCCGGGGCACCGGCGCTGATTGAAAAAGACACGGAAACGCGGACGCTCGAATATCAGGGCGAACCCAAGCCGCTGCCCGATGCCGCCCCACAGGCACGCGGCGAGGTCAGCGGCGGGCCGATGTGGTATATCCAAAAGGCGCTGGTCGATCCGCTGCGGGCCAAGGGACATCCCGCGTGGGTGCTGTTCAAGGTCATGGCGGTGGTCTATGCCGTGGTGATTACGGTCGCCTCGTTCGGCGGCGGCAACATGTACCAGTCCTGGAACGTGGGCAACACCATCAACAGCACCTTCGGCGTCGATCAAAAGATCACCGGCGCCGTGGTGGCGTTTCTGGTCTCTCTGGTCATCATCGGAGGCATCAAGCGGATCGGCGCGGTGGCCGGCAAGCTGGTGCCCTTCATGTGCATCATCTACGTCGCCGCGGCGATGGCGGTCCTCTTCGCGAATGCTCATCAGATTCCCGCGATGTTCGCGATGATCTTCCATTCGGCTTTCAGCAAAACGGCGGGCCAGGGCGCGTTTGCCGGCATCGGGGTGTATGCGGTGTTTCAAATCGGCCTGCGCCGTGCGTTGTTCTCGAACGAGGCAGGGCAGGGCTCGGCGGCCATCGCCCATGCCGCCGCCCGGACGGACGAACCCATCCGCGAGGGCACGGTGGCCGCGATGGGGCCGTTCATCGACACACTGATTATTTGCACGATGACCGGCCTGGTGATCCTCAGCACCGGCGTCTGGACACGACCTGCGGTGGGAACCGTAACGGCGATTGAGGGCGATCGCCTCACCGTCGCGATGACGCCCTTGGCGGAGATCCCCGCAAACCTGCGAGCGGCGCATTACGCGGAACTGGCCGACGAGAACGCCAAGCTGTGGGTGTTTGTCGATCGACCCCGCGGCAAGGCGCCGACGCGACTCAACGCCGTCGCTGAGGGCATTCACGATCAGCCCGCTGATGCGTTGGCAGAGCGGAGGGCCATCACCATCACGCTGACGCGCGACGCGGAGAAGGATGACCCGGGCCGGTATGCGGCGGAAACGGCCAAACTCAAGGCCGGCCTGCCGGTCCACCTGGCCCTGGACGGGGCGGAGATCACTCGGTTCGCCCTGGACACGCTCGGGGTGGGCGTCGGCCGGTGGATCATGGTCGTCGGCGTGGCGCTCTTTGCCTTCAGCACGATGATTAGTTGGAGCTACTACGGGGAGAAAGGCATCGAATACCTTCTCGGCCCCGGCGCCGTCCTGCCGTACAAGACGGTGTTTCTCTTGGCCATCTTCATGGGCTGCGTGATTCAGCACTTCGAGACGGTGTACGGCTTCTCCGACGCGATGACCGGCCTAACGGTGTTTTGCAACCTGCCGGCGTGCCTGATCCTCCTGCCGACGCTGGTCCGTGCCTCGGCCTACTACTTCCGACGCCTGGACGCCGGCCAGATGCCGCGAACCGGATGAGCGGAGTAGAGTGGGCACTGCCCACCAGATGTGTGGCGTCGCCACGGAGAGTGTGGTGGGCGGTGCCCACCCTACATGATTGAAGCGCTCCCCGTTGGGTCGCGGCTAAACGGTGGCCGCCGGCATCAGGCAAACCCAAACAAGTTTTTATTCTTCCCGCTGTTTGAGCGGTTTATGCTCGTGGATGCCCTGGTCCTTCCTCTTTTCGTAGTCGAAGGGTTCGCCGGGGTTGATCGTCGGGCTTTCGGAATTGTGACAGGTCAGACAGGTGGACTTGTCAATCTTCTTCATGCCGGCGGCGTACATCTCCTTGTCTGTGTACTTGCGCTTTGACTGCATGATCTCCTTGTGCAGTTTGACGTAGGCGCTGCCGGGGCCGTGGCAGTCCTCGCAGCCCACCCCTTGGAGCTTCTTGGCCTTTCGGACGGACTTTTTGTTTTTGGGATCGGGGATGGCATAGCCGCCGGGCTTGCCGTAGCCGACGGTATGGCACTTGATGCACTTCTCGTCCTTGGTGAAGTCCTTGTTGACGTCGATCTTGAATTTCTGCTTGCTCTCCTTGGCGTTGCCGGGTTTGAGTGTGTTGAAGGCCTGGCCCATCTTGGTCTTGGCCCAGCTCTTGTAGACGGCCAGGTGGCACATCTTACATTTCTTGCTGCCGACGTAGGTGAATGTCGCCTTCTTGTCTTGCAGGCCCAGTGGCATCGTGGCGGCGGCGGACAAAGTCGCCGAGACGATCGTCTCCGGGCCGGCAGAAGCGGGGGAAGTCCGTGGCCAGAGGGCCAGGACAAGGAGACAAGCCGGCAACACCGACAGGAATGCGAGTCGAGCTTTCATGGGGTACGTCCTCCTAGCAAAAGGTGTGACATCGTCAAGACGGCGTATAGGTTGTCCGCAAAGCCGCCGGTCGTCAACATAAAGATGCGGTCGGCGGCCGGTGGGGTATCCCATAGGTGATGGCTCGAGCGGCCGCCAGACCGCACGTTTCGCAGAAAAAGAGCGGCGACAGGCATGCCCGCTCAACCACGCGTGTTCGGGCCGGAGAGAAGAGAGGAACGTGGTTGAACGTGGGCCGGCACGCCCGTCGCCTTGGTGAGAGATATCGCAATTGACGTGCCATGATACGGCGTAGGCCGGGGAGGGTCGTGGATGGGCATGGGGCCTGCCGGAGCGACGTTTTTGGGTGTGAAGCGG
>Ga0114931_10007453_pt1 | contig 13360 bp, 11 predicted proteins | sample 2SBtaG_FD_89579 | JGI IMG/M metagenome (GOLD analysis project Ga0114931, IMG submission 89579) | Deep subsurface microbial communities from Kolumbo volcano to uncover new lineages of life (NeLLi) - 2SBTROV14_V59a metaG | ecosystem: Environmental > Aquatic > Marine > Volcanic | place: Kolumbo... | reverse complement strand
CCAAAGCAATAGGAAGAACGCCATCATGGCGGTGACGAAGTCGGCGTAGGCGACTTTCCAGGCACCGCCGTGATGGCCGCCGTGGCCCCGGACCACCTTCTTGATGATGATCGGTGCGACTTTTCCGTCTTCTTTTTCGGCCATGGATTACGCGCCTGGGTTGAACGCGCCGATTAGGCCGCGACCGGTGGCAGCGATTCGAACGACTCTTCCAGCTCGGCAAAGCCGGGACGCACGTCGGAGGATAGGGTCTTGCGCGCGAATTCCACCGAAATGGCCGGCGGATGGCCGGCAATGTGGGCTAGAATGCCGGCCTTCATGCAATGGTAGAAGCGTCCGTCCGCGGTGATGATATTGCCCAGCGCGGCGGCTAGCGGGGCAATGAAGCCGTACGACAGCAGAATACCCAGGAAGGTGCCAACCAGAGCCGCACCGATGAGATGGCCAAGAATCTCCGGCGGCTCGGTGATCGAGCCCATGGTGTGGATGACGCCAAGCACCGCGGCGACGATACCCAACGCGGGCATGCCATCCGCCATGTTACTCAGAGCACCCGCCACGGCACTCTCTTCTTCGTGGTGGCTATGTAAATCTTGATCCATCAACGCCTCTAGCTCATGCGGGTTCTCTGTACCCATGGTCAGAAGACGCAGGTAGTCACAGAGGAATTGCATGGCATGATGGTCTGCCAGAATCTTTGGATAGTTGGAGAAAAGCTCGCTTTCTTCCGGCTCTTCGATGTGCTTTTCGATGGCCAGGTTGCCTTTACTGCGCGCCAGTTTGAATAGCTGATAGAGCAGAGCCAAAAGCTCCATGTAACTGGCTTTTGCGTGTTTTGGACCGCTGAGAATGCGTTTCAAACCTTTACCGGTGCCGGATAGGATGATCTTGGTATTACTCGTAATGAACGCGCCAACGGCGGCACCACCGATGATCATGAGCTCGAATGGTTGGAAGAGCACGGCCAAATGCCCGCCCGGTAGGGTGTACCCTCCAATGACCGACGCGATGACGATGAGAGCGCCTACGATGACTAGCATTTTTGCCCGCGAACCCGTCCTAGACCACGATGCCCGCATTGTGCGGATTCGGGGTTAAGAACGGTTTAACCAGCTTTCACAAGCTTTTGGGGCGGATTTTCGAGCCTAGGTTAGGGCCTGCTCCAAATCGGCGATCAGGTCGTCCGCCGCCTCGATGCCCACGGATAGGCGGACCAGGGAATCGCTGACCCCCAGGCTGGCCCGCACATCGGCGGGGACGGAGGCATGGGTCATGATGGCCGGGTGCTCGATTAGGCTTTCGACGCCACCCAGGCTCTCGGCCAGGGCAAAAACCTCGACTCGCTCAAGGAATCGCCGGGCCTCGGCCAGGCCGCCCTTGAGGATGATGGTGACCATGCCGCCGCCCGCTGGCATCTGCCGCTTGGCCAGGGCGTGCTGCGGGTGGCTGGCCAGGCCCGGATAGTAGACCCGCTCGACCTTCGGGTGTGCCTCCAAGTACTCGGCTATGGCTAGGGCGTTGCTACAGTGCCGCTCCATACGGATCGCCAGGGTTTTGAGGCCGCGTAACGCCAAAAAGCTATCGAATGGCCCCTGTATGGCACCAACGGCATTCTGTAGGTGCGCCAGACGCTCGACCAAGTCGGCGGTATCGTTGACCACTAGGATGCCTCCGACCATATCGGAATGGCCGTTCAGGTACTTGGTCGCCGAGTGCATGACGATATCGAAACCCAACTCCAACGGCCGCTGAACCCACGGAGTGGCGAAGGTATTGTCACAGACGCTCAGGATGCCACGGCGCCGGGCAAAGGCGGCGATGGCCTCCATATCCGCCAGCTTGAGCAACGGATTGGTCGGGGTTTCCACCCAGATAAGGCCGGTTTCCGGCCGGGCCGCCGCCTCCATGGCGGACAGATCGGACAGATCGACGAAGCTGTAGGTGTGCCCAGCCGAACGTCGCCGTACGTTCTCGAACAAGCGGTAGCTGCCACCGTAAATATCGTCCACGGCGATCACATGGCTGCCGGCGTCCAGGAGTTCCAGGGCCGTGGCCGTGGCGGCCATGCCCGAGGCGAAGGCGAAACCGGCGCTACCGCTTTCCAGATCGGCCACACAGCGCTCGTAGGCCATACGCGTGGGGTTTTGCGTCCGGCTGTACTCGTAGCCTTTGTGGACGCCTGGGCTTTCCTGCACGTATGTCGATGTGGCGTAGATAGGCGGCATGATGGCGCCGGTGCTCGGATCCGGTGCCTGACCGGCATGGATCGTTCGGGTCGCGAACTGGGGCCGGTTTTTTCGCCGGTTCTTGTCGGGTCCGTCGTTCATCGCATCCGCCGCCGTAAATGATTGAGTAAATCGATTTGGGTGATCAGGCCAAGGAATTTGTCGCCGTCCACCACGATCGCCACATAGCCGTCATCGAAGATCGGCAGCAGGGCCTCGATTGGTTGATCCGCCTGGAGCGTTTGCACACGGGCCGTCATGGCGTCGCGTACCGGTTCCTTGAAGCGCCCCTCGTCGCCGATCACGGCGAGCAGGATGTCGCTTTCGTCAATGATGCCGACCGCCTGTTCCTCGGCGTCGAGGACCGGCAGTTGTGAGATGTCATATAGCTTCATGCGCCCATAGGCGATCAGCAGCGTATCCTCGGGCCCGACGGTGACCGTGGCATGCTCGGCGTGCCGGCGGGCGATGAGATCGCGCAAATCGCCGTACTGCTCGCGCTCGATAAAACCTTGATCGAGCATCCAGTAGTCGTTGTACATCTTCGAGAGATACTTGTTGCCGCTATCGCAGACGAAAGTAACAACCGGCTTGGGCTCGCTCTGCGCCTGGCAATAACGCAGGGCGGCGGCGATCAGCGTGCCGGAGGACGAGCCGGCGAGAATACCCTCCTTCGCGAGCAGCTCGCGCGCTATCTGAAACGCCTCGCGGTCCGGGATCGTATAAGCCTTTTTCACCCGCGAGAGATCGGCAACCGGCGGTAGGAAATCTTCGCCAATACCCTCCACGAGCCACGAGCCCACATCGGTGCTCAACTCGCCGGTTGTCACATACTCGGCCAGGATCGAGCCTTCCGGATCAGCCAGAATCATCTCCGCCTCGGGCGCCACCTTGGCGAAATAACGGGACAGCCCGGCGAGCGTCCCACCCGAGCCGACGCCGCAGACGACGGCATCCAGCTTGTGCGCCATCTGCTCCCAAATTTCCGGTCCCGTGGTCGTTTCGTGGGCGAGGGCGTTGGCCGGATTGTCGAACTGATTGACATAGAAGCCGCCGGTCTCCTCGGCGATGCGTTCGGCCATGTCTTGGTAGTACTCGGGATGGCCCTTGCCGACATCCGAGCGGGTCAAGATCACCTCGGCGCCGAGGGCCCGAAGATGGAAGATTTTCTCCTGGGCCATCTTGTCGGGTACGACGATGATCAGTTTCAGGCCCAGTTGCGCCGCCACCAGGGCCAGGCCCAAGCCGGTGTTGCCGGCGGTCGCTTCGACCAGGGTGCCGCCGGATTTGACGCTGCCGTCGGCTTGCGCCGCCTCGATCATCGACCGGCCAATGCGGTCCTTGATCGAGCCGGCCGGGTTCTGGTTTTCCAACTTCAGGAATAGACGGCAAGGGCCTGTATCCAGGCGCTTTACCTCGATCAACGGTGTGTTGCCGATGCTCTCCAAGACATTCGTGAAAGTCGGCGCGACCACGGTGGCTCCCTTATTGTGTCGTGCTCTAAATCATTTGGTCGATACAGTGACCGGCCTCGCGAGCCCCCGCAAGCCCTATGCTGGCGGCATCGGTGCCGGCGGAACTTGTCCCTCGTCCGAACGGGCCGAGAGGACGCGGGAGGGAAAGCCGCCGGCGCGTAGCGCGTCGATAATTTCCTGTACGTGCTCGCGGTTGCGGGTTTCGATTACCGCGTCCACATCCGCCTGCTTGGCCGGGACGTCGTAGAACAACCGTTGGTGGTACACCTCAATGATGTTACCGCCGGTATCGCCGATCAGTTTGGTAACCCTGGCCAACACGCCCGGCTGATCGACGATTCCGATGCGCAGGCGTACCATGCGCCCGTCCCGAACCAGGCCACGGGTCAGCACCCACGAGAGCAGGCGCACATCGATATTACCGCCGCCGATGACGACACCGACCCGGCGCCCGGCAAACCGCTCCGGCTCCTTCATCAGGGCGGCGATGCCGGCGGCACCGGCCCCCTCGGCGACCACTTTCTGCTGTTCGACCAGCGCGTGAACGGCGCTTTCTATCAGCGATTCTTCCACCAGGATGATGTCCTCGACCAGGCGCTCGATGATCTCCCGGGTGAGCTCGCCCGGTTTCTTCACGGCGATACCATCGGCCAGGGTCTGCCCGCCGGCCGTTGGCTCCAGCCTGTGTACGGCCTGATACATGGACGGGAACAAATCCGCCTCGACGCCAAAGATCCGCACATCCGGTTTCACTGATTTAACCGCGGTGGCGATACCGGAAATAAGGCCGCCGCCGCCGACCGGCACCACGATCACATCGAGGTCCGGCGCGTCTTCCAATATTTCAAAACCGATGGTGCCCTGACCAGCAGTGATTTTCGCGTCGTCGTAAGGGTGGACGAAGGTCAGGTTCTCCTTTTCAGCCAACTCGCGCGCCGCCACCGCCGAGGCATCCAGCGTATCGCCGATCAAGATCACGCGCGCGCCAAACCCACGGGTGCGCTCGATCTTGCTGAAGGGAGCGAACTCGGGCATCACGATGGTCGCCGGAATCCCCAAACGGCGGGCATGATAGGCGACCCCTTGCGCGTGGTTCCCGGCGGACATGGCGATGACCCCGCGCTTGGCCCGCGCCGGGCTCAGGCTCTTCAACTTGACCAGGGCGCCGCGGTCCTTGAACGAGCCGGTGTATTGCTGGCATTCCAGCTTGAGATACAACTCGCAGCCCAGGATCTCTCCCAAGCGCGCGGCCGGGACCAGCGGTGTGCGAACCACCTCGCCGTGGATGAGCTTGGCGGCGGCTTTGATATCGGCGGCGGTTATCGTCACGGTGTCAACCTCCTAATCGCTATGGAGTGAGCCGCAACGTTTGGGTTGAAGCTGTCGTATCACCGACAAGTTTCACATAAACTCCGTCGCGCCACCGCGTCGCTAGGTTGCCGTAAAACCGGGACAGCGGGTTGCCGGACTGTCCGGTAGCGATCATGAAGCGCGAGTTGTCGAGATCGGCCAGATCGTAGACAGCGCGGTAGCCGGGTCCTTGCACGTCTTCGAATAGATTGCTCCATCCTCCGGCGAAGCTGACGCCACCGCGGTTGACCGTATAGCTGCCGCCGTCACCCTCGACCTCATAGGCGAAAAACGATCCGAACACCGGAATACGGCTCAAGATGGGATGCTTGAATTTAACCCGGTGCGCGTCGCCCCAACGGAGCTGGCTGATCGCCGTGCGAAAGCGCAAGGCAAGCTTGTCGAGCGCCACCTCGAGGCTGGCTTTCAGCTGGGTCTGACAATCTTCCATGGGCCCAGTGGTCACATCGTTGCACCATGCCGGGGACTCGCTTAGCACGCGAAGCAAAATGCCAATCCTTGGATTCCGAAACTCCACGAAATCCTCAGCCAACTCATCCGCCAGCAACGCCCGGTTCAACTCAAACATCCAAGCGTAGAAGAGGAGCGGGGCAGGGCTGTCGCGACGCATGGTGCCATCCCAATCGGCGAGGATGTCCAACATCTGACGGCCACGGACGGTCTGTGGCTGCGCCCGCAACAGGTAGGGCAACAAGGCGCGGGCGGCCAGGGATAGCACGTCTTGTTGGATGGCTTGCGAGCCTTCAATGCTCGTCGAGGCCCGGTCGCTTGCATCCAGCAGGTCCTGGATACGCCGTGCCCGATAGGGGGCCCGCCAGTTGGCTGTCAAAAAATATGGATAGCTATCGGGAACGATCTTGTTGTTTGCCACGATCACGCGCTCGGCCGGCGGGTTCACCCGCATCGGCAAATCGGCGAATGGGATGGTGCCTTGCCAATCGAACTCCCCGCTCCAACCCGGCACCGGCATGCGGCCGTCGCCGTTCTTGCGCACGGGGACGCGTGCCGGGGCGATGAAGCCGATGGTGCCGGTGGTATCGGCATAGACGATATTCTGCTGCGGGCTTTGAAAGTCTTTGGCGGCGGCTAGAAACTCATCCCAGTTGCCGGCGTTGTTAATGGCGAACAGGGCCTGGGCGGTGCGGTCGTCGGTGCGCAGGGCAGGCCAGGCAAGGGCTAGGACGGATTGGTCTCCATCGGCTTTCGTGGCGGCATCCACCGCCTCGTTGACCGCATCCGAAATAATCGGTCCGTGTCGTGTGGTGCGCACGGTGATCACGTCCGGCGCCTCGCCGAGGATGGCGATGGTTTCCTCGCGGGTTTCGAAGGGTTGCGGGCCGGTGGGGGTCAGATAGCGCGTCTGATCGGCTGGATCCACCCGCTCGACAAAAAGATCCTGGGTATCGCTGTGGGTGGTGGTGAAGCCCCAGGCGATTCGGTCGTTGTGGCCGGCGATCAGAAACGGAACCCCGGGCGCCGTAGCACCCGCGCGGGTTCGCCGAGGCGTCTCGATGCGCACCAAGTACCATTGCCCCGGGGCGCTTAGCGCCAAGTGCGGATCGTTCGCCAATAGCGGCTTGCCGCTGGCGGTCAAGGCTCCGGCGAGGACCCAGGAGTTGGATGCATCCTTGGGGGCTAATTCCCACGGCAATATGGCGGCGAGATCGCGCAACGGCAGGGATTCCAAATCCGCCGCGACACTGGCCAGCGCGACCGGCCCATCCGCCGGATAGCCTGGCCACAAGTCGGCAACCTGCCCTGGCGTCAGGCGGCGGGATACGCGAGCGCGGAGGATCTCCTCGGTCCAGTTTCCCGATAGTTGCAGCGCCATGAGACGGCCCCAAACCAGACTGTCCGCCGGTCGCCAAGGCTCCGGACGGTAGCGCAGCAATTGGAACTCCAGGGGCAGGGGGCCGTCCGGTTCGGCGATGAAGGCGTTGACCCCATCCGCATAGGCTTCCAGCACCTCGCGCAGCGCCGGCGAGGCCTGCTCGACGTTGGCCTCGGCGACTCGGTAGAGGCCGAGGGTGCGCATGTACCGGTCGAGGCGGCGGGTCGCCGGTCCGACCACCTCGGACAGCCGGCCGGCGCCGCTGCGGCGCATGAAATCCATCTGCCAGAGGCGGTCCTGAGCATGCACATAGCCCAGGGCGATAGCGGCATCGCGCTCGCTCTCGGCGCGGATGGTGACAATCCCATCGTCATCGCGCAGCACTTCGACCGGCGCCTCCAAGGCCGCGATTCGCAAGGTTCCCTCGGTCTGCGGCAAGGAACCGCGCAGCCACAGATAGGCCCCCGCGGTGGCGATCACCAACAAAAGGGCGAGGCCGCCGACGATTTTGGCCGACCAGACAGCAAACGATTTTAGGCGCACCGAAAGTCCTTCCGCTTACGTATCGTGCGGCGACAGACTAGCGCGGTCGACCGAAAATGAAACAGCTATCGCGCCTGCTAGGCGTCGGCGAGCAGGTCGCCATACGTTTTGCGTAGCAGGTTCTTTTGTACCTTGCCCATGGAATTGCGCGGTAACTTGTCGGCGAAAAAGATTTGTTTGGGAATCTTGAAGCCCGCCATTTCGCCTTTTAGATGCTCGATGATGGCTGTGCTAGTCAGGTCCGGGTACGTTGCGGCGCGCACGACGATGGCGGCAACGGCTTCGCCAAAATCCGGATGATCGAGGCCGATGACCGCGGATTCAAACACGCCCTCCAGACTATCGATGTGCTGCTCCACCTCCTTGGGATAGATATTGAGGCCGCCGGAGATGATGAGGTCCTTGGCGCGGCCGACGATGTGCACATACCCGCGCGTATCGATGCGGGCGATGTCGCCGGTGATGAAAAATCCATCGGCGCGGAATTCGGCCTTGGTCTTTTCCGGTTGCCGCCAATAACCGGAAAAGACGTTTGGCCCGCGCACCTCGAGGACACCGGTTTCGTCGGCTGGCAGCACGGTGCCATCATCGTCCGTGACCCGCGCTTCAACGTCCGGCAGTGGCAGGCCGACAGTGCCGGGCCGGCGTTCGCCGTCCAGCGGGTTGGAGGTGTTCATGCCGGTCTCGGTCATGCCGTAGCGTTCTAGAATGCGATGGCCGGTGCGTATTTCGAAGTCGCCGAATGTTTCTTCCCGCAATGGCGCCGAACCGGAAATGAAGAGGCGCATATTGCCGCACACGGCGCGGCCGAAGGCCGGGTGCGCCAGCAGCCGCGTATAGAATGTGGGTACGCCCATCATGACGGTCGCGCGTGGCAGTAGGCGGATTACCTCGTCGGCGTCGAACTTGCGCAGGAACAGCATGGTCGTGCCGTTCAGCAGCACACAGTTGGTGGCCACGAAGAGGCCATGCGTGTGATAGACGGGCAGGGCGTGCAACAGCACGTCACCTTCCCGGAAGCCCCATAGTCGGTGCAGCGCCACGGCATTCGATCCCAAATTGCGGTGGCTGAGCATGGCGCCCTTCGGCTTTCCCGTGGTGCCGCTGGTATAGAGAATGGCCGCCGTATCCTCGGGCGCTCGCGGAACGCAGCCAGTCGTGGGTTCGAATTCCGACGCGCATACCGGCAGGCTGCCGCAGCCATCGGCATCCAAGGTCAACACATGGGCGACACCGGCGTTGTCGGTGACGGGTTTGAGTACGGCTTCCAATTCCGGCCGGCACACCAGGAGACGGGGCGTTGCATCGCTTAGAAAATAAGCCACCTCGCTTGTTGTATAGGCGGTGTTGAGGGGCAGATAGATCGCGCCGGCTCGCAAGGTTGCGAGATAAAGGAAGATTGCTTCCGGCGATTTCTCTACCTGCGCCGCTATCCGTTCGCCAGGGCCAACACCCAATTGCTCGAACAGCCGGGCAAAACGACCGGAGATATTTTCCACGTCGGCGTAGGTATAAATGCGACCCTCGGGGGTCTCTATGCAGGGACGGTTACTGTCGGCGGGGAAGCGCTGACTAAGAAGGTCGTAGAGATTGCCCACTACGACGCCGTGGCTTGCAGGTAGTGCGGCGGCAACATGGAGACGAGATCGGTGAAGACCTCGCCCTGAATCGCCACGTGGGCGCGCATCGCCGTGGCCGCTTGATCGGCGTCTCCCGCCAGAATCGCGGCCACGACCGCCTGGTGCTCGGCCAGCGAGTTCGCGACCCGGCCGGGTTGATGCAACTGGAAGCGGCGATAGCTGGACAGCCGGTTACGCAAGGCCCGCGTCGTTTCCTCCAGATAGCCATTGCGGGTGCCGGCGTAGACCACTTCGTGAAAGATACGGTTGGCCTCGTAATACTGTTCCGGGTCGTGGCGGCGCGCTTGATCGACACAAGCCTTATGCGCGCGCTCCAGGGCCCGGCGCTCGGACGGGCCCATGCGCCGCGCGGCATAGCGGGCGCACAGCGCCTCCATCTCCGCCATGACCTCGAACATCTGCAAGAGCTGCTGTACCGAAATGGCGGCCACCACGGCCCCCTGTCGCGGCCGCATCTCGATCAAACCGGCGGAGGCGAGTTGTAGCAGCGCCTCGCGCACGGGGGTGCGAGATACGCCGAAACGTCGCGCCAGACCGCTCTCGTCCAGGCGCACGCCCGGCAGCAAGGCACCGGAAAAAATCTCCCGTTCCAGGCGTTGCCGCAGGCCGTCCGCCCGCCGCTGGATTTCCTTTCGCGCCTTGCCCGGTTGAGTTCCGATACCTGATGCCATCGTGACAACCTTCATGATTGCGAATCAGGCAAGTATAACTGTATGCGCCGTTCCATCGCAAGAATGCAAAAACGAGTTTTTTGTATACAAACCTAGACAGGTTAAGAACCGGCGTGTATCGTTAACGCACAAGAACACACTGCCACCGCCCGCGACGGCGCAAGGCGGGGCAACACCATCAGGGAGGATACGGCGATGGGTAAGTTCTCTAAATTTGCTGTCATGTTGACCGGAGCCGCCGTCGTGGCGGCGTTCACCGGAACCGCGATGGCGCAGGTGACGCTGCGTGCCTCGCACCAATGGCCGGCGGGCAAGGGCGATGTTCGCGACGAGATGGTGCAGATCATCAAGAAAGAGGTGGAGGCGGCCAACGTCGGTCTGAAAATTCAAATTTACCCCGGCAAATCGCTGTTCAAGCCGAAGCAGCAGTGGGAGGCGATGGTCAAGGGGCAACTCGACATCTCGGCTTTCCCCCTCGATTACGCCAGCGGCAAGTATCCGCAGTTCAGTGCCACGCTGATGCCCGGCCTGGTCAAGAACCACGAACATGCCAAGCGCCTGAACGATTCACCGTTCATGACCGACATTAAGAAAATCATCAATGACGCGGGCGTTGTTGTGCTTTCCGATGCCTGGTTGGCAGGCGGTTTTGTCTCGGCGAAAAAATGCATCCTGGAGCCCGACGATGCCAAGGGACAAACCTTGCGCGCGGCCGGGCCGGCGTTCGAGCAGATGCTGGCGGCGGCGGGCGCCTCGATCAACGCCATGCCCAGTTCGGAGATTTATACGGGCCTGCAGACCGGCGTGCTGGACGGTGCCAACACCAGCTCCGGCAGCTTCGTCTCTTACCGGATTTACGAGCAGGTGAAATGCTTGACCGAGCCGGGCGCGAACGCCCTGTGGTTCATGTACGAGCCGATTCTGATGTCCATGAAAAGCTGGGACAAGATGAACGATGCGCAAAAAGCAGCGCTGACCGCGGCGGGGCAGAAGGCCGAAGTTTTCTTCTTCGATGCCGCCAAAGGTCTCGATACCAAGCTGGTGGAGGTCTACAAGAAGAATGGCGTTAAGGTCGTCAGCATGACCCCCGAGCAGCAAGCCAAATGGATCGCGATCGCCAAAAAATCGTCCTACAAGAATTTCGCGGAAAAGGTTCCGGGCGGCAAGGAGTTGATCGAAAAAGCTCTCGCTGTCGAATAGTTTCGCGATGTAATTTTGAACGGCCGCCGGGGATGATCCCGGCGGCCGTTCGTTTATTCGGTGTAGAGTTTCCACGATGACGATGTTTCTCGAAACCGTGCGCTGGCTATGCAGGCTTTGCGGGGTTATTGCCGTGATATTGCTGATTGCCGCCGTGCTGGTCATTGGCCATCTGGTGTTCGTCCGCTACGTCCTGGGCGCGTCGGCCATTTGGCAGCACGAATTCGTGACGTTTAGTTTGATCGGCGCCACCTTCTTCGGCGGGCCGTACCTGCTTTTGAGCCGGGGCCACGTTAACGTCGATCTGCTGCCCCTGTATCTGGGCCGCCGGGGCCGGTTGGCGCTGGCATTGCTTGCCTCGGCGCTGTCGTTGGCATTTTGTGCGGTCATTGCCTGGACGGGCTTTGTGTGGTGGGCCGAAGCCTGGAGCAATGGCTGGCGTGCCGAGACGGTGTGGACGCCGCCGTTATGGATTCCCTATCTGGCCATGCCAATTGGCGTCGGCATGATGGCCTTGCAGTACGTCGCCGACATTCTGGCATTGGTCACTGGCCGCGCCGCGCCGTTCGGTATGACGGACGAGGGTACCGTATGAGCCCGCTTGCCCTAGGCGCGTTGGTGTCGGTGGTGACCGTGGCGGTGCTCATCACCGGCGTGCCGGTAGCTTTTTCGCTGGGCGCCGTCGCTGTCGGTTTTCTTCTTATCTTCGACGGTTTCGGGGCGTTGTCGATCATCCCCAACGTCTTCTACGGCGGGCTCGACAATTTCGCCTTGCTGTCGATCCCCATGTTTATCCTGATGGGCGGCGCCATCGCTTCATCGCGCGCCGGGCCTGATCTTTATGAGGCGCTGGATCGCTGGCTCTATCGGGTGCCCGGTGGCTTGATGGTCTCCAATATCGGTGCGTGCGCTATTTTCGCGGCGCTTTCGGGTTCGTCGCCGGCGACCTGTGCCGCCATCGGCAAGATGGGCATCCCGGAGATGCGCAAGCGCGGCTACCCGGCTAGTGTCGCCACTGGCTCGATCGCCGCCGGTGGCACGCTCGGCATCCTTATTCCGCCGTCGATCACCATGATCGTCTATGGCATCGCCACCGAGACCTCCATCGGGCGCCTATTCATGGCCGGATTGCTGCCGGGTGTGATGCTCACTGTCCTGTTTATCGCCTGAGGTTTGTTCGCGGCGCGGCGCGAGGGGTACAGCTTCACGGTGGAGGCCGGCGTCCGCTATACCCTGCGTCAGCATCTCGAGGTCTTGCCGCGGGTCGGCCCGTTTCTGGCCCTCATCGTGGGCATACTCTGGGTGCTCTACGGCGGCGTGGCCACTCCGTCGGAGGCGGCCGGTGTCGGTGCCATTTTTAGTTTGGCCTTGGTGGCCGTCGTTTACCGAGTGTTTCGACCGGGTGAGTTATGGCGCATCGTGCGTACGGCCACGGGCGAGTCGGCCATGATCATGATGATCATCGCCGCCGCGGCGCTGTTCAGCTACATGATGTCGTCCCTGTTCATCACCCAATCGCTGGCCCTGTGGATCGGCGATCTCGATGTCAATCGCTGGGTCCTGATGGGCTTTATCAACGTGTTTCTACTGGTGGCCGGATTTTTCCTGCCGCCGGTAGCGGTGATCCTGATGACGGCGCCGACCTTGCTGCCGATAATCGAGGCCGCCGGCTTCGATCCTATCTGGTTTGCCGTGATACTAACGATCAACATGGAGATCGGCCTGATCACTCCACCGGTTGGGTTGAATCTGTATGTCATCAACGGCATCGCCCCCGATGTGCGGCTCCAGACCATCCTGTGGGGGGCCTTGCCGTTCATGATCTGCATGGTGGCGGGCATCGTCCTGTTGAGCATTTTCCCGCAGATTGCCCTGTGGTTGCCCGAGGCCATGATGGGGCGTGCGCTCTAAACTTGCGAATGCCAAGGGATATTAGCCGTGCGGGCTTCGCAATGGTTTCATAGATACATGGTAATCGTGGCTTCATGGCCAGCTAAACAACGGCGCGCATGATGGACCAAGATGAGACCTTTTTCGCCCGGACTTTAGCAAATCTAGCCGGGGTCTGGCGCGATATCGCACAGAGCGCGGCGCGTAGCGTCGGCCTGAACGGCCGGGCGTTGGTGGCGACCGATCCGCGCTCGCTGCGGGCCTTGATGGCGGAATGCCTTGCGGCGCGCGGCGGCGAGGTGTCGGCGCGCATGCGTGCCGCCGAACTGGGCAAGGCATACCTGGAGCTGGATGCCGCCGGCCGCCGCCAGTTTCTCGATATCCTGGCGGAGGAATTCGGCGTCGACGAGGCGGCCCTAACGGCCGCGATCGCCCAATACCAGGCGGCAGGGGACTCAGAGGAAAAATTGACGGCGGGGGCAGTTCTGCGCCAAGCAGCGGTTCCTCGCCGGGT
>Ga0114931_10007452_pt1 | contig 13360 bp, 11 predicted proteins | sample 2SBtaG_FD_89579 | JGI IMG/M metagenome (GOLD analysis project Ga0114931, IMG submission 89579) | Deep subsurface microbial communities from Kolumbo volcano to uncover new lineages of life (NeLLi) - 2SBTROV14_V59a metaG | ecosystem: Environmental > Aquatic > Marine > Volcanic | place: Kolumbo... | reverse complement strand
TCGCACTCGCACTCGCACTCGCACTCGCGAGCGCCGGCTGGTGGCGCAGCATGACGCGCACCGACATCGCGATCACCGCCAGCATACCCAGCGCGACGGCGACGACAACCAGCAGAAAAGATCGGCCTGAAGGCTCTGGAGCGTGCATGGCGCTTGAACGGCGCTACTCCAGCCCCAACGCGCGCATGCGGCGCCACAGGGTTGTGCGGCTGATGCCGAGCGACTGGGCCGCGGCCTGGCGGTTCCAATGGTGCGTGTTCAGCACCTGTCGGAGCTCTTCGGTCTTGTCCGCGGGCGCGAGGGCGGGAGCAGCGGGAGCAGCGGGAGCAGCAGCCGTGGGAGCCGGAGGGGGAGCCGGAGCGGCAGCCGGGCTCGAAACGAGATCGTTGTCGGACACGCTCTGGCGGACCTCGGGCGGCAGGTGCTCGACCTGCAGCGTCTGACCCTGGCAGAGCGCGACGGCGTGCTCGAGCGCGTTGTCGAGCTGGCGCACGTTCCCCGGCCAGGGGTAGCGCACCATCACGTCGAGCGCGTCGGGCGAGAGCACGAGCGCGCGCCCCGCGCGCTGGGTGATCCGCGCGAGCAGGTGCCGCGCGAGGGGGCCGATCTCCTCGGGCCTCTCGCGCAGCGGCGGAATCGCGATCGGCACGACGCGCAGGCGGTAGTACAGGTCTTCGCGGAAGCGTCGCTCCTGCACGGCACGCTCCAGATCGACGTGCGTCGCCGCGATGATGCGCGCGTCGACCGGGCGCGCGATGCTCTCGCCGAGCCTTGCGTACTCGCGCTGCTGCACCACGCGCAGGAGCTTCACCTGCAGATCGAGCAGCATGTCGCCGATCTCGTCGAGGAACAGCGTGCCGCCCCTGGCCAGATCGATCGAACCGCGCCGGTCCCGCACCGCGCCGCTGAACGCGCCGCGCACGTGGCCGAACAGCTCGCTCTCCAGCAGCGGGCCGGGGATGGCGCCGGTGTTGACGGCTACGAACGGCCCCGCGGCGCGCGGCGAGTGCGCGTGCACCGCGCGCGCAACCACTTCCTTGCCGGCGCCGCTCTCGCCGGTGATCAGCACCGTCGCCTCCGACTCGCTGAGCGCCTCGATGAGCGCGACGATCTGCAGCATTCCCGGCGATCGCGCGATCAGCGCGTCGTCGACTTCCTCGGGCATGCCGAGCGCGTCGGCCGGACGGATCACCACCAGAAAGCGCGCCTGCTCGTGCAGTGCGCGCGCCTGTTCACCGGGCAGCGGCGCCACCGTCAGCGAGACGAGCTGCGCGCCGGTGTTCGGGCACTTGATGAAGGCGCGGCGGCCCTCGGCGCGGCGCCCCTGGCTGAGCGCGCGATGCAGCGCCGCGCCGGGAACGAACAGACGACTGCCGAGCAGGTCCGAGACGGGGCGGCCGAGGATGCGTGCGCACGTCCCGCCGCATACGAAGGTGTCGAGGTACTCGCTCGCCTGGAGCACCTGATAGGAGGCGTCCAGAACCAGCACGGCGCGGCCCAGCGCGCCGAACGACGTCTCGATCGCACGCCATGCAACCGAACCGGTATCAGCGGGGATCTGTTGATTCACTCTGCGCTCCTCGCTGGCGCCGCGTCCACGCTGCCAGCAGAGCCACCACACCCGCAAACCCGGGGTACAGAGGATCTGGGACCGGGCCCGCCACCCTGCAACTACATCCCGATCCCGCACTGACATCCGTCGTCGCGGCGGTGCCGGCTCCGGCCCCGCCGCCCGCGCCGCCCACGCCGCCCGCGCCCGCGCCGCCCGCGCCCGCGCCCCCTGCGCCGCCCGCGCCCCCTGCGCCGCCCGCGCCCGCGCTGTTGCTACAGGTGGGCATACAGCCCGTGGCGCTGTTCGACGCGCAGGCCTGGATGCGTGCCGAGAGGGCGTCGAACGCGGGCTTCTTCTGGAAATTGTCGGCATACGTCGCATCCGGCCCTGCGGTGCGCAGCGCGAGGCCCCAGTGGATGTCGGGCCACATGCCGTTCGGATGTTCTTCACTGAGCTCGTAGAAGAACGTGCGCTTCCACCACGGGCGGCACAGCATCGCGTCCACCACGCGGCCAACGTACTGCTTCTGCTGGTCGAGCGCTGCCGGGTCGCCGACGGCCGCTTCCTGCCCCGTCTCGGTCATCCACACGGGCTTTTTGGAAAAGCCGGCATCGAGCAGCACCTCGCGAACGGACAGCGGCCCCTCGTACACCGTGGTGTTGCCGAGCTTCAACACGCGATGGCTGTCCAGCTTGTTGTAGAAGCTGTCCTTCGTCTTGCCCGCAGACGGGTCGTCCTCGGGGAAGGACGCGTAGTCGTGGAAACTGATGACATCGAGCTCGCTTCCACGCGAAGCAAGCGCCGCGCGCAGGTAGTCCTCGTACTTGCCGCCGATGGTCGCGAGCTCCGGGCCGGCCACCAGGCAACCGCTGCAGTTGTTCTTGATGGCATCGACCGCGGGCTCGAAGGCGTCCTTGATCCACTCGTCGCGCGTGCCTTCGAAGAAGTCGCCCAGGTTCGGCTCGTTCCAGGTGCCCCAGGCCGCGACGCGACTGGAGTAGCGCTTCACGGCGTCGCCGACGAAGCGCGCGTACTTGACCGGGTCGGGCACGTCGTTCTTCGCGCCGTCGCCATTGCGGTCGCCCGAGATCGAGGCCCACGCCGGCGTGTAGCCGATGGTCGCGTACACGCTCGAGCCGCGCGCGTCCGCCGCGTCGATCACGGCGTCGAGCTGGGACCAGTCGTAGTTTCCCTCGGTCGGCTCGGCCACGTCCCAGTTGAAGTCGATGCGCACCCACTCGCTGCCGAGATCCCTGGCGAGATCCAGCGTATCGGCGGGCGGGAGATGCACGTTCATACCCAGGGCAGCAGCCAAGGCGATGGCGGGTACGGGCATGCGGAGGATGCTCGCACACGGCGCACGCGCTGTCAGCGCGGGGCTCCGCGCCCTGCCGCCGCGGGCTTTCAGTAGCGGTGGGTGAGCTTCGCTATGAGCTCGTGCACCGAGTGGTACGACGGGCCCCGGTCCAGATGCATCACGGCACGGGAGCCGGTCAGGACGTTCAGCCCGCGCTCCTGCGCGATCGGCATGCCGTACCTCCCTTGGCCTCTAGCAGCGGCGCGCTCGCGTCCACCCGGCGCCGATCGGGGCACTGGTTGACCGCGCTCGATCTAGCGCGCCGGCCGCCCGCCCTCACGCTCCGCCCACTCCTCCACGTCGAGATGCGTAGCGATAAAGGTTGCAAGATCCGGCGCCTCCAGCCAGCGCTCGGGCGAGTCGTGACGGAAAGCGATGACCTGTCCCGGCTTGCCGCCTTCTGCCGGATCCAGATCGATGCAGAAGTAGTTGCCGGCGCCGTCGCTGGCGACGGGCAACCACCGGCGGTTGTACCAGTCCGCCTTGATCGGACCCCGCACCTTCTCGACTGCACGGTCGTCGAAGCGCCCTTCGTCGAGGAGACCGGTCAGGCTCCGCCAGTGCTCGAGCATCTCCGCGAGCGGCAGCAGCGCGGAGGCGCGCGTCCGCGATTCGAGCACCGCGGGCAAGCCGAGGCCATCGTGCACCAGATAGACGGCCACGACGCTGTCCGGCAGCTCCACTCCCAGCGCGGCTTCTGCGCGCGACAGAGCCTGCGGCGAAGCGGACGGCAGCAGGCGGGACGCCAGTGCCGGCGCCTGTGAACGGATTTCCGCCTCGATCTGCTGCCACACCAGCACCGCGTGGTCGGCTGCCGTCATCAGGCGGGTGGTACCACGAAGTCGCAGCGCGGGGGCTTGCCGCTGTCCGGAACCGGCCCAAGGTTACCTGCCTCGACCGAAAGGAGCTGAAGTATGCGCTACAAGCGCCTTGGGAAGACCGGCCTGTACGTCTCCGAGCTGTGCCTGGGCACGATGACCTACGGCGGCAAGGGCTTCTGGAAGGTGATCGGCGAGCTCGGCGTCGACGCGGCCAGCCGCCAGCTGAAGATGGCCGTCGACGCGGGAGTCAACTTCGTCGACACCGCGGACGTGTACCACGAAGGCGAAGCCGAGCGCCTGACCGGAGAGGCGATCAAGAAGCTCGGCCTCGATCGCCGGCAGTTGGTGGTCGCCACCAAAGTGAGGGGTCGCACCGGTGAGGGCGTGAACGACACCGGGCTGTCACGCAAACACATCTACGACGCGATCGACGCGAGCTTGAAGCGCCTCGACATGGACTACGTGGATCTCTACCAGATCCACGGGCTCGACCCGGCAACGCCGCTCGAGGAGACGCTGGAAGCGCTCGACGACGTCGTGCGCCAGGGCAAGGTCCGCTACATCGGATTTTGCAACCTGCCCGCGTACAAAGCGATGAAGGCGCTCGCGATCTCGGACCACAAGGGCTGGTCGCGCTTCGTCTCCGCACAGATGTACTACACGATCGCCGGCCGCGATATCGAGCGCGAGATCGCACCGCTCTGCCAGGAGGAAGGGCTCGGCATCCTGCCCTGGTCGCCGCTCGCCGGCGGGCTTCTCACGGGCAAGTTCAAGCCCGGTTCCGAGGCGCCCGAGGGCACCCGTCGCGCCTCCTTCGATTTTCCGCCGGTCGACCGGGAGCGGGCGTTTGCTTGCGTGGATGCGATGCGCAAGGTGACCGAAGCGCACGACGCGACGGTGGCGCAGGTGGCGCTCGGCTACCTCCTGCACAAGCCGTTCGTCACCAGCGTCATCATCGGCGCGCGGACCGACGAGCAGCTCCGGGACAACCTCGGCTCGGTCCGGCTCGAGCTGAGCGAGCAGGAGCTCTCCGCGCTGGACGAGGTCAGCGCGCTTTCCCAGGAGTATCCCGGCTGGATGGTCACGTTCCAGAACCGCGAGCGCTACATCGAAGGACAACAGCCGTAGCCTGCCAATCCGCGTCCGGGGCGGCGACCAACGCCCGTCAGCTTCGGCGAAGCGCCCCTTGACAGCCTGCCAAGCCGGGCGGATATGTCGAATACTGGCAGGAAATGCGAGGCGCGGAAGACCAACTGGCAGCGCTAGAAAAGGAAAACGCCCAGCTGCGCGACGAGCTCCGGGCGCGGCGCGAATCCGAACAGGCGCTGCATGAGAGCGAATCGCGGCTTCACCTGGTCATGGACCACTCGGCCGACGGCATCTGGGCCATCGACGCCGCGGGCCGCACGACCTTCGCCAACCAGCGCATGGCGGAGATCCTTGGCGCGACGCTGGAAGAGCTGCTCGACTCGACGATGTTCGACTTCGCCGAAGAGGAAGCGCAGACGCGGGCCGAATCGAACCTGGAGCGCCGCTCGCAGGGCGTGACCGAACGGCACGACTTTACCTTCGTGCGACGCGACGGCAGCCGGGTCGTGACCAGCATGTCGAGCAGCCCGGTGTACGCGCCGGATGGCAGCTTCACCGGAGCGCTGGAGATCGTCCGCGATGTGAGCGAGCAACGCCGCGCCGTGCAGGCGCTGCGTGAAAGCGAAGAGCGGCTGCGTCTGGCGCTCTCGGCGGCGCGCATGGGCACCTGGGAGTGGCGCGTCTTCGAGGACAAGGTGACCTGGTCCAGGGAGCTGGACGAGGTCTTCGGCGCTCGACTCGGCGCGACGGAGAGCGGCTACGAGCTGTTTTTGCGACTCATCCACCCCGATGATCGCGACCACGTACACAAGAACATCGAGGAAGCCCTGAAGCGGCCGGAGGGCGACGAGTTCGCGTTCGAATACCGGATCGTGCGTCCGGACGGCGAGACGCGCTGGGTGCACAGCCAGGGGCGCGTGCTGGACGACGAGTCGGGACGCCCTGGCCGCATGCTGGGCACGCTCATGGATGTGTCGCCGCTGCGCCGCCTGGAGGCCGATCTCCTGCAGGCGCAGCGGATGGAGAGCATCGGGCGGCTCGCCGGCGGAGTCGCCCACGACTTCAACAACCTGCTCACCGTCATCCTGAGCTCGGCCGAGCTCGCGCAGCGCAAGGGCGATCCCGACAGCGGCCCGGAGCGACACCTCGAGCAGATCAAGCGTGCCGCGGAGCGGGCCAGCGAGCTCACGCGGCAGCTGCTCTCGTTCGCACGGAAGCAGGTCATCCAGCTAGTGATCGTCGACGTGAACGCTCTCGTCGCCGACGTGGAGCGACTGCTCGAGCGCCTGCTGGGCGAACAGATCGAGCTCGTCTGCACGACGACGGAGCAGGCTCTGCCGGTCAAGGCTGACCGCGGCCAGATGGAGCAAGTCCTGATCAACCTGGCGGTCAATGCGCGGGACGCGATGCCGGACGGAGGCACGCTTCGCATCGAGGCCGCGCCGCTCGCACTGGACGGGAAGCAGGCGGCGGCGCACGGCGGGCTGCCGCCGGGCGACTACGTCAGGATAGCCGTCACGGACACGGGTACCGGCATGGACAAGGAAACGCTGCCGCACGTGTTCGAGCCGTTCTTCACCACGAAGGAGCTGGGCACCGGCCTCGGGCTGGCGAGTGCGTATGGCCTCATCAAGCAGTTGTCCGGCGACATCAGCGCGAGCAGCACACCCGGCAAAGGAACGCGCTTCGAGATCTACTTGCCATGCCTCGAGGATAGCGCGAGCGCACCCTCCGCGCGCGCCACGCCGCTCACGCGCCGGGGGGTCGAAACGGTGCTGGTGGTGGAAGACGAGCCGCTGGTCCAGAGGACCGTGGCGGGCGGCCTGGGTAGTCGCGGCTACACCGTGCTTGCAGCAAGCGACGCGAAAGAAGCACTGGAGCTGGCGTCTGCTCGCAAGGAAAACATCGACGCGCTCATCACGGACGTGATCCTGCCCGACCAGAATGGACGGCAGCTCGCGCATGCCTTCCGCGAGTACCACCCGGAGAGCAGCATCCTGTTCGTGTCCGGCTACCCTGGCGCCGCTCTCGAAGGCGCCGAGGTCTCCAGGGCGAGCTTCCTGCAGAAGCCGTTCACCATCGCCGCGCTGACCACCGCGCTGAGGAAGCTGCTCGAAGACAGCTAGCCAGGCGCGTCGGCGCGCGCGGTGCCCGGACTTTCGTGGCCCGCCGGGTTTGCCCGGCCGACCGGTTGGGTTATCCTGGGGCATGGCTTTCCGCAATTCCCTGCTGCTTGCCGCGCCGCTCGCGCTGACGCTCTTGTGCGGATGCTCCGGCGCCGATTCCAGCTCGAAGGCGCCGGGCTCGATCGCGAAGTACGGCCCCCGAACGGAGTCGGACCTGACGCCGTATCCGTCGGATCGCTACACGGTGCCGGACCTGTCGACCCCCACGGGGCTCCGCGTCGACATCACCTCGACGAACACCGCCGACCAGCTCGTCGCCTCCTATCCGGACACGGCCAAGGAGCTCGACGCGATGGACGGCTTCTCCACGACGGGCGGGGTCCTGATGGAATTCAGCTCCCCCATCGATCCGACCGACCTCGTGGATCTGCCCGACGCGGACCCGCCGGTAACGGGCGCGGTGCTGGACGCCAACGACTACAAGAAACCGGACTCGCCGCTGCTCCTGGTCAACGTGGACCCGGAGTCGAAAGACCAGGGCAAACCCGTCGGGCTCGTTCCGACGTGGTGGGAGCAAGCCAAGGACGATTTCTACACGACCGACGAGTTCACGCTCATCGCCCAACCCGCGGTGCCGCTCGCGCCCGGCACGCGCTACGCCTTCGTGGCCACGAAGAAGCTCCACGCCAGGGACGGCACGGCGGTCGGGCGATCGAAGGACATGGACGCGCTCATCCGTGGAAAGACCTCCGACGCCTATGGCAAGGAGATGTCCGACGCGCTGGACGTGATCGAGCAGAGCGTGGGCGTGTCGAGGAGCGACATCGTGTGCGCGACCGCGTTCACGACCGCAACGGTGAAGGACGGCATCGTGGCGATGGCGAAGGCCGCGCGCGCTGCTCCGCCGCCGGCGCAGGGCGACCCGTGGTCGCTGGTGAAGACGGACAAGGTCGAGGTGCGCTTCCGCGCCACGTTTGCCGCGCCCGAGTTCCGGAAAGCCCACCCGGCAGGGCAGCCGCTCGCTTTCGACGACGGCAAGTGGCAGATCGGCAAGGACGGAGCGCCCGTCGCACAGAGCACGGCAGAGCTCGAGACCTTCCTCGACTTTTCAGACTCGACGAAGGGCGGCAAGCGCCCGCTGGTGATCTACCAGCATGGCCTGGGCGGCGACAAGGACGGCGCGTGGGGCACGGCGCAGCGGCTGGCCTCGCTTTCCGCCAATGGAGCTGCCGTGTTCGCGATCGACTCGCCCGAGCACGGCTCCCGCGCCCCAGCGGGCTCCACGTCGACGCTGATCTCGAGCGTGTACGGCTTCTTCGGCATCGACCCGAAGACGCAGGCCTTCGACATCGAGCGCGCGCGCGACAACTTCCGCCAGATGAGCTCCGACCAGCTGGAGCTGGTGCGCTTCATCGAGTCGCTCGGCCAGCTCGACCTGCTGCCGCTAGACGCCAACGGCAAATCCGCGCCGGACGGCGTGCCCGACCTGGATCTGTCGCACATCCTGTACATCGGGCATTCCTTCGGCTCGGTGCAGGGCGCGACCCTCTTCGCACTGGCACCCGAGATCACCAACGCCACGTGGAACGTCGGCGGAGACGGCTTGACCACGCTGCTCCGCGATTCAGGACTGTTCAACGTGGTGGTCAAGAGCATGGTGCCGAACGGCACGCCCTACGGCGCCGTGGCCCGCTTCTTTGCCGTCAGCCAGGTGCTGGTCGATCCGGGCGACCCGCTGAACTTCGCGCCCAACGCAACGCTCGAGCCGCTCGACGGCGTGAGCGGCTGGAAGCCGCGCGACGTGCTCCTGCAGGAAGTACAGGACGACAACATCGTGCCCAACAGCTCCAGTGAAGCGCTCGCCCGGGCGCTCGGCCTGGAGCTTGTCCACCCGGTGCACGCGATTTCCGGAGTGAAAACGGTAACGGCGCCCGTTACCGGGAACCTTCCGACCGGCGGAACAGGCGTCGTCACGCTGTTCGATCTCATCGAGGGCGGAAAGGCCGCTACGCACGGCGAGCTCATCTTCAGCCCGGAAGCGCAGCAGCAGTACGTCGGCTTTTTCAAGAGCGGGCTCGCGAATGCGCACTCCACCGTGACCTCGCCGTACTAGACTGGCCGGATGCGCTTGAAGATCGGGCTTCTGCAAATTGCCGCGCTGGCTCTGGTTGTTGCCGGGTGCGGCGGAAAGACTGAACGCTCGAGCGGCGGAGGAGGAACCGGCGGCACTTCAAGCGGCGGGGCAGGCGCTGACAGCGGCCCCACTGACAGCGGCGGCACGGCACCGACAGTCGCCTGCAACCTGTCGCTGATCGCGTCGGGCGCACTGCCGCAGAAAGGGCAGAGACAAGTCGACAGCCTCGCGATCGCCGCCTCCGCGGACAGCTTCAGCATCGCGTACTTCGAGAAGAATCCGATGGACGGGGTGAGCCAGGATACGGCGCTCGTGAACCTCCCGGACAACGGACAGCTCGGCAGCGTCGTGCGGAACGAGATGCCCGGCTGCGTAGGCCCGGCCGTGTCCCGGGGGTCAGCCGTCACCTTCGACACGACGGGATCTGCCGGCTTGGCGGCTTTCGCGGTGACCAACTGCAGCGGCAGCGGCGCCGGTGCAATGTTCTTCGCGCTGTCCGCGGACGGCAGCCCGAAGTCCCCGAAAACGGCATCGGCCAACGCGTTCTCCCGGATGGAGTTCGGCTCGCACGCGCTAGCGCCGATCGGGGTCGACAGGTTCGCCTTCGCCTATCGCGTGGCCACCAATGCCGCGCCCAACGCCCAGCTCGCGACGCTGACGGGGGACCAGTTCGACGGCGACGTGTCTGTGTTGTTCGGCGCGCTGGACGCGCACGACGTGGCGATTTCCACGTCCGTGAGCGTGCGCGGACTCATCGGCCACCTCACGTCCGGTATGGAGCTCCTCCAGATCGGGGCGTCCGATACCGATGCGGGCGCCGACATCCAGAAGCAGCTCGGCATCCAGCCGTGGGGCGCCGTCGCGGCTATCGGAAGCCGCGTGGCGGTGATGCTCCCGTCGGCCATCGGCCTGCAGTACCAGCTGTTCGTCGGCAGCTCCAAGTCCGCGTTCGCCATGGGTACCTTCAAGGGAGCGATCTACTCCCTCGGGGACCTTGCAGCGCTCGGTGACCGTTTGATCGCGGTGGGAGCGAACGGAAAAAGCCTGGCTCTGTATCGCTTGAACAACGCGACCGGCACGCCCGCGACCATCGTGACGTCCGTGCAGAAGTTCAGCGGCAAGATCGGGACAGAGCCGCTTCCGGACATCGAGCAAGTCGCCATCGCCGCCGCGCGCAGCACCGTCGCAGTCGTATTCGCCGGCAAGGGCTCGCCCGGCGGCTGGGCGCTCTTCTCCTGCAAGGGCTGACGCCCGCACGTACAAGCAGCTACGCTTGGCGCATGCACAAGCGGCGCTTCTGGGGCTGGGGCTACGAGCACGAAGGGCCGGACCCGGACCAGCTCGCCGGCGTGCGCGCCGCACTCGGACCGATGCTCGGCATGGACCGCGTCGAGCGCCGCCCGCCGCCGACCCTCGACGAACTGGAACTGCGTGCGCCGCGAGTGAAACCTCCGGACCAGCTCGCGTCGAAGGTCAGCGTCGCGCCGTTCGATCGCGCGTCGCACAGCTACGGCAAGTCGTACCGCGATCTGGTACGCGCCTTCGCGCGCGATTTCGAAAACCCTCCCGATCTCGTCGCCTTCCCGGAGGCGGAAGCGGACGTCGTCGCGCTGCTCGATTGGTGCAGCGATGCGCGAGTCGCAGCGATCCCGTTCGGCGGCGGCTCGAGCGTCTGCGGCGGCGTGGAGCCCGCAGTCGGCGGCGACTACAAGGGCACGCTGTCTATCGACTTGACGAAGCTCGATCGCGTGCTGGAAATCGACCCCGCCTCGCGCGCCGCGCGCATCCAGGCCGGCGCGCTGGGCCCGGTGCTGGAAGAACAGCTCCGCGCCGAGGGGTTGAGCCTGAGGCACTATCCACAATCGTTCGAGTTCTCGACGCTCGGCGGCTGGATCGCGACGCGCTCGGGCGGACACTTCGCGACGCTCTTCACGCACATCGACGAGCTGGTCGAGGGGCTGCGCGTGGTCACGCCGCACGGCGTCGTCGAATCGCGTCGGCTGCCCGGTTCCGGCGCGGGCCCGAGCCCCGATCGACTGTTCATCGGCTCGGAAGGCGCCCTCGGCATCATCACCGAAGCCTGGATGAGGGTGTTCACCCGCCCCCGCTTCCGCGCCTCGCTGACAGCGGGCTTTGGCGACTTTCTCGCCGGAGCGCGCGCGGTCCGCCGCATCGCCCAGGCCGGGCTGTACCCCGCCAACTGCCGCCTGCTCGATCCGATCGAGGCAATGCTGAACGGCGCGGGCGGCGGCGACAAGGCCGTGCTCATCGTCGGCTTCGAATCGGACGACCACCCGCTGGATGCGTGGATAGGCCGCGCCGCAGAGCTCGTGCGGGATCTCGGCGGCGAGGTGCCGGACGGCGCGATCCGGGTGAAGAGCGACGAGGGCACGCTGCGCGAGGGCGCGAGCGCAGCCTGGCGCCAGGCGTTCATCCGCGCGCCCTATCTACGCGACGAGCTGGTCGCGCTCGGCGTGTTCGTGGAAACGTTCGAAACCGCGACAACCTGGGATCGCTTCAACGACCTCTACTCAGCCGTCGGCGCGGCCGCGCGCGAGTCCGCGAACTCGACAGGGGGCGCGTCGATCGTCACCTGTCGCATCACGCACGCGTATCCGGACGGCGCCGCGCCGTACTTCACGGTGATCACGCCGGCGCGGCGCGGCGCGGAGCTCGAACAGTGGAGCATCATCAAGGGCGCGATCACCGACGCCATGCTCGACCACGGTGGCACGGTGACGCACCACCACGCGGTCGGCCGCGACTTCCGTCCCTGGTACGACCGACAACGACCGGAAGGCTTTGCCACCGCGCTCGGCGCCGCCAAGCGCGCGCTCGATCCGGCGGGCGTGCTGAACCCCGGCGCGCTGCTGCCCGCGCCGGGCTGATGCCCGCTGGTCGAAGGGCCAGCCGTGCACTACGCTGGACCCACCGTGAACGTACGTCTGGTCAAGGAGTACCGCTTCGAAGCGGCCCACCTGCTGCCCAAGGTCCCCCCCGGCCACAAGTGCCAGCGCCTGCACGGGCACAGCTTCAAGATCGAGCTGACCGTCGCTGGTCCGGTCAACCCCGAGACGGGCTGGTTCATCGATTACGGCGACCTGGACGACGTCTGGGCGCCCCTCTACGACATGCTCGACCATCATTACCTGAACGAGGTCGAGGGGCTCGACAACCCGACGAGCGAGAATCTCGCTCGCTGGCTATGGGAGAGGATAAGGCCGAAGCTGCCGCAGCTATCGCGCGTCACCGTCCACGAGACGTGCGACGCGCGCTGCGAGTACGAAGGCGACTAGTACCGCGTTTCCATCGAAGCGATGGGTGCTTCGCACTCGCGGCTACGCCGCGCAACGCGGGACTAGCACCGTTTATCTGGGGCACAGCAGCGCCCCCTCGGCTGCGCCGAGCCTCCCCCTCGACCGCTCCGCGGTCGTCTAGCCCCTCGATTCAAGAGAATCGAGCGGCTAGAGCCGGCCTTCGCGGGGACGGCTACTCCCAGTCGGGATCGAGCGCCGCCAGATCTGCGATGGGCGTCGGATGGTACGGCGGACGCGGCGTGATGCCCTTGCCGGGATCGCCGCCACGTTCCTTGAGCAGTCTGGCGCACAAAGCCAGGCAGGCCTTGCCCTGGCACCAGCCCGTGCCGAAACCCGTGTAGCGCTTGACGGATTCGATGTCGCGATGCCCAAGCTCGATGGCGTGCTCGAGCTCGTGAAGCGTCACGTCCTCGCAGCGGCAGACCAGCGTTTTCACCTCTTCACGACTACCACGCCTGAAGGGGCGCTCCCACGACGCTCGACCAGCTACGGAGCAAACTTCCGCTCCTGCCCGAAGCGCAGCGCGCCAATGCCCGGACACCCACTGGCCGGGCATGCCGCGAGGAGCTAGGTTGGAAGCGTGCTCGTCGAGCGCACTTTCGAGCTTCTGGAGGCCCGCATGAATCCCCGTCTTGCCCTGTTCGCATCGATCACCCTCGGCATCGGCCTCACAGTCGGCTGTGGTGGCAGCAGCAACACCGACCTTCTGAACGGAGGCGGCGGCCAGAGAACTGGCACGGGCGGCAGCGGCGCCACCGGCACAGGCGGCAGCGGCACCGGCGGCTCCGGCACCGGCGGCTCCGGCACAGCCGGCAGCGGCACGGGCGGCAGCGGCGCCACCGGCACGGGCGGCAGCGGCGCCACCGGCACGGGCGGCAGCGGCACCGGCGGCTCCGGCACCGGCGGCTCCGGCACCGGCGGCTCCGGCACCGGCGGCTCCGGCACCGGCGGCTCCGGCGGCGGC
>Ga0114931_10007451_pt1 | contig 13360 bp, 16 predicted proteins | sample 2SBtaG_FD_89579 | JGI IMG/M metagenome (GOLD analysis project Ga0114931, IMG submission 89579) | Deep subsurface microbial communities from Kolumbo volcano to uncover new lineages of life (NeLLi) - 2SBTROV14_V59a metaG | ecosystem: Environmental > Aquatic > Marine > Volcanic | place: Kolumbo... | reverse complement strand
GAGGGCGACCCGCAGCGCCCGCTCCATGACGCCATCGCATCCGCCGCGGAGCAGCTCAACGACCAGCGCGAGCGGTGGCTCAACCCTCCCGAGTGGATCGACGAGATCGCGAAACAGATCGACGCGCAGGACGACTTCGCCGACGTCGCCCGCGTCAGCGGCGAAGAAGCAAGGCGCCTGATCCGCCAGAGCGCCATCGACGCCGCCGCGGCCAAGGACCCGCAACTGAAAAAACGAACCCTGACGAACCTCTACAACGAGCGTCCGACGTGGCTGGCGCTGGCGCACCAGACGCTCGATGAAGCGGTGCTGAACGCCTACGCGGCGGTCGACCCCGAAGGCGATTGGGACGCTTCGTGGGCCGAGGTCTTCGTCGAGACGGGCGCGGGCCAGCCCCTGCCCGAGGGCCACGCCCTGACCGAACGCCGCGAGGAGGTCGAGCAGTCGATCCTCGCCAACCTCCTAAGAATGAACCTGCATCGCGCCAGCGAGCAGTAGTCTTCTTTGGACGCCGAGTCTGAGCGCAGCGAAGGCTCGGATACGTTGAGGGCCAAATCAGAGAGGCGTCTCGATCGGCTTTGACGTTCGATATCCGAGCCTTCGCAAAGCCTCAGACTCGGCGTCCTGAGATACGGGCGTTATTCCCCGCGTTTCTCCGCGCCGGCGCCGATCTCGCCGCAGCGGGAGAGGCCCAGCTGGAAGAGCACCGGGCCGACGAGCTGATCGATCGCGATCACGACGAGGATCAGGTTGTAGAACGTCTTGGCGAAGGGCGCCGGGGCGAACGTCTCGGCGAAGACCCCCGCCAGCGCGACCGAGACGCCGGCCTGCGCGATCATGGATGACGGGATCCACATCGCGATCTTCCGCGGCTCACCCGCGAGCAGCGCCCCCGAGCCGGACCCGATCCACACGAGCGTGGTCCGCATGAGCGAGAGCAAGGGGCCGCGGGCCAGAGGTGCTCGACCAGGGCCAGATCAATCCGCGCCCCGGCGACGGCGAAGAAGACGCAATAGACCGGCAGGCTCAGCTCCTCGACGGTCTCGAAGAGCGGCTCGGAGTCCTCCTCCCAGATGTTCCGCAGCAGCAGGCCCGCGACCAGCGCCGCGATGAGCGCCTTGAGGTGCAGCGCATCGGCGATGATCGCGATCGCGAAGCAGGCGAGCACGACCACGATCGGCAGGTGCGCCTTGACCCTTCGCAGGTACCAGGTCAGCCCCAGCCCCGCGACGGCGCCCAGCGCAAACGAGCCGCCCAGCTTCTTCGCCAGCGCAACAATCAGCCACCCCTCGTCGTGCATCCCGGCGGAGGCGTGCCCCAACTCCCTGGCGAAGATCGGCCCCGCGATCGCCACGAGCACCGCGAAGAGCACCACCAGGACCAGGTCCCAGAGCACCGTCACCGAGAGCGAGAGCTGGCTCATGGGCCCGCGCGCACGCAGATCCGCCAGCGTGGCGATCACCACCGCCGGGCTCGTCGCCGTCGCGAACAGCGCCACGAGTAGCCCGATGACCAGCTCGGCCTGCACGGTCTCCATCAGCCCGAACCCGAAGAAATCCTTTGCGAGGATGATCGTCGGCGTCAAGACCGCGAAGACCACCACCGCCCGGCCCAGGGCGACGAGCGTCACTGATTTCGCCTGCTGGCGCAGCAGGCGGTACTCGATCTCGCCGCCGGCGGTCAGCGCGATGAGCGCGATGGCGAGGTCGTCGATGAGGCGCAGGTTCGGGAGCTGCTCGCTGGTCACGAGGTCCAGGGCGCCCGGGCCGATCAGGGCGCCGAAGACGAGGTACGCCGAGATCTTCGGGAGCCTCACGCCGGCGGCGAGCCTGCCAAAGAGCCACGCCCCGAGCAGCAGCAGCCCCAGCCCCGCGGCGGTGTCGAGAATCCCCGACGGAGAGGGCGTGAACGGATTGCCCATCGCGTCGGTCAGGATGGGCGCCGAGTCGACCGCCCCACCCGGCCAGCGCTGCACGAACAGCGTAAAGACCACCACGGCGATCGCCGCGACCAGCAGCCGGAGACGCTCGGTCATCGGTCCGCCCCCCCCTCTGGCGCCGATTCGGCGCCGGGCGATGCGTCCTGCGCGGGCTCGGGTTCGCGATCATCGGCGCGCCCGGTGCGGGCGCCGGTGCGCATCGCCGCGATGACCATGGGCGCCGAGGTCAGCACGCCGGTGAGCACCACGACGCCGAGCAGCTTGCGCGCCATGGGCGACGCCTCGGAGAGCACCAGCGCCACACCGAGCGCGATCGCCAGCGGGGCCTGCCGGATCGGGGCCAGGAACAGGGGCGAGGACTCGGGCAGCGTCGGCGCCGGCGCGGGTCCCGGAATGCCGCGCTCCCACTGGCGCCTGGCGCTGAACGCGAAGACGGGCGCCTTGACGAGCAGCCGCGCCCCGGCAAGCGCCGCGGCCAGCCCGACGCCGGCGAGCCCGATGTGGACGTCCAGGAGCATGCCCGCGAGGATCGAAAACAGTGACGCCACGACGTACTCCGCCTGGAGGATGAACCGCTCGAAGCGCCGCAGCGCCGGGCCGGCGAGGTTGGCCATCACGGCGCCGGCCAGCGCCGAGGCGAGCATGGGCGAATACCCCAGCGAAGTCGCCGAGCCCGCGACGAGCGCCACGAGCCCGAGGAACACCAGCAGCAGCTCCGACCGATCGCCCCCGGCAAGGCGCAGCGCAAAGCGCCCGATCAACCCCGCCATCACCGCCAGCAGCGCCGTCACCGACGCCATGACAACCGCGTCGCCCCAGTGAAACGACAGCGCGCCGTCGGGCCCGCGGCTGCTCGCGTGCGCCAGCAAGCCAAAGCCGAGCACCGCCGCCATCGCGCACAGCGCCCCCGAGCCCCGCACGCACAGCGCCAGCCGCGCCGCCGCCGGGGTGGAGCTCGCCCGCAGCGACCTCGTCTCGAGGAGCCAGCCGATGGAAGCCGTCGTCAGCAGCACCGCCCCGGGCCAGCGCGCCGCGACCGGGGCGTCGGGCATCCACATCCCCAGGATCAACCACGAGAGCAGCCCGAAGACAACCACGCTGCTCGCGACATCGACCGCCGCGCACGCGAACAGTGAACGTGGCAGCTCGCGCAGCACCTCGCGCCGGGCCTGGAGCCCGATCGTCATCCCGATCCATCCGAGGCCGATCACCAGCAAGGGCGTCAGCTTCGCGAGCGCCCCCTCCTCGACGGCGCCGATGACCTCGGGCCCGATCAGCACCCCCACCAGCACGTGCAGCCAGCCGCCCGAGACGAGCGCCACGACGATCCGGCTGCGGCGGAACCGGAAGAACCGCGCACTGACGCTCAGCAGCGCGATCGTCACGATCAGCAAAATGGCGAGGAAGAACTTCACCGGGCGCCGCCTCCGCTCCTAGAGGGCCACCATCATCAACGTGACCGCGCCACGGCGGGCAGGCGGGTGCGGGAGGGATGTCATCGCAGCAGCCCCACGGCGAGCTCGACGGGCACCGTCACGGCGATCGGCCGGTTCGCCACCTTGAGCTCGGTTTCGAGGAACCGGAACACCCGCTGGGCCTGCTCGCGCGTCGTCACCGAAATCAGCACCCGGCTGCCCGTGTGCTCGGGGATCAGCGCGGCCAGCCCCGCGAAGATCGGCATCTCCTCGCGCAGGATCGAGCCCATGCCCCGGCTCTCGATCACCGTCGCGCCCGTCAGCCCGATGTCCAGCAGCGCCGTGATCAGGTCGTCGAACATCGCGTGATCCGACGCGATCATCACCAGCAGCACCCGGCCGTTGGGCGAAAGCCCCCCGGCCTGCTCGGCCGAAGACCCCGCTGTCTCAGACATGCGATCGATCCTCCGCGATCAGCGCCTCGTAGAGCGCCGCGGGCGTCGAGGCGGCGCGGAACCGGTCCAGGGCCCCGGGCCCGCGCGCCACCCGCGCGATCCGCGCCAGCAGCCGGACGTGATCCCACGGGCGCTCTTCCGGGCCGAACATCGCAAAGAGAACATCCGACTCGGGATGCCCCTTGACCCCGAAGTTGATCGCCGGCTTGGCCGTTGCGACAACCACGATCGTCTGTTCGAGCCCGGGCAGCAGCGCGTGCGGAAACGCCACGCCCTCGGGCGTCGAGGTCGGGGTCTTCGATTCCCGCTCGATCAGCGACGCCAGCAGGCGATCCGCGTCGACATCGGGGATCATCGGCACCGCCGCCTGCGCGATCTGCTCGAGCGCCGCGTCCCGTGTTCGGGCGCCCTTGAGGATCAGGGCCAACTCGGGTTTGCAGAACTGCTCCAGCCGCATCGGACCTCCACGTCGCAGGGACTCACAATCCCGCGCATGACGATACCACGCCCGGGCGTGGACCGCCCGTCCAGAGAACATGCCCCAAAAAACACTCCACCCCACTGGCGAAATATGCCGACGTCACGCACAATGGATCCCGTGAACGCCCCCGACCAGCCCACCCACCGGACCATCATCACCGGGCTCTGCCTGGCGATCGCGCTGTGGCTTTGCCTCCCGGGCTGCAACCGCCAGAGCCCCACCGCCGGACAATCATCCCCGCAGCAGCGCCCCGAGCAGATCCTCATCTTCACCTCGCCCGAGATGGAGCCGATCATCCGCGCCGCCGAGCAGGTCGCCCAGCGCCAGGATCGAAACTGGCAGATTGATCTCCAGATCGGCGGCGCCCGCACCCTCGCGTGGACGATCGAGGACGGCGAGGTCCCGGATCTCTACATCGCCTCGACCATCGCTATCGCCAAGGAACTCCTCCCTAAACCGATAGCGATTACGCCGTGGCTCCGGGATCAGATGGTCGTCCTTGCACGCGCCGACGACCCCGACCCGATCCTCCACAGCAAGCGGGCGCTCGAGCGCTCGACCGGCGCCATCGCCGTCGGCGACGACGGCACCCACCTGGGCGACTACGCCCGGCTGGCGATGCGGTACGCCGAGATCTGGATCCTCGTCGAACCAAGAACCACCCATCGCCCGACACGGGAACGAATCCTCACGGCGCTCCGACAAGGCGACGCGGATCTGGCCGTCGTCTTCGCCTCGGACGCCGCCCACGCCGGTCCCGGGTTTTCCATCTCACAGACGCTCGAACTCCCCGAGCGGGCTCGGATCGTCTACACCCGGGCGGCCTATACCGACCTCGGGGCCGAGTTCGCCGACCTGCTCGACTCGCCCGAGGCCATGGAGCTGGCCCAACAGAACGGGCTGATCCCCTTCGTCGCCGATCCGAACCCCGCCGACTGATCGGACCTGTCCGGCTGAAAAGCCGGCAGCCGGTTTCCGAACGACTAGTGTTCCCGCGTTCCGGTCGATCCTCCCGAAGAAAGCCTCCCGAAGAAAGGGCCCGCCATGGTTTTCATGACTCTGAGCCAGTCCGGCTCTCTGCCGGTTGCCGATAATCAGCTGCTGTGGATCGTCGGCGGCATCATCGCGGTTATCGCGATCCTCAGCGGCTCGGCCCGCTCGATCTTCAAGACCCGCATGAAGGAACGCTCGCGCAGCGAGATCGCCGCCTACATCGCCGAGGGTTCAATGACCCCGGCCGAGGGCGAACGGCTCATGAAAGCCGGCGACGACGACTGATCCGAACGACCGCACCAAAAGAGAACCCATGCAAGAAAGAGAACCCATGCAAGAAGCACTGAAACAACTGCTCGACAAAGACGCCACACTGTTGATCCCGATCGCCATATTCCTGATGGTTGGTGTGATCGCTGTTGTTGCAATCGTCTTTGGCACGATGGCCCGTATGGTGAACTCCAAGGAATCCGAACGATCCAGACGAGAGATCGCCGCCTACATCGCCGAGGGCTCCATGACCCCCGAAGACGGCGAGCGCCTCCTCACCGCTGGCAAGAATACCGGCAAAAAAAAGCAATCACGCTGCTGCCTCTGAGCTGACTACCCGTGCCGCCACGACGCCGCCACGACGCCGCATCGACGATGCGATTCGGCGCCTCTCGAAACGCCTCCCGGCCCACGATGAAGTTGCCCCGCCGGCGCGCCGCGCCTTGACTGGCGGACGATGCCCCTCCGCACCGACGAGCTCGATTACACCCTGCCCGAATCGCTGATCGCCTGCGAGCCGGCGACCCCGCGCGACAGCGCCAGGCTGCTGGTCATCTCGCGCTCTGACCCAAACCGCATCGAGCACCGGGCCATCCGCGACCTCCCCTCGCTGCTGACGCCATGCGACCTGCTCGTGCGCAACAGGACCTGGGTCCACCCCGCCAAACTCACCGCCAAGCGCACCGACACCGGGGGCAGGGTCGAGGGGCTCTTCCTCGATCAGTGCGACCGGCCCGACCACTGGCTGGCGATGCTCAAGAGCAACGGCCGGCTCCGCGAAGGGCAGACAATCGAGTTGCTCGACGCCAACGCCCACGCGCCGGGGATCACCGCGACGCTGGTCGAGCGCATCGACGACCACTGGCGACTGGCCATCAACGCGATTGACTTCGACCCGGCCGACGCCCGGCTGATCCTCGACCGCGTCGGCGCCACCCCCCTGCCACCGTACATCACGCGCCGCCGCAAGGACACCGGGCTCCGCATCCCCGACAACACCGACCGCGACTGGTACCGCGTCATCGACGCACACGCAGCGCGCACCGCCCACGGCTCCGTCGCCGCACCCACCGCCGGGCTGCACTTCACCAGCGAACTGCTCGGCGCCATCGACCGCGCGGGCGTGCGCAGCGCCGAGATCCTCCTGCACGTCGGGATGGGCACCTTCAAACCGATCGACACCCCGACCGTGGCCGAGCACCCCATGCACACCGAACGCTTCGCCGTGCCCGCGGAAACCATCAACCGCCTGGCGCAGGCCCACGCCGAGGACCGCCGGATTCTCGCTGTCGGCACCACCACCGCACGCACCCTCGAGAGCCTCCCGGAGGACCTCGCCGCGGTGACCGGCGGGATCGAATCCCGGACATCAATCCTGATCGAGCCCGGCCACACGTGGACGCACACCGATGCGCTGCTGACGAACTTCCACCTGCCAAGGTCGACCCTCCTGGCGATGGTCGCGGCGCTGCTCCCCGAGGGGATCGAGCGCCTGCTCGGCTGCTACCGGGTTGCGATCGAACGCGGCTACCGGTTCTACAGCTACGGCGACGCGATGCTGATCCTGCCCTGATTGATGCTGTGGTTCAGCCCGGTTGTGATCGGGCCGGCGGTGATCAGGCCAGCGCGGTGCGCTGGTAGTCGATGATCAGCCGCGTGCGGGGCGACAGCAGCAAGCCGGCGACGGCGCCGGTCTTTGTCTCGTGCGATGCTCGCGCGCCCTGCTGCGGGGTCGAATCGCCCGATGCGAACACCATCGCCACAACGATGATGCAGGTGATGGCCCCGCATGCAATGCCGCGAACCGCGGCGCCTGTCGTGTCTTTGGTGTTGTTGCGCATCTGTGATTCTCTTGTAAAAAACGAGGACGAAACCTCTGGAATCAAGACTACCACGCGGCTTGAGCAATCCAAGGAAAAACACCGGTCATCACAACAGTCCAGATAAATACCGTTGGCGCACAGCCGTCACCCCGCTTCGCGGGTGTTGCAAGACGCCCGGGGCGCCGAAACCGCAGATAGATATCCGGACGCAAACCCGGCGCAATCCGCACAAAGCGCAGATCCCGTGTTGAACCGCCGGGCATCCGTTGTACGCTTGAAACACGAGACCAACGCGCCCCGTGGCGCGACAGCGCGCACCCGGAGCGGACCCATGAAACTACGTCGTCATCATCTCGGTCATCACCTCGGTCATCGGCTCGGTCATCGGCTCGTCGGCACGCTCGCCGTGTTCGGCGCCGTCGCCTTGTGCAACCCGGCGTTCGGGTTCTCCAGCGGCGCGCCCGAGGGCTTCACCGCCAGCCCCGCGAGCATGGGGGCGAGCTGTGTGCTCTGCCACGCCAGCTTCGCGCTCAACAGCGGCCCCGGCTCGGTCAGCATCCTCGATCTCCCGGCGCTGTACGTCCCCGACGAGACCTATTCGCTTCGAGTCCGGGTCGAAGACCCCGCCCGGGTCGGCGCCGGCTTCGAGCTCAGCGTCGAGGACCCAACCGGCGTCTTCACCGGCGACCTCGCCGTCACCGACGCCGTCAACACCCGGAGCGCCGGAGGCGCCATCGTCAACTACATCACCCACACGTCATCCGGGAAGGCCAACGCCATCGCCGACTGGGCCGCGCTGGGCAACGCCGCCGAGTTCACGATCCAGTGGACCGCCCCGCCCGCCGACGCCGGCGAGATCGGTTTCTACGCCGCCGGAGCCGCCATCAACAACGGCACGTCCAACAGCAACGACGACGTCTACACCACCACCGAGCTGCGTCAGGCCGCGGGCCCGGGCGATCTCAACGGTGACGGCGCCATCGACACCGCCGACCTGGGCGCCCTCATCAGCGCCTTCGGGACCGCCGACCCGGTCGCCGACATCAACAACGACGACATCGTCGACATCGTCGACCTCGGGATCCTCATCGGCGCGTTCGGCCCATAACGAAGACGGCGTGGCGGCAAACTCCCGCGCGTTGAAACGGGTACCATCGGAAGCGGAATCACGCTCCGGACCGGACCCGTTTCCCTGATGCCCAACCCCCAAGACCACAACCGAGCGCACGAGCGCACCGATCCGGATGACGCCGCGATGGCGCGCATCACCCGCGTCAACTCCGAGGCCGACCCCCGGCGCCACCTCCCGGGCGTCGCGCCGAGCAGGATCCCCCGGCACATCGCGATCATCATGGACGGCAATGGACGGTGGGCGCAGGCGCGGGGCATGCCCCGCAAGGCCGGCCACGCCGCCGGCGCCCTCGCCGTCGAGCGTGCGCTCAAGGCGGTCTCCAACGCGGGTGTCGAGGTCCTGACGCTCTATTCGTTCTCCAGCGAGAACTGGACCCGGCCCCGGGACGAAATCGACGCCCTGATGACCCTGTGCGTCGCCAAACTCAAGGAAAAACGCGACTTCCTCGTCGAGCACAACATCCGGCTCCGGCTCATCGGCCAGCGCCGGGGGCTCCCGCTGCGCGTCCTTGACGAGCTCGACGCCACCATCGCCGCGACCGAGGCCTGCACCGGGCCGACCCTGTGCCTGGCGCTCAACTACGGCGCCCGCGCCGAGATCGTCGAGGCTGTCCGCCGCATCGTCCAAAGCTCGATCACCCCGGAAGACATCGACGAGCAGACCATCGCCGACCACCTCGACACGAACGGCCTGCCCGACCCGGACCTGCTGATCCGCACCTCGGGCGAACTCCGCCTGAGCAACTTCCTGCTCTGGCAGATCAGCTACGCCGAGATCGTCGTCACCGAAACCCTCTGGCCCGACTTCTCCGAGCGGGACCTCTACGACGCCATCGCCGAGTTCGCCGCACGCAAGCGACGCTTCGGCGCCACCTCCGAGCAGGCCGGGCAGTGCTGAAGTACCGACTCACGCTCGGGCCGGTCCTGATCGCGCTGCTCGTCGGCGTCGCGTGGCTGGATCAATACCTGGGCGACATCTCCGACCAGCGGCTCGCCGGGCTGCCCATCGGGATCGCGCTGGTCCTGATCATCACCGCCGCCTCGCTCGAACTGGCCACGATGCTCCGCGCCGTCGGCTCCACCACGCCCGTGTACCTGCACCCGGTCTTCGCGTGGATCGGGCTGCTCGCCTGGTGGGCGCCGGGCACCCCGCTGCCGCCGACTCTCGGCAACGCGACCGCCGCCTCTGTCGCCGTCGCGCTGATCACCCTCGGGAGGACCGCGCTTTCCAAACGCAATAGCGGGGCCATCATCAACCTTTCCTGCGGCCTGCTCACCATGGCCGCGCTCGGGTTTCTCCCCGGGATGCTCTTGCAGCTGCGCCTGATGCACTCGGCCTGGACGCTGCTGGGAGTGCTCCTGCTGATCAAATCCTGCGACATCGGCGCCTTCGCCGTGGGCATGACCATCGGTCGACACAAGCTCATCCCGTGGGTCAGCCCCGGCAAGACCTGGGAGGGGCTCGTCGGCGGGCTCGCGACCTCGGCCGGGCTCGGGGTGCTCTTCGCCTGGCTCTTTGGCGGCTCCGACACCGTGACCGGGTTCGGCCCGCTGCCCGCGCACGGCGCGATCCTCGGGCTCGTTTGCGGATTCACCGGCCAGATCGGAGATCTGGCCGTCAGCATGTTCAAGCGTGACGCCGGTTTCAAGGATTCCTCGGCCGCCGTCCCGGGCTTTGGCGGCGTGCTCGATCTGCTCGATTCACCGCTGCTCGCCGGGGCGGCGGCGTACTGGACGCTCGCGATCTTGACCGGCCAATGACCGGGGCTCGACCGCCGGATCTCAGCCCGATCCGAGATTGAAACTCGATGGTGTGAAAATCCTGACTCGGCGCTCCACTGAAGGGAAATCGCCTGCTACACTGAAGGTGAACGGGGACACCGTGGAGATATCGCATTGTCGGTCACAACCAAACTCCTTCGCTTGTACAAAGTTGATTGCCAGGTCCGCTCCCTCCGGAGCCGAGTCGATTCCGCCGAGCGGTACCTGAAGCAGCAGGACAGAACGCTGCAAGACCTCGAAGCGAAGAAAGCGGCCCTCGACGGGCAATCAAGGCAACTCCAGGCAACCATCGCCAACGACGAGAATGAGTCACGCTCCATCGACGAGCGGATCAAAAGCCTCCGCGACAAGCTCAACAACGCGACTTCCAACAAGGAATACTCCGCCCTGCTCACGGAAGTGAACACACTCAAGGCGGACAAGGACGGGGTCGACGAGCGCATCCTCGAATCCATGACCCGGCACGAGGAGATCCTCAGCGCCATCGCCGAGATCGACACCGAGACCGCCGAACGGGTCAAGGTCCGTTCGGTCGCCAAGAGCGACCGCGACCAGCGGGCCGCCGACGTCAAGGACCGCCTCACCGAGCTCGAATCCGAACGCTCCACCGCCGCCGGCGATGTCCCGCCGCAGGCGTTGGCCAAGTTCGAGGAAGAGGTCGAGTTCCGCGAGGACGATGTCATGGCGCCCATCTCCGAGCACAGCCGAAAGCACATGGAGTACGCCTGCGGCTCGTGCCAGGTGCTGCTCCCCTTCGAGTCCGTCAACCGGCTCCTGGGCAACGGCGACCTCACCTTCTGTGGCAACTGCGGCGCGATCCTCTTCATCGAGGACGAGCTCCGGGCAGTCGTCACGGGCAAAAAATAAACAGTTTCCAACGCCCGGGATGAGCAAGCGAATCCCGGGATTGTTCTGTGCGCCGCATCAGTGCGCGCTGAATCCCGGGATTCGCTTTGCTCATCCCGGGCGTTGAGTTTTCTTTTATTCCGGCGCTTCCGACGACACCAGCACGTACCCGATGTACCGCATCCCCTCGTTCGTCCCGCCCCGATAAGGCAGCGGGCGGACCGTGGTTGCGTGCACCCGGTCGTCCACCGGATCGTGCCCGAGCATCCGCGCCAGCGCTGCAATCCCCGAATCCACCGCGGCACGCCTCGCCGAACGGACATCCACCCCGAGCGCCTCGACCGCCAAGTACAGCCGGCCCGACGCCGCCTGCGGCTCATCGATCCACCAGCCCGGGCGCCCGTCGGTCCGGGCCAGGTCGGTCGGCGTCATCGGCGCCGGCTCGCTCGGGGCCGACGCGACCGGATCGGGCGTTCCCGTTGGCCGCGTTGGCGCCGACGCGGGCGGCCCGATCGTGACCACGGGCTCGACCGGCGCCGGCTGTGTCTTTGGCGCGGGCGCGGGATTGCCCGCACAGCCCGAAAGACCGGTGAGGGCCAGCATCAGTGCGATCGAGAGACGATTCGTCATCGGGTTCATCGTTGCACGCCGGGGCGCCGCTGGCAACCGGTCGCGGCTCACGAGCCCTCGGGGTCGGGTGGGTCGCCCGGGCGCCCCGGTCCGGCCCCATCAGAATCGAAGAGTTGCTGCTGATCCTTCGCGTCGTGGATGCGTTCAGAAAGCTGCCGGACGGTGTCGAGGATGTCGCCGACGCTCTTGAACTCCTCGTATTCGCTCGCAAAACGGATGTAGGCGATCTCGTCGAGATCGCGGAGGTGATTGGCGACGAGTCGCCCGATGTGCGTCGTACCCACCTCGCGGTCGAACTCCCGGTGGATCGCGTCATCGACGACCTCGACCAGCCGCTGCTTGGCGCTGTCGGCGACGGGGCGTTTGCCGCAGGCGAGATCGAGCGCCCGGCGGATTTTGACAATATCGAAGGCCTCACGGCGACCGTCGTGCTTGACGACCATCAGCTTGGCGCCCTCTTCGATGCGCTCGTAGGTGGTGAACCGGCGCTCACAGTCGCTGCACTGGCGACGGCGGCGGATCGCGGCGCCCCCCTCGCTCGCCCGCGAATCGATCACCCGGCCTTCCTCACATCCACAGTACGGGCAGATCATGCTTGATTTCTCGTGAGAGGTTGACCCCGGGGCTGGCCGGTCTATGCCTTAGCGATCGGGCCCGACCGACCGAGCCGCCCCGTTGGCGGTATCTTGGGCTCTCGATCGATCGCCGTCAATGGAACCCCCGGTAGGGCGCCCATCGACACGCCCCCTTTATCTACTTCGTCGAGGGAGAACCGACACGATGCCCCGCATCACCCTGCCCGATGGCTCAACCAGAGACTTCGACCATCCCGTCACGCCCTACGACGTCGCCGACGACATCGGCCCGGGCCTCGCCAAGGCCGCCATCGGCGCCCGGATCAACGGCGAGCTCTCGGATCTCTCGACGCGCATCACCGAAGACAGCGAGCTCGCCCTGATCACCAGCAAACCCCGCGACGACGCCGGGCGGGCGGACATGCTGTACCTGATGCGCCACTCCGCGGCCCATGTCATGGCCGAGGCGATCCAGAGGGTGATCCCGGGCGTGCAACTCGTCTACGGGCCACCGCTGGAGACAGGGTTCTACTACGACATGGCGATCCCCGAAGACCGGCCCCTTTCATCGACGGACTTCGAGCGCATCGAGGCGGAGATCGATTCGATCCTGAAGGAGGACCGTCCGTTCACCCGGGTTGATTGCCCGGTTGATGAGGGCATGGCGAAACTTCAATCCGAGGGGAGCAAGTACAAAATCGACAACGCCCAGCGCGCGATCGAGGCGGGGTCGGACGTTCTGTCGTGGTACGTCACCGGCGAGCCGGACAAGGACTGGGAAGACCTCTGCCGGGGGCCGCACGTCCCGAGCACCGGGCGCATCGGCGCCGTGAAAGTCATGTCGCTCGCGTCGTCCTTCTGGCACGGCGACGAGAACAGCGACCGGCTCACCCGCGTTTACGGCGTCGCGTTCCCAACCAAAAAAGAACTCGACAAGCACCTCGAACTGCTCGAAGAGGCCAAGGCCCGCGATCACCGCGTCATCGGCAAGAAGATGGGCCTGTTCCACATCGACGATAT
>Ga0114931_10007450_pt1 | contig 13361 bp, 10 predicted proteins | sample 2SBtaG_FD_89579 | JGI IMG/M metagenome (GOLD analysis project Ga0114931, IMG submission 89579) | Deep subsurface microbial communities from Kolumbo volcano to uncover new lineages of life (NeLLi) - 2SBTROV14_V59a metaG | ecosystem: Environmental > Aquatic > Marine > Volcanic | place: Kolumbo... | reverse complement strand
TCATCCCGCAAAGAAATCGCTGAACCCATGACGAACCTCCTATGCTGTTCGTCACATAGATTCAGAGTTTCGCTCCTTTGGGAATCCCCCACGTGAGTCTCATGCCGCGCAGACTGGTATTAAAGGTCAACTTGGCGTTACGTTGCGGTGCCGCGAGTTTTCGTGGATGTACATGAAAGCCGGAAAATTTGTTCGTGGAGGTTCGAATGCAACAAGTAGGAATTCTGTTCGAACCGTTAAAACTGCCCTGTGGCGCAACCCTGAAAAATCGGATCGCGAAATCGGCGATGTCGGATTCCTTGGGCGATGGAACCGGGCATCCAACCGCAGAACAGATCAGGCTGTATCAGCGTTGGGCCGGAGGTGGGTTGGCCATATCCATCATCGGCGAGGTGCAAGGCACCGCTGGTTTCGCCGAGAAGCCCGGCAATCTGGTACTCAACGAGACTTCCGACCTTGCCCCTTTCCGGTTACTTGCCCAACAGGGCGGCAAGAATGGTACTCATCTCTGGCTGCAACTCGGTCACGCCGGGGCGCTTGCCTACCCGCCGACCAGCACCCCCAAAGGCCCGAGCGCTCTCGATCTGCCGGGCCTGCGCTGCGCGGAATTGACAATAGACGAGATTCACCAGTTGCCTTCGGAGTTCGCGAGGACAGCCCGGTTGGCGCGGCAGGCTGGTTTCGGCGGTGTGCAAATTCATGCGGCGCACGGATTTCTGCTCAGTCAGTTTCTTTCGCCACTGTTCAACAAGCGGAGCGATGAATACGGAGGAGCAATCGCCAATCGTATGCGGCTTCTGCTGGAAATCATCGAAGCAGCCCGCGCCGCCGTCGGACCGATTTTCCCAATCGCTGTGAAGCTCAATTCCTCAGACCAGCTCGAGGGCGGATTCAACGAGGACGACGCGCTCGAAGTCGTGGCGGCGCTGGACCAGTCTTCGCTCGACCTGATCGACATTAGCGGTGGGACTTACTTCCCTGGTGCAAAATCCGCCTCCGACGGGGCTGGACGCGGCCCTTATTTTCTCGAATTCGCCAAGCGCGCCCGTGCGGTGACGACCAAGCCCTTGATGCTGACGGGCGGTTTCAAGGCCCGTCAGCAGGCCGAGGACGCGGTGGCCAGCGGCGCGGTCGATATCGTCGGTCTGGCCCGCGCGCTCGTTCTTGAGCCTTCCCTTCCCACCCTCTGGAAAGCGGATCAGAAACCCGAGCCGGTCTTTCCCAGATTCCCCGATGCCCCAAAGGGCGGGATAACCGCGTGGTATACGATGCGGCTGACCGAGATCGGCGCCGACACGGAAACGCCGGTTTTCGGCGACCTCGGGCAGGCTATCAGAGACTACGAAGAGCGCGATAAAACTCGAACGGAGGTTTGGTTGCGTCACTTTGCCAATGATGTCGTGGGACAAACCTGAATGATGATCCGCGGCTATTTCGGCGTTGTCCGCGCAATAGACGAACGTGGCCCGCGCCCGCGGCAGGCCCGAGGGGTTTCGAGATGGGGAGTGGTCATGGGCGGCTCTCCGCTATGGGTGAACCGCCATGACAGGGCCTCAGCCGCGCGCGGTCAAGCCGCCGCCTTGTCGGCGAGCGCCGCCTCGATCGCGCTCACGGCCTCGTTCGCCTTGGCGGCGTCGGGGCCGCCCGCCTGCGCCATGTCGGGCCGGCCACCGCCGCCCTTGCCGCCCAATGCGGCGGCGCCCGCGCGCACCAGGTCGACCGCGTTGAATCGCCCGGTCAGATCGCCGGTTACGCCGACCACCAGGGAAGCCTTGCCGTCGTTGACCGCGACCAGGGCCACCACCCCGGTGCCAAGCTGCTTCTTGAGGTCGTCGGCCATGGGCTTCAGGTCCCGGGGCGGCAGGTCCTCGACCACCCGGGCGGTGAAATTGATTCCGGCGATGGCGCGCGGCCCCGCGTGGTTGCCCCCGGCGCCGGCGCCGGTCGCCAGCTTGCGGCGTAGCTCCGCCACCTCGCGCTCCAGGCGCTTGCGCTCGCCGAGCAACGCACTCAGGCGCTCGGCGACCTGTGCCGGACCAACCTTGAGCGCCGCCGCCGCCGCGTTCAGCGCCGATTCCTGGCGTTCCACGTACTCCAGCGCCGCGGCGCCGGCCACGGCCTCGATGCGGCGCACCCCCGCCGCCAACGCGCTTTCGCCGACGATCTTGAAAAACCCGATATCCCCGGCCCGGCGCACATGGGTGCCGCCGCACAGCTCCGTGGAGAACACGGCCCCGGCGCGCGCCGGGTCTTCGCCGCCCATGGAGACGACCCGCACCTCGTCGCCGTACTTCTCGCCGAACAGGGCCAGCGCCCCGGCCTCGATCGCCTGATCCGGGGTCATGAGCCGGGTCTGTGTCGGCGCGTTGTCGCGGATGCGCGCGTTGACCTCGGCCTCGATGGCGCGCAGGTCCTCCGGCTCCAGGGCCTTGGGGTGGCTGATGTCGAAGCGCAGACGGTCCGGCGCCACCAGGGAGCCCTTCTGGGTCACGTGGGCGCCCAGGCGTCGGCGCAACGCCGCGTGCAACAGGTGGGTGGCCGAGTGGTGCGCGCGCAGGGCGGCGCGCCGGGTGCCATCGACCCGCAGCTCCACCGCGTCGCCCACGGCGAGCCGCCCGTGGCTGACGCGCCCCATGTGAACGTGCAGGGCGCCCAGCTTCTTTTGCGTGTCGCTCACCCGCACCTCGGCCCCGCCGGGCGCGAACAGCACGCCGGTATCGCCCATCTGGCCGCCGGACTCCCCGTAGAACGGGGTCTGATTGACCACGACCCCCACGTCCTGGCCCGCCTCGGCGGCCTCCACGAGCGCGCCGTCGACCACGATGGCGGTCACCTGGCCCTCGGCGGTTTCGGCGTCGTAGCCCAGAAACTCGGTGGCGCCATGGCGCTCGCGCAACTCGAACCAGACGGACTCGGTCGCCGCCTCGCCGGAGCCGGCCCAGGCCTTGCGCGCGGCCGCGCGCTGGCGCGCCATGGCGGCCTCAAACCCGGCGCGGTCCACCGCCCGCCCCTGGCCGCGCAGAATGTCCTCGGTCAGATCGAGGGGAAAGCCGTAGGTATCGTACAGGCGAAAGGCGACCTCCCCGTCGAGCGGCTGGCCTTCGCCCAGCTTGTCGATCTCCGCCTCCAACAGGCGCAGGCCCCGATCGAGGGCGCGGATGAAACGCCCTTCCTCCAGGCGCAAGGTCTCGGCAATCAGCGCCTCGGCGCGGTCGAGCTCGGGAAACGCCACGCCCATCATGCCCACCAGGGTGGGTACCAGGCGCCACATCATGGGCTCGCGCACGCCCAGCTTGTTCACGTGGCGCATGGCGCGGCGCATGATCCGGCGCAGCACGTAGCCGCGCCCCTCGTTGGAGGGCAGCACCCCGTCGGCGATCAGAAACGCGCTCGCGCGAAGGTGGTCCGCGATCACCCGGTGGGAAACCGCGTGCGGCCCGTCCGGATCGGTGCCCGAGGCCTCGGCGGAGGCCACGATCAGATTGCGCAGGAGGTCGATGTCGTAGTTGTCGTGGGTGCCAGCCAGCACCGCCGCCATGCGCTCCAGGCCCATGCCGGTGTCGATCGACGGCTTGGGCAGATCCAGCCGATTGCCCGGCGCGATCTGCTCGTACTGCATGAATACGAGGTTCCAGATTTCGATGAACCGGTCGCCGTCCTCGTCCGGGCTGCCCGGCGGGCCGCCCGGGATATGCTCGCCGTGGTCGAAAAAGATTTCCGAGCACGGACCGCACGGGCCGGTATCGCCCATCTGCCAGAAGTTGTCCGAGGTCGCGATGCGCAGGATCCGCTCCTCGGGCAGGCCGGCGATCTTTTTCCATAAGGTGGCGGCCTGGTCGTCCTTGGCGTAGACCGTGACCAGCATTCGCTCCCTGGGCAGGGCAAACTCCTTGGTCACCAGGTTCCACGCCAACTCGATGGCCAGATCCTTGAAGTAATCGCCGAAGGAGAAGTTGCCGAGCATCTCGAAGAACGTGTGGTGGCGCGCCGTATAGCCCACGTTCTCCAAATCGTTGTGCTTGCCGCCCGCGCGCACGCACTTCTGCGAGGTGACCGCGCGTTTGTAGGGGCGCGTCTCCTGGCCGGTGAAGACGTTCTTGAACTGCACCATGCCCGCGTTGGTAAACAGCAACGTCGGGTCGTTGCGCGGCACCAGCGGCGAGGACGGCACGATTTCGTGGCCGTGGCGGGCGAAATAATCGAGGAACGCCGCGCGGATTTCGTTACCTGTTTTCATGGGCATTACTTAAGGCTTTGACGCCACACGGGCAAGCGGGCAAGCGGGCGCGCGGGCCGACGGCCGCGCCAAACCATCGCCCCCCACACCCCGTCGTCCCGGAAAGCGCCGCCAGGGGCTTATCCGGGACCTTCAAAACGCGGACCAAGGCGAAGATCCCGGCTCTCGCGACCGCTCGGCCGGGATGACGAACCGCGGTGGGGTCATCCACCCATCGGTCCTGGCCCACGGCCCGCTTGCATGGCGCGACTTGGCCCGCGCATGATGCGCGGGCTCGAACGGCTCAACCGAACACGCGCGTTCCCCGCCCATGGTGGATACCCTCGTCGCCGCATTCGTGACCCTGCTCGTTGTGATCGATCCACCCGGGGTCGTGCCCATATTCGCCGGGTTGACCGCCGATGCGCCCGCGGCCGAGCGCCGGCGTATGGCGCTGCGCGGTGTCACCCTTGGCGCCGGCATCCTGATCGTCTTCGCGCTTGGCGGCGAGGTGCTTTTGCGCCTTCTTGGGATCGGTCTTCCGGCCTTTCGCATCGCCGGCGGCATCTTGCTGCTCCTGCTCTCCATCGACATGGTCATGGCTCGGCACACAGGATTGCGCGCCACCACCAGCGACGAGGAGGAGGAAGGCAGCCATAAGACGGATATCTCGGTCTTTCCCCTCGCCATTCCGCTGATCGCCGGGCCGGGGGCGTTGACCTCCATCGTCCTGCTCATGGGCCGGGCGCCGGACGTACCCGGGAAGGTCGCGGTCCTGGCGATTCTGCTCGGCGTTCTGGCGCTCATGCTGGTGTTTCTGCTGGCGACCGGCCCGGTCATGCGCCTGCTCGGCGTGACCGGGGTCAACGTGCTCAGCCGGGTCGCGGGCATCGTGCTGGCGGCGATGGCGGTTCAGTTCATCATCGACGGCGCCCGCGCCGCCTGGCCCGGGATGTGACTGCGGACCGCCCGGCCCCGCCTAAACCGGCAAATCCTCGCCCATGGACATGAGCGAGGCGTTGCCGCCGGCGGCCGTGGTATCGATGGACAACGTGCGCTCGGTGGCGAAGCGGTGGAGATATCGCGGGCCGCCGGCCTTGGGGCCGGTGCCGGACAGGCCCTCGCCGCCGAACGGCTGCACCCCGACCACGGCGCCGACCATGTTGCGGTTGACGTAGGCATTGCCCACGCGCGCGCGCTTGCAAATGTATTCGACCGTCGAATCGATGCGGCTGTGGATGCCGAGCGTGAGCCCGTAGCCGGTGCCGTTGATGGCGTCGATTACATCGTCCAGACGGTCCGCCCGGTAGCGGATCACGTGCAGGACAGGCCCGAAAACCTCCCGTTGCAGGCGGCTCATGGAATCGATCTCGTAGGCGGCCGGCGCGAAGAAGGTGCCCCGCTCCGTGCCTGGCCCCAGGCGGGCGCGATGCACCAGGCGCGCTTGCCCGTCCATGGCCTTGGCGTGGCCCTCCAGCATGGCCAGGGCCTCGTCGTCGATGACCGGGCCGATATCCGTTGCGAGCAGGGCCGGGTCGCCCACCGCCAGCTCGTCCATGGCGCCGGCCAACATGGTCAGGATGCGATCCGCCACGTCGGCCTGAAGGAACAGCACCCGCAGGGCCGAGCAGCGCTGCCCGGCGCTCAGGAAGGCGGAGACGATGACATCGCGCACCACCTGCTCGGCGAGCGCGGTGGAATCGACGATCATGGCGTTCTGCCCGCCGGTCTCCGCCACCAGGGGCACGATCGGCCCGCCGCGCCGGGCGAGCGTTTCGTTGATCGCCTTGGCGGTCTCGGTGGAGCCGGTGAAGGCGACCCCGGAGACGCGGCCGTCGGCCACCAGCGGCCCGCCCACGCGCGGGCCGTCGCCCGGCAGCAGGTGCAGTACATCGCCCGGCACCCCGGCGCGGTGCAGGAGCCGCACCGCCGCCACGCCGACCATGGGGGTCTGCTCCGCAGGCTTGGCGACCACTGCGTTGCCGGCGGCGAGCGCGGCCGCAACCTGGCCGGTGAAAATGGCGAGCGGAAAGTTCCACGGGCTGATGCAGGCGAAAACTCCGCGCCCGTGCAAGGAGACCTCGTCGCGCTCGCCCGTCGGGCCAGGCATGATGTGCGGGGCCGCGAACTCGGCGCGGGCGCGGCCCGCGTAGTAGCGGCAAAAATCCACCGCCTCGCGCACCTCGGCCACGGCGTCGGCGATGCTCTTGCCGGCTTCGCGCACGCAAAGCGCCATCAGATCGGCCAGGTTCGCTTCCATGGTGTCGGCCGCGCGCTCCAGGCACGCCGCGCGCTCCTCGGCGGGGGTGGCGTCCCACGCGGGCGCGGCGCGGGCAGCGCGCTCCAGCGCCTGCTCCACATGGTCGCCATCGGCCTCGACCACCTCGCCCACCACACGGGCGCGGTCCGCCGGGTCCGTGGCGGGGCGCGCCGGCCCGTCCCGCTCGACCCCGCCCACCAGGGGCGCCGCCGCCCAGCCGCGCGCGGCCGCCGTGTCCATGGCCTCGGCGAGCGGAGCCAGGGCCAAGGGGTCGGTGAGGTCGACCCCGGCCGAATTCACGCGGGCCTCGCCATAGAGATCGCGGGGCAACGGAATGCGCGGATGAGGCACCGGATCGAGCCGGCGCGCCACGCTCGCCGGGTCGGCGATGATCTCGTCGATGGGCAGGGATTCGTCCACGATGCGGTTGACGAAGGAGCTGTTGGCCCCGTTCTCCAGAAGGCGGCGCACCAGGTAGGGCAGCAGGTCCTCGTGACTGCCCACGGGGGCATAGAGGCGCACGGGAATATCGAGGCCGTCCGCCCCCGCCACCTGGGCATAGAGCGCCTCGCCCATGCCGTGCAGGCGCTGGAACTCGAAGTCCCGGCGCGCGCCGGCGATCTCCAGGACCGCGGCCAGGGTGTGGGCGTTGTGGGTGGCGAGTTGGGGGTAGAACGCCTCGGGCCTGGCGAACAGGCGCTTGGCGCACGCCAGATAGCACACGTCGGTCGAGACCTTGCGGGTGAACACCGGATAGCCGTCCAGGCCGCCCACTTGGGCCAGCTTGACCTCCGTATCCCAGTAGGCGCCCTTGACCAGGCGCACCATCAGGCGCCGCTCGTGGCGCCCGGCCATGTCCGCCAGCCAGTCGATGACGAAAGGCGCGCGCTTCAGATAGGTCTGCACGGCGACCCCGAAGCCGCTCCACCCAGCCAGGTCCGGGTCGCCCGAGACCGCCTCGATCACATCGAGGGAAAGGTCCAGGCGGTCCGATTCCTCCGCGTCCACGGTGAGGCCGATATCCACGGCCTTGGCCTCCAGCGCCAGCGCCTTGAGGCAGGGCACGAGCTCGCGCAAGGTCCGCGCGCGCTGGGCAAACTCGTAGCGCGGATGCAAGGCCGACAGCTTGACCGAGATGCCCGGCGCCGCGATCGGCCCCTGGCCGTTGGCGGCCTTGCCGATGGCGCGGATCGCCGCGGTGTAGGACTGGAAATAGTGCTCGGCGTCGGCCCTGGTGCGCGCCGCCTCGCCCAGCATGTCGTAGGAATGAACGTAGCCGCGCGCGGCGTCGGTTCGGGCGCGTTGCAGCGCCTCGGCGATGGTGCGGCCCATGACGAACTGGCGCCCGAGGATGCGCATGGCCTGGGTGGTGGCGCGGCGAATCATGGGCTCGCCGCCGGACCGCACGATGCGCCGGAGCGTGCCGCCCAGGTCCCGGGTGGTGCCCTGGTCCAGGCGCACCACGCGCCCGGTCAGCATGAGCGCCCAGGTGGAGGCGTTGACGAACAGGGATTCGCTGCGCCCCAGGTGCGCCTCCCAATCGGCGGTGGAGATCTTGTCCTTGATCAGCTTGTCCACGGTCTCCGCGTCGGGCACGCGCAGCAGCGCCTCGGCCAGGCACATGAGCACCACGCCTTCCTTGGTGGAGAGGCCGAACTCGTGCAGAAAGGCGTCGATTCCGCCCTGCCCCACCCGCGCCCGGCGCACCTGGGCCACCAAGGCCCGCGCCCGCGCGGCGATTCGGTCCATGGCCGCGGCGGAGAACCGCGCCTCGTCGATAAGCTGGTGTACGATCCGCGCCTCGTCGGCGCGAATATGCGCGCGAACCGCCCGGCGTGGGGGCGCCGCATGGGCAAGCTTGGGGTCGATGATCATGTCGTGGTTCCGTGGGTCCGCCAGGATGGTGCCGCGCGGGCGCGGAGCGACCGTATCGTACAATCGCGGTACCGATAAGCCCTTATCTTTTTGCCCAGGGAGACGACAAGTGGATTGGACTCCAGGCCCTTCCCACGTCTACCCTGACGCGCGATGATGAAGGAAATCGAGGTCCCGATCGACCGCATCTACGTGCCCTCCAAGCGACGCACCGAGGTGCGCCCGGAGGCGGTCGACGAGATCGCCGCCAGCATCCTGGAAAACGGCCTGCAAACGCCGATCGGCGTGCGCCGGGACGGCGAACGCTTCGTGCTGGTCTCCGGCCTGCAACGCCTGGAGGCGTGCCGGGCGCTGGGCGAGGAGACCATCGCGGCGATCGTGGTCGGCACACCGCGACGATAGGCCGGCGAATCGTTGCCCAGGGCCGCGCTCCAGGGCCGCGCCCGGCCGGCGGGCCGATCCGCCGCCATGAATTGGGTCCGCATTAACGAGATTAGGTATACGCTGGCCTTGTCACGGCCACGTCCGGCCGGAAACCGTCTCGGAGTAGGCGCCGCCGTCATGAAGCAGCATAAATCCATCTTGCGGCTTGCTTGCCTTTCGCTCCTGTTCTTGGCGCTCGGACCCATCTCCGCCAGCGCCAAGTGCACGGATCGGCCAGGGCCGGGAGTCGATTGGTCCAGATGCCACAAAACCCACCGAATCCTGGCCAACGAGAACCTCGCCGGTGGCCGCTTCGAACGCGCCGATCTGACCGCCACCGACCTGATGGGGGCGAACCTGGAAGGCGCCGTTCTGACGGAGGCGAACATCACCCGGACCCGTCTGCGGCGGGCCAACCTGCGGGGCGCGACACTCGCGAAGGCCCAGGGAGGCCACGCCGATTTCGAAGAGGCCGATATGGCCGGCGCTATCCTGGTCAAGGCGGAGTTGCCGCGCGCGAACATGGCGCGCGCCAACCTCGCGAACGCGGATCTATCCAAGTCGGGGCTGGGCCGGGCGGTGCTCGCCGGCGCCAACCTGCGAGGGGCGAACCTGAGCAAGGCAATTCTCGCGCGTGTCGATTTTACCTCGGCGAACCTGAACGGCGCCGACCTGAGCGGCGCGTTCCTGCTTCTGGCCCGGCTCGCGGGCGTCGATCTTTCCGAAACGACCGGCCTCGTCCAGGAGCAACTCAACCTCGCCTGCGGCAACGACGATACCAAACTTCCCCCCGGCCTGAGCAAGCCCGCCTCCTGGCCCTGCCCCACGGACGAGTAACGGGCGCTCCGGGGAGACCGCGGAACCGGGCACCCATCCAACCGGGCTATGCGCTGGACAGGCCGCGAGCGCCACGGCACTCTCGGCGCCGCGCGGCTCGTGTCAATCGGCCACGCTTGGTCGTTTCGTATCCACCTTCAGGGAAGTCGGATCATGCTGGATCGCCAGGTTACGCTTGGGTCCTTCGCTGCCCTGGTGGGCTACGAGTTGACCCACTGGCAAGCCGGCCAGGCCACGGTCCGCCTCGCCATCGAGGCGCGCCACATGAACCGTAGCGGCGTGCTGCACGGCGGCGTGCTGACCACCCTGATCGACACCGCCTGCGGCTACGCCGGCTGCCACGGCCCCGCGCCGGCGCCGCCGCGCCGGGCCATGACCCTGTCCCTGCACACCCAGTTCATCGCCGCGGTGGAGGCCGGCGCCCACCTGGAGGCCCGGGCCCGGCACACGGGCGGCGGCCGGCGCATCTTCTTTTCCGATTGCGAGGTGGTGGACCAAACCGGCCGCCTGGTCGCGCGCGGCGAAGGCACGTTCCGCTATCGCGGGCCGTGAGCGGCTACCCCCGCGCGGCCCGCGCCTGGTCCACGAGAGCGCGCAAGGCGCGCGCCGCCGCCTTGGGATCGGCCGAGCCGCAAATGGCCGAGACCACGGCGATGCCGGCAACCCCCGTGGCCGCGACCGGCCCGGCGTTGCCCGGGCCGATGCCGCCGATCGCCACCACGGGTAGCGGGATCCGGGCCATGAGCGCGGTGAGCCCGTCGATCCCGATGGGCGGGCCCGCGTCGGGCTTGGTCCCGGTCGCGAACACGGACCCGACCCCGGCATAATCGGCGACCGCCCAATCCACCCGCGCGGCCTCCGCCGCGGTGCCCGCCGAAACTCCCACGATGGACCCTGGCTCCAGGCGCGCCCGCGCCGCCGCCACGTCCCCGTCGTCCACTCCCAGGTGCACCCCATGGGCCCCGGCGGCGCGCGCCACCTCGATCGAATCGTTGACGATCAGGGGCACGCCGGAGGGGGCCAGCACCGCGCGCAGGCGCCGGGCGAGCTCGATCGTCTCCCGCGCGGGGCGGTTCTTCTCGCGAAGCTGAACCATGGTCACCCCGCCGGCCACGGCGGCCGCGACCGTCTCGATCAACGCGCCGCCCGGCACCGCGTCCGTGCCGGCCACGAGATAAAGGCTCGGGTCCATTGGCGGTCGGGTGGTCATGGGGTTCGGTTGCCTGCCCGTGCGTGAGGGGATATTTGATATCCTTGCAACCGCGGCATCACAAGGACCGACCATGACCGCCCCCGAAAAAGACGCCGCGCGCGTCACCGCCGAAGCCCTGATCCATATCGAGGCGATCCTGTTTCGCCCCGACGAGCCGTTCATCTTCACCTCGGGCCGCGCCAGCCCGGTCTACGTGGATTGCCGCAAGCTGATCTCGTTTCCCGCCGAGCGCCGCCGCCTCATGGACCTGGCGGTGGCCACCATCGAGCGGGAGATTGGCCGCGCGCATATCGACGTGATCGCCGGCGGCGAGACCGCGGGCATCCCCTTCGCCGCCTGGATCGCCGAGCGCATGGATCTGCCCATGGTCTACGTACGCAAGAAGCCCAAGGGCTTCGGCCGCGACGCGCGCATAGAGGGCACGTTCGCCAAGGGCGCGCGGGTGCTGCTGGTGGAGGATTTGGCGACCGACGGCGGCTCCAAGCTCAGCTTCGTCGAGGCGATCCGCGCCGCCGGCGGGTCCATCGCCGAAACCTTCGTGCTGTTCCACTACGGAATCTTTCCCCACGGCATCGCCGCCCTGGCGGAGCAGGGGGTGCGCCTGCACGCACTCGCCACCTGGTGGGACGCGCTCGCGGTAGCCGAGGCGCGCGCCTACCTGCCGCCCGAGGGCCTGGCGGCGGTACGCGCCTTTCTGGAGGACCCGGAAGCATGGTCGGCGGCCCACGGCGGCAAGACGGCCAGCGGTTGACGAGTAGATAGAGGGAGCAAGCGAGATGAGCGAGCTACGGACCTATCAGATGTTTATCGGCGGGCAGCGGTGCGACGCCGCCGACGGGGAATGGTTCGAGTCCTTCAACCCCTATACGGGCGAGCCGTGGGCGCGCATTCCGCGCGGCACCGCCGAGGACGCGGAGCGCGCGGTGGCGGCCGCGCACACCGCGTTTACCCAGGGCGCGTGGCCGCGCCTGACCGCCACCCAGCGGGGCGCGCTGCTGCGTCGCCTGGGCGACCTGGTGGCCGAACACGCCGAGGCCCTGGCCGCCACCGAAGTACGCGACAACGGCAAGCTGATCGCCGAGATGGGCGGCCAACTGCGCTACATCCCCCAGTGGTACTATTACTTCGGCGGCCTGGCCGACAAGATCGAGGGCGCGGTTATCCCGACCGACAAGCCGGACGTTTTGAACTACACCCGCCACGAGCCCCTCGGCGTGGTCGCCGCGATCACCCCATGGAACTCGCCCCTACTGCTGACCGCGTGGAAGCTGGCGCCGGCCCTGGCGGCGGGCAACACGGTGGTGCTCAAGCCCTCGGAGTTCACCTCCGCCTCGGCCCTGGAGTTCGCCGACCTGATTGGCGAGGCGGGCTTTCCCGACGGGGTGGTCAATGTGATCACCGGCTTCGGCAAGGAGGTGGGCGAGCCCCTGGTGGCCCACCCCAAGGTGGCCAAGGTCGCCTTCACCGGCGGCGGCGCGAGCGGACAGCGGGTCTACGAGACCGCCGCCAGCGGCCTCAAGCGGGTCAGCCTGGAGCTGGGCGGCAAGTCGCCCAACATCGTGTTCGACGACGCCGACCTGGACAACGCGGTCAAGGGCGCGGTCTCGGGCATCTTCGCCGCCACGGGGCAGACCTGCATCGCCGGCTCGCGGCTCCTGGTGCAGGAGTCGATCCACGACGCTTTCGTGGAGCGGCTGGTGGCCTTCGCCAAGACCGCGCGCATGGGCGATCCCATGTCCCTGGAAACCCAGGTCGGCCCGGTCACCACGATCCCCCAGTACGAGAAGATCCTGGGCTACATGAACGTCGCCAAGAGCGAAGGCGCGGCCGTCGCCATGGGCGGCGACAAGGCGACGCGGCCCGAGTGCGGCGCGGGCTGGTTCGTGGAGCCGACCATCTTTACCGGGGTCGGCAACCACATGCGCATCGCCCAGGAGGAGGTGTTCGGCCCGGTGCTTTCGGTGATTCCGTTCAAGGACGAGGAAGACGCGGTGCGCATCGGCAACGACATCCTCTATGGCCTCGCCGCGGGCGTTTGGACCCGGAGCATGCGCCGCGCCGTGACCATGGCCGAGCGCCTGCAAGCCGGCACCATCTGGGTCAACATGTACCGGGCGGTCAGCTACACCTCGCCCTTCGGCGGCTACAAGCGCTCGGGCCTGGGCCGCGAGAACGGGCAGGAGGCGATCCGCGACTACCTGCAAACCAAGAGCGTGTGGATCAACCTGGCCGAGGACGTGCCCAACCCCTTCGTGATGGGATAGCGCGGTTCAATGTTGGAGGGTATTGCTTCACCTACTCGTCACCCCCGTGCTTGACACGGGGGCCCATGGGAAACGGGGGGTCCATGGATTGCCGGGTCATAGCCCGGCAATGACAACGGGACGGTTTGCCACGATCTACCTGCAACCGCGCTAGGCCGTGTACTCATTAACGAGTCATCCCGGACGGGACTTTCCTCCAAACCCTTGGTTTGGTAAGGAAAGTCAGCGATCCGGGATCTTTCGTTGGTGCCGGTCCCCGACAGCCCAAAGGTC
>Ga0114931_10007449_pt1 | contig 13362 bp, 12 predicted proteins | sample 2SBtaG_FD_89579 | JGI IMG/M metagenome (GOLD analysis project Ga0114931, IMG submission 89579) | Deep subsurface microbial communities from Kolumbo volcano to uncover new lineages of life (NeLLi) - 2SBTROV14_V59a metaG | ecosystem: Environmental > Aquatic > Marine > Volcanic | place: Kolumbo... | reverse complement strand
CCTGCCGCAATTTACCACGATCTACCTTAGGAAAGAGAGGAAATACTATGACGAAAAAATCAGTCTACAGCATATGCGGAATGTGTACAGTACGCTGCCCTATTCGTGTCGAAGTCGAAGACAGCGAGGTAACCTGGATTGAGGGGAACCCGCATCTGCTAGGTGGAGCTTTATGCCCCAAGGGCTCGGCTGGTACTGCCCTGCTAAATGATCATGAGCGTCCGCAACAGCCCATGATCAGAGAAGGTGGCCGCGGAGCTGGGAGATGGCAGAAGGTGAGCTGGCAGACAGCCTATGACTATATTAGCGATAAGCTCAAAAAAATCAAACAAGATCACGGCCCGGAGTCGGTAGTTCTTTCATCACGCGGCGGCCCTTGGCAGCCCATGTATAAAACCTTTATTCATGCCTTTGGTTCTCCCAATTATACTAATCATGATAGTACCTGCGGCGGTAATACGCATCACGCCAGCCTTTCCCTTAACGGGGTGGGTCGAAAAGGTTTTCAATATGACATAGCAAATGCCAGACATCTGATTCTTTTTGGGCGTAATATATTTTCCTCTTTAGAGATTGCGATGAATCTGCAGACCCTTGACATGCTGGACAAGGGCGGCAAACTTACTTACGTAGATGTCAGACAAACAATGACCGGTTTAAAGGCCAACCGATTTTTTCAGGTACGGCCCGGCACCGATTATGCTTTGGCTCTTGCCTTTATTCATGAGATTATCAAAAGGGAGGTCTACGATGCCGATTTTATAAACAGGTATGTCAGCGGTTTTGACGAGCTATGCGATTTTATTGAACAATATAGTCCTGCTTGGGCAGCCAGGGAATGCGGAGTCAAGGAAAAGTCAATTAAGCAGTTTGTAGAAGAGATTTCTGCCGATCTCCCCAAAGTCATCTTCCACCCGGGCTGGAACCTGTCCCGTTACAAAGATTCTTTTTATGTCAGCCGGGCTCTGCATATACTGAATGTTCTGATGGGTAATATAGAGCAAAAAGGTGGACTCTTTATTCCTAAAGGGCCAGGCGATTGCGGTATAAAAAATATCCGTAATTTTGATTGCCCCAAACCTGATATCAGGAGAGCGGACGGCGTAGGCTGGAAGTATAAACATTTTGATAAGGGGCCGGGGCTGGCACATTTATTTTTTCCTGCCATGCTCAGTGAGGATCCTTATCCAGTTAAGGCCTGGATAGCTATGCGTCATGACCCTTTTACCTGCATGCCAGATCCACAACAACAGAAACTGGCCTTTGATCACTGTGATCTTCTGGTTGCGATTGACACGCATTTTAGTGAGTTTGCCTGGTATGCCGACGTAATTCTACCTGAATCTACCTATCTGGAAAGAGATAATGCCATTTGCGTCCAAAAAGGCCTGAAACCTCACCTGGCAGCTCGACGCCAGGCGGTTGAACCAACTTACGATACCAAACCGGCCTGGGAAATCTTCCACCAATTGGCGGATCGTCTGGATATTTCAGAATACTTCCCTTATAAAACGATTGAAGAATTGTGGGCCTGGCAACTTGAGCCAACCGGCTTTAAAATCAGTGATTTTGATAAAAAAGGTTTTGTACCATTAACAGATAAACCGATCTGGTATGATCCCAAAAATCTCGCGGGTCAGTTTAAGACCCCTTCCGGCAAGATCGAGATTATAAGCAAAAAGCTTAGCGATGCCGGTCTTGATTCACTACGACCTTACAAGAGTCCAGATAAACCACCTCAAGGTATGTTTCGCCTTGTATATGGCCGTTCCGCAGTTCATACCCATGGGCATACCATCAACAACCCCCTGCTGAATGAATTAATGCCGGAAAATACCCTATGGATAAATAAACGGTCGGCGGCAAAACTTGGCATAAGTGAACAAGACCTGTTGGATATTGTTAGCGAAGATGGCTGCGCCACTAGTACAGTCCGAGCCCATATTACTGAATTTATTCATCCGGAGTGCGTCTATACCGCGCATGGCTTTGGCCGCCAGATCCCCTTACAGTCCCGGGCTTATCATGCGGGCATGAGTGACCAGAAATTAATGATTGGGAAATTGGATGACTGGAACAAGGCTGGCGGTGCCATTAATCTTTGCGAAACATTTATCACGGTGCGCCGCAGCGTTCGTAATCCCAAAAGGAGGGTTGAATTGTGAACAAGTATCTCATCTATTTAAACGCTAAACGTTGTATCGGTTGTCATGGCTGCGAAATTCACTGCAAAGCAAATAAAAAATTGCCGGTAGGCCCAATTTTATGCGAAATTTCTCACGAGCCATTAAAATCCATACGCGGTGTACCAAAGACTGAGTTTACCTTCCGATCATGTTATCACTGTGAAGATCCATTCTGTGTGCCAATTTGCCCAACCAAAGCCATGATTAAGCGCACAGACGGTATAGTCTACATTGATCAAGAAAAATGTATTGGCTGTATGGCTTGCGCTGGTGCTTGTCCATGGACCATTCCGCAACTAAACCCTGAGTCAGGTAAAGCCATAAAGTGCGACTATTGTCTGGATCGGGTTGACGCGGGACTTAAACCAGCCTGCGTGACTAAATGTTTAACTCATGCCTTGAAATTTGTGACCTTAAATGAGGTTTAATGGCCAAGATTCTTGGGAATTTCGAGGTATAAACAACACTTTTAGGGTAAGCCTCCAACAACAAACCACGTCATTGTGAGAGATAAAAGTAATATACGATTGACCCAGACTGTTAAGGGGGCGGGTTGCGCCGCTAAACTGCCGCCCGGTGACCTGGATCGAGCTCTGTGTGCTCTCTTGACCTGCCGATGGATGATAATCTTATTATCGGGCTTGAAAGAGCTGATGATGGGGGAGATAATCCTATTTATTCAAAAACCTTCAACCGCCTTGCGAATTAAATAGGCATTGTATTCCCTGATTTCCCAGCGCACAGCCGTATTCACTCCCGGCCCTGAACGTAGGTTGGCCTTTGAGCCAGCCACACTATACATCCTGGCCTGGACTCCTGACGCACTGACAAAGATTAAGAAAATTATACTAAGAAAATATCTCAAAAAAATAGCTATACCGTAGGTTGATTGATAGTTTTTTGCTTCGTGACCGTTCCCAGCCTTAATCCGGCAACTTCCAGATTAATCGCTCCAAAGTTACAGGTTCGGCTACAGGCCATACATGAAATACATTCGGTGTCTTCCGGAGATTCATTAAAACGGACGCCCATAGGACAAACTTTGTGACAGGCCTGGCAATTAGTACAACGCTCCACATCAAGTTGTAATTTAACCATTTTCACCTTACTGAACAGGGCGTAGAAGGCCCCCAGAGGACAGGTGGTACGGCAGAAGGGCCGACTAGCCAACACACTCCAGACCAGAAAACCTATCATAATTACAAATTTATTCAGAAACAACCAGCCAGCGGTTTCCCGCAAGCTTGGCTGCATCAAAAGTAGTGGCAGACCAGCCTCCAGGGTACCGGCCGGGCAAAGATATTTACAGAACCAGGGACTGCCGATGCCCATTTGATCCACAGCAAATAGAGGTAAAAGAACAACCATGAAAAGGAGAATCGCAAATTTTATATACCTCGTCCACCTTGGTATGCCGAATTTAGACGAAGGGATCTTATGCAAGAGTTCCTGCACCAGACCAAATGGGCAAGCCCATCCGCAAACCAGGCGTCCCACAAGGGCTCCCACGAATCCCAGAGTACCAACAATATACAGACCAAAGAAATATTGGCCATTCTCCAGGGCCATACGAACACCACCCATTAATTGCTGGAGGGCGCCCATGGGACAATAAGTGGTGGAGGCCGGACAAGAGTAACAATTTAGTCCCGGCGAACAGATAACCTTCAGCGGGCCTTGGTAAATCATCCGGGTAAAAGGAAAACTCCAGCTGCCATTTACCAATAAGGCGAAGAGGGTCTGCACCCATTTGCGGACTAGTGACATTACCTTCATAGCCTAACCAATCCCAATACAGCTAAGACAAACCTGCCAGGCCTGATGCATTACCCGGCTCGGCTCCTGAAAATATACACCCACAAATCCCATTACCAAAAAAAACAGCGCCACCACAAAGGGAGTATGCCTAATTAAATTCTTTTTAGCTGCCATTCATTCTCCTTCTTTCATCCATTGTCACACTCAGTTTACTTCGCTGGCAACCTTGTCAGGATCATCGGCATTATAATAAACTATATTCTTCAAATGATAATAACTATCCAAATCAATATCCGTAAAATGTAAACTGATACCACTTTTATCAACTCGAACGACTTCTCCCTTCATCCTTAGGGCAAGCCTGCTGCTGCTACCACTTAACGACAAGGCGACATCACAAACTTCGCCGACGGCATGACCCGCAATTCCTTTAACTGACATGCCTTTCAGGCTGAGATTCGCGGTTTCACACTGCCGATAATTTTTATTGGGAAAGCTGAGATCCGCCATAGTCTGAAAAGCTACCCGAGTGTTTTTTCGCCGCTCCATGATAATCCTCCCTCAACTATTCACATTAACATAGCGCCCTGCGAGGTGAACGCTTACAGTGATTCCTTACCAGACCCCAAATCATACCACAAACCTTCAAGCATAACTACGTTATCAACAAAAAACCTTCCCGCCGCAAAATACCCTGTGTATCCAGAAGCATAAGCTGCCGCCCATCTTCAAGATGCGCCAGTCCGAGGATATCGCCATTTTTCTGTCTTTGAATTTTCTTCATCATGCAGATTTCATTGCTAACCTTCGCACAAGCCAAGACCCCATGCCAGTTTCCCGACGAAAGTACCACCAGGGTAGTGGCATGCGGATCTGGTATTTCAGTGAAATCCAAGCTTTGCGGCATTATTATGGGCAAAATAACTTTTTTTAATTTGTTTTCTTTAATGGTTGCCAAAGTACCGCTAAACAGACGAGACAATTTTTGCATAAAACCAGAAAAATATTTGAGAGGAACCTGAGACGTACGCAAACACTCCGTCAGCCGGTTTTTTTTGAGTGGTCGGACCAAGGCCACAAATTCAGCTGGAACAGATAGATCAATGCCATTAATTGAGATCTCACGCAATTCGGTAGGTGGGCACGACTGTAGAGATGCCCGAAGCTCAGTCTTATCCTCTTCAATGTTGTTTTCTTCAACAGTTGTTCCCGAAACTTCTTTAGGAGCAGAATCAAGAGGCGCCGATAAAGAAGTAACTTCCGCCCCATCTCTGTCATCCAGTAATTGAACTCCATGCGGCTCTGAAGCCTCGGCCAAAATCCTGCCAATTTCAGTGCTGGCCTCTCCCGCCTTATCCAGGGAATTTCTTAGATCTTCTATTAACGTTTCAACTTTAGCCCCGGCAACTCTCTCCTCAACCTGCCGCCCCGTTACTATTTTGGCCTCCGTTACCGATACGTTGATATCCATCGCTCCAGCAGGCCCAGTTGCTTTAACTCCTTCCCCCGTCTTGATCTTGCCCTTTAATCTTTGAAAACGCTTAAACAATCCGGCAAAGAGCTGTTCTTCTTTCTCCGGATCAAAGATTAAATCTTCGTATAAATTAACCACGTGGGCCATTGACTCCTTAAGGAAATCAATGGTTTCGGGCGGTGTACCACCTCTCTTTTTTATATAGTCGAGGACGCTGCCGGCCATAACCAGCATGGCATTTGTCGCTCTGCGACTTTTAAAACGCTGCCGCAGACATTGAAAAGCTTCCTCAAGACCAGCCGCCCGTTTAGGACTCAATCGCCAATCCTGAGCAATTATCTCTGCCTTTAATTTTTTAATAGCATCTTCTATGGACAACTGCACTAATCTATTCTCCGTAAGCGATAAACGAACCACATCTTGACTTTGTAACTTCTTCAAAACTGCTGGTAATAAAATGTTCATCACGCAGATATGCATTCCCACGCAGGAGCGTGGGAACGAGGAAACAAGTGCATACTTAATCTCGTTCCCACGCTCCTGCGTGGGAACGCATACCATACTTGTTCCATGTTGCTACTACCACCACCAGTTTTGGAGAAGTTACATCTTGACTTTGTAACACCCCCAAACGGTAAGCGATTCAGGGACGCCGCTATGTGCACGTTGACCTGGCGCAATCATACCCCCTGTATATTGCGGTCGGTCAACGTGTGCAGGGTGGTGTTCATGGATCGCTTACTATTCTCCAGGAAATTTTTCTGAAAGAGTCGCAAGTATTTATTTAAACCTGTATAATAAAGAAGTTTTTTTCAAACAACTAAAAAAAGGATAAACTCCATGCGGGGGCACTGTTTGCTTCCCCCTTAAAGGCACTAACATGATTTCTGTATTCGCTACCATTCTCGGAGCGCTGGTTGGCTCGTTTTTAAATGTGGTCATTCTAAGGCTGCCTGAAGAGCATGAATCTATTGTCTTTCCTGCCTCGCACTGCCCTAAATGCCAAACGCCTCTGCATTGGTATGATAATATTCCAGTTTTAAGTTTTCTCGTCCTGCGGGGCCGTTGCCGAAGCTGCCAGGCAAAAATTTCATGGCAATATCCCCTGGTGGAATCCAGCATGGCCGCCTTGTCATACTTCATTTACGCAACAGTTGGGCTTAGCCCTCTTTACCCGATTTATTTTATTCTTTGCGCCGCCTTGTTAGTGATTATCTGGATTGATTTTTACCACCAAATTATTCCTGACGTTATCAGTCTGCCCGGCATAGTTCTTGGCTTTGCGGCCTCATTTATCAATCCCCTCCTAAGCTGGCAGGATTCAGGCCTTGGCATAATCATTGGCGGCGGAATTTTTTATATCATTGCGGGTGGTTATTACCTTATCACCAAACGAGCCGGCATGGGTGGTGGCGACATCAAGTTACTGGCCATGATCGGTGCCTTTCTGGGCTGGCAATCTCTGCCTTTCGTCATCTTTGCCTCTGCCCTCATGGGCTCAATCATTGGTATTTTCGCCATGATCAAACAAAAAAAAGGTGGTAAAACCGTAATACCATATGGACCTTTTTTAGCAGCGGCCTGTATCTTTTATATATTCTTTCACCAGGAAATACTTTATTTTATAAATCATTATTATCTAACACCCTATGCGGGGGTATAAATTCTTTTCTGAAAAACAGGTAAGCGGATCGCAGACTCCTAGAAAACAATCTGTAGGGCCTTAAAAAGGTAACTTCTCTAAAATTGCTGGTAATAAAATGTTCATCACTCAGATATGCGTTCCCACGCAGGAGCGTGGGAACGAGGAAATATCGGAAGGTAAGGGTTTAATCTCGTTCCCACGCTCCTGCGTGGGAATGCATACCATACTTGTTCCATGTTGCTACTACTACCGCCACCACTTTTGGAGAAGTTACCGTGCAGCAGGGTGGTTCATGGGACGCTTACCCTGAACTTGCACTCTGACTTCGGAAAATCATGACTGATAAACCCAAAACTGTATTACTTGTAGATGACGAAGAGCTTATCCGTGAAGTTTTATCTACCATCCTCACCAATAATGGTTATGAAGTTGAACTGGCGGAAAATGGTCAAAAGGCCATGTCTAAGGTGGAAAAACGCTATTTCGACCACATAATTACCGATATTGATATGCCTGTCATGGACGGACTGGCCTTCATCGACAAATTACAGAATAATGGTGTCGAATCAATTATTACGGTAATTTCGGCCCATGCAGAGCTTGACTATGTCAAGAAGGCATTCAAACTAGGTGCCAGCGATTTCATCCCCAAGCCCTTTCAGTCCGAAGACGAAGTTTTACTTACCATACAGCAGGCCGAAGAAAAGGCCAAATTGCGTAAAGAAAATATCCGTCTGCAAAAGGAGCTGGCCGGCAAATATATCTTTTCTAATATCGTGGCAAAGAGCAAAACCATGCTCAATATCTTTGCCACAATTAACAAGATTGCCAGCTATAAAACCACCGTCCTCATTACCGGAGAATCAGGCACCGGTAAAGAGTTAATCGCCAAGGCCATTCACTACAACAGCATCCGTAAAAACCAGGCCATGGTTGACATTAATTGTGGCGGCATTCCCGAGGCCCTCCTGGAAAGCGAGCTCTTTGGTCATATCAAGGGGGCCTTTACCGATGCCCATCAAGACAAAAAGGGACTTTTTGAGGAAGCTAATGGCGGAACACTATTTCTGGATGAAATTGGCGATATGCCTACCCCCCTGCAAGTTAAATTATTAAGGGTTCTACAGGAGGGGAAAATCCGGCCACTGGGACAGGCAAATTCCATAGATGTTGATGTGAGAATTATCGCCGCCACTGCCAAAAATTTAGTGGAGGAGATGCACGAAAAACGTTTTCGGGAAGATCTATTTTACCGGATCAACGTCCTGGCCATTGAGGTGCCACCCCTCCGTCGCCGTCCGGAGGATATCCCTCTGCTGATTGATTTTTTTCTAAAAAAATATAACCAGCGACTGGGACTGGACATTAAGGGCGTTGACCGCCATTGCATGCAAAAATTGCTTGACTATCACTGGCCAGGCAATATCAGGCAATTAGAAAATATTATTGAACGCAGCATGGCCTTAAGCAATGGCGACATCCTGGATAGCACCTCCCTGCCCGATGAATTAAGGCAGCGAGGTTGCGGCGGCGCATCTAATCTACTACTAAACTCAGATTTTGCCTCCATGTCAATTAAGCAGAACCGTATCGTAATGGAGAGAGCGCTTATCATTAATGCCTTGAAGGAAACTGGCGGTAATAAAACCCAGGCATCAAAACTATTAGAAATTAGCCTGCCAGCCTTGCTCTACAAGATTAAGGAGTATAAAATCGACACTGGCACATAGAATGACCATTATTACCCTAAGCAGCGACTTTGGGGCCGACGGGTATTTTGTCGGCGTAATGCATGGCGTTATTGCCAGCTTGGCCCCAATAGCACGCATAATCGACCTTTGCCACACGATTCGCCCATATGGCAGGCTACAGGCCGCCCGTTTAATCTCGGCCAATTATCATTATTTCCCGGCAGGCAGTATTCATGTTATTGTTGTCGATCCTGGAGTTGGCAGCGAGCGCAATGTTATTTTATTGGAGGCCGACGGACATTATTTCCTGGCCCCGGACAACGGTATTCTAAGCCAGATTGCGGCTAAACCTAAATCCCGGGTCTGGGTAATAGACCGACCTGAATTATATCTCAAGCCTCTGAGCCAAACATTTCACGGTCGAGATATTTTTGCTCCCCTTGCCGCTCATCTGGCCTTGGGAGAAACACCGAAAAATATGGCCAGTCAGGTGAATTTGGAGGACTTAATCCGCCTTGATGCACCTCAGCCCCAGCTTGATTACGAGAGTCAGCAAATTAGCGGGGCAGTCATTGACATTGATCATTTTGGCAATATTATCACCAATATCAGCCGACAACTTGTCAGGACGTTTTTTGCTGATACGGCTGATAGGGCTATGATAATTGATATAAACGGCCGGCAACTACAGGGCATTGCCTCATATTATAACGAGAAGGCGGTCGGGCTGGCGGTGGCACTTTATAATAGTGAAGATCTCCTGGAAATAGCCATCAATCAGGGCCGGGCCTGTGATTTTTTACAAGTCAAATCAGATACCAGGATTATTATCAGGGCCGAAGTGTCATCCTAACGATTGCCTATTTCCCCCTCGTTCCCACGCTCCTGCGTGGGAATGTAGCCCCGTGTGACGAACATTTGATTACCCGCATTTTTGGGGAAGTTACCGTATAACAGGGTGTTCATGGAGCACCTGCTAAGCTCCGAAAACTTTAATCTTCTAATACATATAAAATATGTCGTCATCCTCATCATATATTGCCGAGTTGAACATTCTAAAATTGGCCGTAGCTGAAATAAAACAGCATGGCTCAAAGCAGCGTCCCGATAAAATCGAGAAGCTTTGCCTGAATCCCACCCTGCAATTGCTTAAACTTGGCTGGCGAAATCTCCCGGCCTTATTGCAGGAAAGGCAGACGGCTGCCCCTGTGCCTGGAGATGAGTATGTTTTACTCTATTATGGTGAAGATGCCCTGAAAGTGGAGTCCGCTGATGCCAATGATCTATTGGCTATTAAGATTATGGCGGAAGATATCAGTCGGGAGGATGCCGCCAGGGAGGGTGGAGTCGTGGTCGGGGTTATTGACCAAATATTGGCGACTGCTGTACAACGCGGCTTTTTATTGGCACCGGAATCAAAAATTCGCCGTGATCCTAAAAAATTCCCGCCTGGTCAAAAAATTCCGGCGGAATTTTTCATTGCCCCAATTTTCACCCTGCAATGGCATATCACCCAGACCTGCGATCTACACTGTAAACATTGCTATGACCGCAGCACCCGCACCCCCCTTGAGCTGGAGCAGGGGCTACATATTTTAGATGACTTGCGCCGTTTTTGCCTTGTCCATAACGTCAGGGGGCAAGTCTCATTCTCTGGCGGCAACCCACTACTCTATCCCCATTTTTTTGAACTTTATCAGGCGGCGGTTGATAGAAATCTACAGGTAGCGATTCTGGGCAATCCTGCTTCCCGGGCCATTATGGAGAAGATTATCGCCATCAAACGGCCTGCCTACTATCAGGTCAGCTTAGAAGGTCTTGAGGAGCACAACGACTTTATCCGTGGTGCGGGTCATTTTAAAAGGATCATCAAATTTCTTGCCCTGCTCAAAGAACTGAAAATTTACAGCATGGTGATGCTCACCCTGACTCGTGATAATATGGCCCAGGTAATTCCTCTGGCCGCAGAGCTAAGCGGCCAAAGCGACGAATTCACCTACAACCGCCTGGCCATGGTTGGTGAAGGAGCCGCCCTGCTCTCGGTAAAACCGGAAGAATACTCCGCTTTTGTGGAGGAGTATCTTGCCGCCGCCCAAACAAATCCCGTCATCAGCTTCAAGGACAATCTGCTCAATATCAGCCGTCGCCAGCATGCCCAGGCACCCTTCGGCGGTTGTGCCGGATATGGTTGCGGTGCTGCCTTTAATTTTGTTTCTGTCCTGCCGGATGGCGAGGTCCATGCCTGCCGGAAGCTGCCATCGTACATCGGTAACATTTTCAGGCAGAGCATCAACGAAATCTATCACGGAGAGTCCGCCCGCCGCTACCGAACCGGGACGTCGGCCTGTGCTACCTGTGATATTCGCCCCGTATGTGGCGGCTGTCTAGCCGTAACCCACGGCTTTGGCCTAAATATCTTTCAGGATAAAGATCCTTATTGTTGGCTGGCCCCTGATTAATTACGACATAGCGGTCGTAACATTAAGTCTCAAGGTTTCCTCGTTCCCACGCTCCTGCGTGGGAACGAGATTCAAAATTTCAGTTGTTAAGGATTACTTAACAATTGCCACTGATGGTAAAAAATACCATGTATCTTTTTACTCGTTAGAGATGATTTTCCTCGTTCCCACGCTCCTGCGTGGGAATGCATATCCGTGTGACGAGCACAGTTTAGAATCTGGGCAAACAAGCATTTAATGGATGCTTTGGATGGTAAGTAAGTGGTACGATTAAAGGAAAGAGCAAGAGACAAAACGTAAAGACATTACCGAGGCAACAAGTAACTTCTCCCAAAATGGTGGTAGTGGTTACATGGAACAAGCATGATATGCATTCCCACGCAGGAGCGTGGGAACGAGATTCAAAATGCGGAGAAGGGAATATCGTGTGAAATACGGCTTTACGAATAAGGTAATGGCGGAGAGGGAGAGATTCGAACTCTCGGTGGAGTCTCCCCCACACTCGCTTAGCAGGCGAGCACCATCGGCCTCTCGGTCACCTCTCCGCACCATTAACTACTGTAACTATAAACTGGCGGAGGAAGTAGGATTCGAACCCACGGTACTTTCGTACAACGGTTTTCAAGACCGCCGCCTTCAACCACTCGGCCATTCCTCCACTTTGTTACAAACTGGCTTTTTAACATTTCATCCAGATCATGTCAATAAGCAGAATAATTCAATTATTTTTTTTGTAACATTTCCGCTATGACATGCAACGCACCTCATAAAATTATCCCACAATATCAAAGCACTCACTCAGTTTACTAACACCGTCTATACGCATACCGGGAATACCATTTTTGGGTACATTAGCCTGCGGCACAATTGCCCGCTTAAAGCCATGCTTAAACGCCTCTTGTAAACGCTCCTGGCCATTGGATACCGGCCTTATCTCGCCAGCCAGGCCTATTTCTCCGAAAATCACCATGTTATCAGGCAAGGGCTTATCATTAATACTGGAGACGATAGCCAGGGCCAGAGCCAGATCAGCACTCGTCTCCATGACCTTTACACCGCCGACTACATTGACAAAAACATCCTTACTATAGCTGGCAATATTACCGTGGCGATGCAACACTGCCAGGATCATAGTCAAACGATTTGTGTCCATACCAACGCTCAGACGACGGGGATTCTCGGCGTAAGATGTATCTACCAGGGCCTGCACTTCCACCAGAAGAGGGCGGCTGCCCTCCCAGATTACCATTACAGCACTACCGGACATTGCTTCCGGCAAACGCGATAAAAAAATGGCCGAGGGGTTACTAACTTCCTTTAATCCCACCTCAGTCATGGCAAAGACTCCCAGCTCGTTCACCGCCCCGTAACGATTTTTAATCGACCGCATGATCCGAAAACGAGAGTCGTTACCACCCTCAAAATAACATACCACATCGATAATATGCTCTAATACCCTGGGGCCGGCCAGTCCACCGGATTTGGTGACATGACCTACCAGAAAAATGGCGATACCAGTGCTTTTAGCAAAACGAGTCAGATAGGCCGCCGTCTCCCGCACCTGGCTGACGCTCCCCGGCGCTGCCGAGATCTCTGCTAATTGCATGGTCTGAATCGAATCAATAACCATCACCTGGGGTTTTTCTTTGATAGCCGCCGCACAAATACTTTCCACCAGCGTCTCTGTCATAAGGAGAACATTCTTCTCCGGCAAGCCAAGCCGCCTGGCACGCATGACAATCTGCGGTAACGATTCCTCTCCGGTAACATAAAGAGCCTTTACCTGCCTGAAATTACAGCAAACCTGCAACAGAGCTGTACTCTTGCCAACACCTGGATCGCCACCCACCAAAACGACAGAACCAGGCACCAAGCCGCCACCTAACACCCGGTCAAATTCCTTGAGACCTGTTGACATCCGCTTGACGTTGTCAACTTCAACCTCGGCCATGTGCTTAATTTCTGCTATTACTCCGGCGTAACCACTTCCACCGCCGGACGTTGGCATTGCGAAATCTCCGGCAACTGCCTCCTCAATCGTATTCCACTCCTGGCATTCAGGACATTGCCCGGCCCATTTACCTAAGGAAGCACCGCAATTAAGACAATTATATATTTTATGTGGTTTTGCCATCTTATCCGGTTTTCT
>Ga0114931_10007448_pt1 | contig 13362 bp, 9 predicted proteins | sample 2SBtaG_FD_89579 | JGI IMG/M metagenome (GOLD analysis project Ga0114931, IMG submission 89579) | Deep subsurface microbial communities from Kolumbo volcano to uncover new lineages of life (NeLLi) - 2SBTROV14_V59a metaG | ecosystem: Environmental > Aquatic > Marine > Volcanic | place: Kolumbo... | reverse complement strand
TGATCGATCGGAGGTATCAGATCGTCGAAATCTCCCACCACGTTGGCTCCTAGACTGACTGTGCCAACGTTATTAGTTGCCGCAGTAACCGTATTGGCAAGATCAACTATCCCGAACGTGCCGGCGGTTTCTGTCAGCATAAAGTCGACTCCACCACCTGAAGCCGTGTTGTCTCGCAAATCAAGATTGAGTTCCGCTGTCGCGTTATTGACATCCATAGCAAAAGCAGTACCTCCTGCATTCGCATTAGTAAAGCTGTTGCTGTCCCCGAGCGGTGCAAGAATATTCTGGCTGCCGATGGTCGCGTTGAGAGTAAGATCGCTGGTGACGGCCACATTCATCGTAGCACTTGCGGCACTGTCGTTGGTCATCGTATTGCCCTGGAACAAGAATCGGACGTCTCCCGTGCCGCCGTCAAGCTGTGCGTCAACCGCAAAGTTATCGTCGGCAATAATCGTATTGTCGGTCAAAGTAAAGTCGACGCGATTCGATCCCAAGTCGGTATTAAACAGCACCGCTTTTGCACCGGTTGATTCAATGGTGCTATCTCTCAGGGCGACATCCAATTCACCGGCACCTGCTGCCTGCACAGCTACCGCATTCGAAGCGCTACTTGTGCCATCAAAGTTATCAAATCCTACGTTCGAGGCAGCCGCGCTGCTGTGAGCAATCGTAACTGCGTTTCCACCCGAGGAAGTTGCCGTGACGTCGTTAAACACAGCGCCCGCTACGTTAGTGACAGAAATCGAGTTACCAGTTGTCGTGAGTGTACCACCCGCTGCCGCGACACCCGTATTGGGCCCAACGGTGACCGTGCCACCGGTTAAATTCTCCAGCTCAATGCCCATGCCTGTACCAGCAGAAGTCGACACGCTATCGAAAGTCACGCCGGCAATGTTGACGGCCAAATCCTTGACCACCAAGGCTGGGCCAACTGTGGTAGCAATGGTGTTGGTTCCTGTGACTCCCAATTCCCCGCCACCAGTAGCGCTGAAACCGGTTCGATGTGTGGTGACATTCAATCCACTAAAGAAGGCCCGATCCCCGGCACTGTTGGTTACAATCACCCCTTCAGAATTCACCGCCGTGTTGTTGATCGTGATGTTATTGAAGGTCACATCATCCACATCGTTGACTCGAATGGCGGTGTCTGATGCGATCAGTGTTCCGCCTGCGCCTGCGGCGACTCCCGAGCCAATGCGGACGAATCCACCAGCGAGCGTATCGAGTTCAATCGCATTAGTAGCACCAGTCACCGTGTTGACCGTATCAATCGTTACGCCACTGGCACCGATCGTCTGATCGGCAATATTAAGCACTTGGCCTGTATCGGTCGTGACCGCGTTGGTGCCTGTGATATTCAACGTGCCACCGCCTGTGGCGGCAAAGCCGTTACCTGTCCCCGTCGAATTCAGCGTCATGTCGCTGATGTTCACCGTCGCCCCGGTATTGGTACCTAGGACTACCGCATTCCCATCCGTAGTATCTACCAACAACTCATTGAAAGTGATCGAACCGCCGGTGTTGCTATCCACAGTAACGCCATCGGCGGTTGTCGTATTGACGTCGAGCCCTGTAAAGACAGCGGTCCCGCCGTCCTGTCCCGTCACATCAACACCCGGTCCGGTGGTATTGTTGATCGTGACTCGGCTGATGGCCAAATTGTCAACATTGTTCACGCTGATTGCTGTGCCTGCGGTGTTCAACGTGCCGCCACTACCGGCAGCACCGCCAGTGTTGCCGATGGAAAGCTGACCAGCTCCGGCGAGTGTAGACAAAGAAATACCGTTACCCGTGCCAGCGGTCACATTCACGTTTCCAAACATCAACCCAGCCGCACCAATGGTCATATTGCTGACGTTGAGGCCCTGTCCTGTGTTCGCATTTACCGAGTTCGTACCATTGCCGGTCAGAGTTCCCCCGCCCGAGGCAGTGAAACCGTCGCCTGAGCCGGTTGCAAAGATAGTCATGTTATTGGCAACCAGTGTCGAGCCGGCGTTGGCACTAAAGGTAATCCCATCGCCGTCGGTTGAACTTGTAGTGAGCCCATTGAAAGTAATCGTGCCTGCGGTATTACCTGCAACTCTGACGCCATCAGCAGTAGTCGTTGAAACATTCAAACTAGTGAATGTGACAGCACCCGCAGCATTGTCGGTACCAAGCACTTCGACACCGCGCTGAGTCGAGTTGGCAATGGTTACCCCCGATGCGTTGAGGCTTTGGACATTGTTAGCAAAAAATGCCGTAGCTCCGGTCGAATTGATCGTATTCGTACCCGAAATCGTAGTCGTACCACCACCCGTGGCGTTGAAACCATTCCCAGTCTCTGTGGCGCTAACTGCAATGTCGTTAAAGGACATTGCAGACGTTGAGGCGTCATTCTCAGCAATCGAGATGCCGTGTCCCGCGCCAGTCGTAGTTGCAGACAAAGTGTCAAACACAATCGTGCCGGCCGTATTGCCGGCTATCGTCACCGCATTTGCAGCAGAGGAAGTCTCAACGTCGACATTCTCAAATCGGACCAAACCTGCCGTCTGATTGGTCACGTTGATGCCCTCGCCCGTTGCAGCCGAGTTGTCGACCATCACGTCATTGAAAGTAGCACCTGCCACATTGTCGACCGAGATTGCAGTGCCAGTCGTGACGAGTGTACCACCTGCAGCCGCTACGCCGCTGTTAGGTCCTACGGTAACACTTCCGCCCACGAGATCCTTCAGCGCGATGCCATTGGTTGCACCAGCGGTTACGTTCACACTATCAAACGTCGCACCCGTGGTAAGGATCGTAACACCAGAAAGATCTAATCCTACCCCGGTTGCAGTAGCAATCGTATTCGTGCCGGAAACTCCCAGCAAACCGCCATTCGAGGCCGTGAGACCTTTGCCTGAGGCAGTTGAAGTGACGACCATGTCGTTGATCGTCACTGTCGCTCCAGTATTGTTGTCTGATACAACGGCATTGCCGGTGGTTGTCGTCACGTTAAGGTTGTCAAACGCTATCGTTCCCCCAGTGTTGGCCGCTACGTTAACTCCAGCCGCGGTGGTTGTCGTGACATCAAGGTTGTTAAACGAGACGAGGCCCGTCGTCTGCCCCGTTACGTTCACTCCAGGGCCCGTCGTGTTGTTCACCGTGACATCGTTGAAGGTCGCCCCGACAACATTGTCTACCGAAATCGCCGTGCCCGCGGTTGTCAACGAACCACCAGCTCCTGCTGTGCCCGTGTCGGGACCGATGGTGACTGCACCGCTACTGAGGTCTTTCAACTCGATACCGGTGCCAGTTCCCGCGGTCGTCGTTACCGAGTCGAACGTAACACCTGCCGCATCGATCACGTTGCTATCTAGTTGCAGACCAGTCCCGGTTTGAGTACTAATCGTATTCGTGCCTGTCACCGAAAGTTCAAGGCCGCCAATCGAGCTGAAACCGGTGGCTTCAGTAGTAATATTCAAACCGCTAAAGAATTCTTGGTCTCCCGCGCTACCGGTCAAGATGACGCCATTGGAGCCCGCAGCCGTATTATTGACCGTCATATTGATGAATGTGACATTATCGGCGTCGTTAATTCGGATTGCAGTACCAGCAACGGTAAGTGTACCTCCATCGCCCGCATTGACACCCGATCCGACAATTACCTGCCCCGCACCAACGAGAGTATCCAGATTGATTCCCGTCGTACTACCATTGGTCACGTTAACGCTATCAAAGGTGAGATTCGTCGCATCAATAGACACGTCCGAGACATCCAATCCGACCCCGGTCGTCGTCGTAATCGTGTTGGTACCTGTTGCATTGATGGTCCCACTACCATTTGCCAAGAAACCCGTACCGGCGGTTGTCGCAATGGTAAGATCACTATTCGTTCCGGTTCATGTGATGTTAGACATCGTGACGCCATCGCCCGTGGGATTGTTGATGGCTAGATTTCTTAGTGTCGGAGAATCGACCGTGTCTGCAACCACGGCACGCGTTCCGCCGTTGATCGTGAAGTTATTGACTTCCGTATTATTAGCCATCGTAAAGACATCGCCTACGCCAGCGATCACCGGCACCGTGCCAGCAAGAGCACCGACCGATGTCTCCGGAAGATTGATCACCCCCAGTTCGCGAGTATTCGCGGTATGGACTATGCCGCCACCTTCGCCAATCACCCGTTGGCCATCTTTGAGGGCATACTGCCCGGCAAATGCCGAACCGGCGTGAACCAGAACCGTATCATTGTCTAGGCTTGCGGCAGATGCACCAGAAAAACTAGTCAACGGATTCTCAAACGTTCCGTCACCGCCAGCTGCAGCGCTGCTGTCGACGTGGACAAATCGCAATTCATCCCCCGTCGTAGCATCTCTGAGCGGATCGCCGCCAGCAACCATTTCAGAAGCTTGGGTCGTGGTAATGAAATCGTTGCGCTGCACAGGTTCGCGGAAGCGATCCAGTAGCGTACCACAAGGTTGGTTGCAACGGTGCGTGCGACCGACAAACCACGTCAGACCAAACATCACGTTGGTGTGGTAAACATCGTCGTCGGTAACTTGTAGCGAGAGCAGCAGGTCGGCCATGGCATAGCCACGCACACCAGCGCGGTAGCCAGTTGCGTCGATGCCGCCGCCGCCTATTTGGTAGCCACCCAAAAACGCCCAGGCTTCCAAATTTCCGATACGTTTGGCAATTTCGCCATCCACTACCGAATGTGCCGTATCGACTGAACGCAATAATGCCTCACTTACCAGATTGTTGCCCAAGAACATGGGATTATTCAGCGATGTCAGTTTGGCATCGCCAAACTTGGTCCGTTCGAGAGGAAAGTAGCCACCAATTCGGGCATCGAACGAGTCGCCTAGCGATTCAAGATTGAAACCCAACTGCGTGAAAAAGTTGTCAGCGCTCGTGCTCTGGCCATCGGTCCAGAAGCTGACGCCGAGAATCCGCTGCGAGTCGAAACCCATGCCGGTATCGACAAGCTGTCGGTAACCGACGCCGGTGTTAAACCCGCCACCGAAGTCTTCGCTCAAGGTTGCTTGTCCGTCCAAGAAGATCGTCGCATTATCTAGGTTGAACACCTTCATACTTCCTAGAGTGGCAACTCCATCTTGGGTCCCGTATCCTTGGGTGTGGTAGCTAAAGCGGAAAACTGTGCCGAGCTTCCGATTGAAAAAACTGCCTGAGCCTTGATAGCTGGCAGGAATTACCCCACCGCCTCCCGATCCGCCCGAGGAGCTGACAACATCCTGGGCATGCCCCCGGTTTTCGAGAACCGGCGCTAGGCAGAATAGAACTAAAAGTATCAACTTAGACAGCAGACGCATGGGGGTCTTCACCCGGTGAATCTCCTGACTGGATACGTCACAGCGCAGACATACAGTCGTATATAAACAACGTTCTCTCATAGCAACTCAAGCCGTACAAAAAGAGTAATGTCAGTATTCCTACGCGGACTTTATCGGTCGTTCCTACTAGGTGAAGTGAATCGATTTTCCCGGAGAATCCGGATAAAGAGTTTGGGCAAGATACGAGCCCTAGAGAGACATCTTGTAAGATGCCATGCAAGCAGGCCCCAAACTCCTACAAAAGAGTTCAAGGCCAGGGCGAGCGGTGGGCGCAGCAGGGCGAGCGGTGGGCGCAGCAGGGCGAGCGGTGGGCGCAGCAGGGCGAGCGGTGGGCGTCAGCCCGCCGCTGATCGGAGGACTTATCGGAGGACTTACGTCGCTCCGCTCGCCTGTTGGACTTACATCTCGCCTGATGAACTTACATATTCTTATGCCGTGACAGCACGGAGATGAGCATCAACGCTCCCACCGCTAGCACAAGCGTGGGAGGTTCAGGGACGTTCTCTGTATTTAACCCTGCCGAGGCGGCCACGGGAAGCCCTTCCAAGACAAATGCCCTCTCGATGAAGACAAGGCTGCCATTGTCGATCAGAGGAATATCTTTCAAGGTCAAATTCCCAGGCTGCGAATAAACATCAACGTTGTTGAGCTGCATAATCAAATCGACTGTCGACATGTCCTCAATTCTAGCAAAGGGGACAAACCCCTGAGAATCGAGGCCAGAATTGTCTCCCAGATTGATAAAGAAACTGCTGGTGCCTGTATTCGGAGGACCCGAAAGAGCAAGGCTCACGGTACCTCGGCCATTGGTTATGGCATTGAAATCTACCTGTCCGTCTCCATTGGCATCAACAATCACTGGGTCGAACCTCTCAATAGCATTCGCAGTGAATTCATCTGCAGTAGCGGCGGGGAAAATCGAATCAATCAGGAAGCTACCCATTTGTAAAACAAAATCATTGGAGGGATCATTGTCGTCGCCGTCCACAGCACGATTGATCACCGTATTGTCGTAGAGCCCTCCTTCAACATAGGCCAACATGTTGTCTACTAAGACCTGTAGATTCGCATCACTATCTGGGTTGAGAATCATGTCAAAGTTACCGACGTTCGTGTCGAACCGAACGGTCTGGGCTGAACCTACTGACGTGAACAGAAGAACGGCCGCTAGGGCGGGAGCAATTCGTGAGAGCATTAATCGACTCGCAGGGTGGGGTTTCTGGCAAGACTTTCGATAAGTTCCGATAACTCCACACTATTCAGCGGCTATCAAAACGTCAAGAAAATCGCCTTAGAAAACCCTGCCAGCCTGACGGCCAACCGCACAACCGTTGTAACCGGTGCCAAGCCGACGGGTTGCCAAAGCCAACGGGTTGCAACCCGTCGGCTTGGACACTTCCCTACTTTGCCGCCACCACGCGATTGAAGTGCAACTGCACTTCACCGGCCACCACCCGCCGTACGCCTTCGACCAGACACTTGGGCTCGTTCTCTTCCTGACCTCGCCGAATGATCTCCTCGCGACGCGTACCAGGAGACACAGAAAAAGTCGACTGGTTGATGATCTGATTCCCCGCATCGAGTTCAGGCACAATGAAATGGCATGTTGCTCCATAGGTAAGCATGCGGACCGCAAACGCATCGTGATAGGGTCGCATGCCTGGGAAACTCGGCAGCAGCCCATGATGGAGATTGATGATCCGACCACCGGCATACTTCCAAACGCTCGCCGGGCGAAGTATCCGCATGTAGCGAGCCAAGATGATGTAATCGATCTGGTGAGAATCGCAAATCTCAATCAGCCGGTCGTCGTCTGCATTCCCCTCGGCATCGCCGATATTGAACCATGGCACTTCAAACTCTTCGGCCAAACCTCGACACGCATCACGATTGCCAATCATCACCGCCAGTTCGGCAGCGATGTGCCCCTCTCGCACCGCTTGCAAAACTGCTCGAGGAGTTTCAGATCGATACGTTGCGCAAATCGCAAGACGCGGCTTTCGGCCCCCGATCTGCGGCGACCAAGTTCGTATAGACAACCCTGTCCGTTCGCCAATTTCCACAACCGCTTGTTTCAGTCGATCGGAGCTCGCCTGCTCCATCTCCACACGTGTAAGCATCGAGAAAAGCGACTGCTCGTCGTGGTCGAACATCTGGATTTCAGAAATATTCGCACCCAATTCGGTGACACAGTGAACAATCGGATCAGCCAAACCGCTCTGGTCGGGACCTACGGCGGTAATAACAAACTGCATGTTGAAGACTTCCGGATGTGGAAAGTGAGAACGATCAATAACGCCCTGCTCCAGGTTAGCATTTGCCTAGGAACAAGAAAAGCGGAAGGCGGAGAGCCGAGAAATATTGGGGCATCTCCCGGCTCTCTGCTTTCATTTCAGATACCCGCCAACACTTGGGCTGACTCCAAGACCGAGCCAAGCTCCTCGACGATAGAGGCTAATTGCTTCTTATTGAGTCCTAACGCTGCACATATTCTATCTGTCGGAGCTGCGATATTACGGACTCCCAACGAAGACAATCCTTTGCGCGAAGCTAAGTAGTTTGCCACTGCCACGATATTCAATAAGGCTTGGGCTGAACTCGTGCAGTCATCGGGACGATGGTGGTAGTGAATCGCGTCGACTACCCGATCAGGGAAATTGCTCTTGCGCGCGACATAGGCCCCGAGATCCGTATGGTCGAAAGTCAGTATGCTTCGCTCGGCACTCGTTGTCTCAGCCCCATCTGCGACCAAGTCGATTACTTGACAAAACGAGCTATGCATGTACTGATCGATTAACAACATCCCCACGTCATGCAGCAAACCGGCCATGTAAGCTTCTTCCGGTTCCACACGTCGATAGATCTTGGCAAGCATCCGGGCAATTGTTCCCACCGCGACCATGTGTTTCCACAGTGCTTCTCGCGAGAAAGAACGGTAGCTGGAGGAATCTTCGCACAGCCGAGCCACATAAACGGTCATTGCGAGATTTCGTACTTCCACGAAGCCCAACATGGCGATCGCCGTCTGCAAGTCGGCCACTTCGTTGGGAATACCAAAGATCGAGGAGTTGACCGTCCTCAAGATTCGAATAGACAGTGTCGGGTCCTGTCCGACGACATCAAGCAGGTCAGCTACGTTCGATTCGTCGTTGTCGGCAACTTGCAAAATCCGTTGGGCAACGGCAGGCAAAGACGACAACTGCCCAAGCCTCTGAAAAAGCCGTTCCAGGGCTTCGTTATGTTGTTCCGAAGCCACATGGGGAGTTACCGAGGGGCTCTTGGCAAGAGTAGTCATGAGAGGCGTTTCGCTTGAACTTTTGTCATGTCTCACGTTATCAGAAAGCCAAAACACTCATCCAAAGAACCAATTCCCTCGAATGAGATTCTGTGGTCTCACCTAACTGTCCAGTACTGAAGCGTACTGCAAGATCGGTGTTAACGCACAGTCGTTACATGGAAATTACAACGTGAAAATGCATTGTCATTTGCGATGCCAATTACAACCCAAAATACTGTTATCACCGTACCCGGCAGGTTTGCACCCCATCTATCCAAGACCTAACCTTGCTAAGCGTCTTTACATTTTCGACTCGGAAAACGGAACCAGACTATGTCACTCGAAAGCTCGGAATCGACCGAAATGCAAGGCGCCGTTGCTCTCGCGCAAGAAGTCTCTAGCAGCACCGTTGATGGGAACAACGATCTAGATTCATTGCTAGCACGAATTAATCGATTGGCCAGTGGCGAAGCTCCTCTGGAGGAGGCACCAGGTGCAGCAATACAACCGGGTGACCATTCGAACGAGGAAAACTCGCCTCCACCGCCCGTCCGAAAATCAGCGCACCCCGCGATACAAAAAGCCAAAGAATGTGCCGGGGCTTCTTGGCAACCCTGCGAACCCAACTCTCTGGCCGAGGCGGGGCTCACCGAATCACAACTAGAACATTTAGCACTCAAGTCGTTGGCATCTCTTGGCGAAATGCCGGGGCACCAGATCGCGGAGCAGCACTCGGTGCCTTTTCGGCTCATGGAGCCCATTCTGGCCGACTTGAAGCAAGCTCAAATGGTCGCCTACCGTGGCTCGGCCAAGATGAACGATTATGTCTACCAGCTCACCGAGCTGGGTCGCGACACGGCAAAAAAGCTCGTGGAGCAGTGCAGCTATTTCGGTGCAGCCCCGGTCACTCTCGCAGCCTATCTTGATAGCGTAGGCCAGCAGACGCTCACGAAGATGCACCCGACGATTGACGATCTGCAACACGCGTTCTCCGACCTGCTCGTAAACCCAAAAATGCTTCGCCGACTGGGCCCTGCCGTAAATTCTGGCAGAGGTCTTTTTCTGTTTGGCGCGCCCGGCAACGGCAAGACAAGTATTGCCGAACGGATTACCAAAGCGTTTGGCGACACGGTGTGGATTCCCCGCGCCATCGGCATCGATGGCGAGGCGATGCGAGTCTTCGACCCGGCCCTCCACGAAGAAGTTCCTCTGGAAGAAGCTGGAGGAGCACTGCAAACCAATATCATCGATCGACGTTGGGTTCGTATCCGCAGGCCTACGATTGTCGTCGGGGGTGAATTGACGATGGACTCTCTCGAAGTCTTGCCCAGTACAGGAAACAACGTCAGCGAGGCACCGCTGCAAGTGAAAAGCAACTGCGGCACACTGGTGATCGACGACTTTGGCCGGCAACGCATGACGACCGACGAATTGTTGAATCGCTGGATTGTGCCACTAGAAAAACGTTACGATTTCCTAAAACTCGTCAACGGCAAGAAAATTCAAGTTCCGTTCGATCAGCTCATTATCTTCTCAACCAACTTGGAGCCGAAAGATCTCGTCGACGACGCGTTTCTTCGTCGGATTCCGTACAAAATCGAAGTTCCAGATCCAAGCGAAGAGGAATTCCGCAAGCTGTTTAAGATCATGGCGCCTCTCGTTGGACTAGAGTACGTACAGGAAGCCGTGGATTACCTGATAGATACCCACTACAAGCCCATCAACCGACCCTACCGGTGCTGCCAGCCACGCGATTTGCTGCTGCAAATACGCAACTACTGTCACTACCTCGACGTACCGCCTGAAATGTGCCATGAGTATTTGGATTACGCTGTCGAGAATTACTTTGCGATCATGTAACAGCTGCAAAGCCATGGGGTTGCAACCCCATGGCTTCGACGGCAACCCCATCGGCTAGATTGCCTCAACTATGCGAGCGTTCTAGCCCAAAATCCAACGGCAGCTGCGGATCAGCCTCGTGGTCTGGGTCGAGCTCTTCAAACAGCAAGCTCGGCTGGATGTCGCGATTGTGCTGATATTTGTTTTGATACTCTTCGTGTCTGCCGACGAGTTCGTGATAGATTATCTGGCAAATCGACGTCCCAGCATAGATTCGCACGGGCTGGACGGCGAACATCTCCAGTGTCCAATGACCACTAAAACCGACGTCGCCAAAGCCGGCAGTTACATGCACGAACAGGCCGAGCCGTCCAATGGAAGAGCGACCTTCGATCTGTGGCACGAGGTTGTGTGTAGCGGTCCGTTCGACCGTACGCCCCAAATAGAGTTGATTGGGGCTGAGGATAATGCCCTCCTCGGGAATCGGTATCCGCCGGACACGATTGGCCCGGGCCATATCGAGCACCACTTCCTCATAGACCATCAATTCATCGTGCAACGTGAGGTTGTAGCTATTGGGATTGACCTGCGCGGCGTCGAAGGGGTCGATTTCGATGTCTTCGCCCAAGCGATTCAGTATTTCATGTCCTGAGAGAATCATGCTCCCTGCTTTCTCCAGAAAAATCGGTTAACGGTCAGCTCTCGACACCCGCGCGAGGGCAAAACTTCTTCATCGAGCACTCGTCACAAACAGGCCGGCGAGCCGCACAAACAGCTCGTCCATGATGGATCATGCGGTGCGAAAAATCGATCCATTCCTTTTTTGGCAGCAACCGCATCAGGTCCTGCTCGACTTTGACGGCATCTTTCTGTACGGTAAGCCCCAGTCGACGGCTCAGTCTACCGACATGGGTGTCGACTACCACTCCCGTCGCCAAGCCATAGGCCGTCCCGAGTACCACGTTGGCTGTCTTGCGACCGACTCCTGCAATCTCCACCAAAGCGTCCAGATCTTGGGGTACTTTTCCGTGGTGGCGATCCAGCAACTCACGGCTACAGGCTTTGATGTTCTTGGCCTTATTCCGAAAGAAGCCCGTACTTTGAACCGCTTTTTCAAGATCGCGTAGCGGAGCTGAGGCAAAGTCGGCGGGTTTACGGTATTTTCGAAACAAATCTTTGGTGACCAGATTGACACGGCGGTCGGTGCATTGGGCCGAGAGAATCGTAGCCACCAGCAGTTGAAAGGGGGTGCGGTGAACCAAAGCACAAGGAGCCTCGGGATAGTCGGCCTTTAGCCGCCGGAGTACCTTGGCAGTGTGACGCCGAGTCGCCGTATCTTTGCTAGGAACCGACGTTGCTCGCAAGGCACACCTAGACCAATTCTGCTGAGAATTCGCAAAAGAAGAAACGTCCGAAGCGGATACGACAAATAGGGTTACGCCATTAATTCGCGAGTTGTGAAAAGCGGAATCCTGGCTCCGAGCAATTGTGTCAGCCCAAACGATCTTGTCAAGGTATCTGATTTGGCGTATCTGGTTTGCCGTTCTATCGGCGGACTTAGTCCACCGCTCGCTGGCCTTGGACGAAGCAGATGCCTATAATCTCTGCAGATGGATACCAGCGCTCCCCAGTACGACCCCCTTTACCTCAAGGGTATCGAATATTTCAACGAATGTGAGTTCTTCGAAGCTCATGAAACCTGGGAAGAGTTGTGGACCGAGTACCGTGGAGAGGGATGCAAATTTTATCAAGGACTTATTCAAGCGGCCGTTGCACTCCACCATTTCGGGAATGGAAACCTTCGGGGCGCGAAAAAAGTCTATTTGACCAGTAGGGGACATCTTGACTCGTATGCTCCAACTTACGAAGGGCTCGACTTAGAAAAATTTTTCGACCAATACCTACAATGCTTTGCGGAATTGCTCTCGGGCAACGAGCCAACCCCAGGCATTGAGATTGATCCTGAGTTAATCCCCGAAATCCACCTCAACCCTGCCCCTGCTTGCCAGAGCAGCAATTAAGAATTCACACCCGCCAATTCATTCCCTCCTGTTCCTTTCGCCTCAGGTAGAAATCCATATGCTTCCCTGGAACGCTGAAGATCTTGTATTCGACGAAACTCGTTTCACTGGTACCGTGCGTTTGTTTCCGCTGCCCGACTTGATCATGTTTCCGCATGTCATGCAGCCGTTACACATCTACGAGGCTCGCTATCGCGACTTGTTAAACGAAGCACTCGATAGCGACGGATTGATCGCAATGAGTGTCCTCACGCCCGGCTGGGAAGGCGACTACGATGGCCGGCCCCCAATTTTATCCCACGCTTGTTTGGGGAAGATCGTGACTCACCAACGCACCGACAATGGCGAGTACAACGTGTTGTTGCTTGGTCTGCGAAGAGTGCTTATCGAAAAAGAACTCCCGCCGCTACAATCGTTTCGCGAGGCAGACGTTACCTTGCTCGACGATTGCGGTGATACAGAGGTCGACGATCAACGACCTGGCCTTCAAATCGCGCTGACCAAGAAGTTTCAGGAAAGTCTCCCTGAGACCCAGATTTCCAGCCCCCCCATGCTCAGCCTGCTTTCCGCCGAAATTCCTCTCGGAGCGCTAACCGACTTGGTCAGTTTTGCCTTGCCACTGGAGCATGAGCTAAAACGTGATCTACTCTGTGAAACCGATGTCGATCAGCGGGCCTGGATGCTGCTCGACGCCTTGGACACTGGGCCCAAGGTGGATTCCAAGCGAGTCGCCAAGTCGCTGGCCAACTATTTGCCTCCCTTCAGCTTGAATTGAATTCAATACGGTAGCCTTTCTTTTAGGGTTCTTCAGTGATTTTAGTGGGTAGGGAGGTGTTCAGGGAGGGTTCGATTTTCGAGAATGCCCCTCATGAGCAAACTCACAGAGCATTACCGTCAGTTGTTA
>Ga0114931_10007447_pt1 | contig 13362 bp, 11 predicted proteins | sample 2SBtaG_FD_89579 | JGI IMG/M metagenome (GOLD analysis project Ga0114931, IMG submission 89579) | Deep subsurface microbial communities from Kolumbo volcano to uncover new lineages of life (NeLLi) - 2SBTROV14_V59a metaG | ecosystem: Environmental > Aquatic > Marine > Volcanic | place: Kolumbo... | reverse complement strand
TTCGGTGTACGGGGTGGGGCATCCGCTGTACTACGACAACGTGTTCCGGACGTTGCGGGGTGAGGCGGAGGCGGAGACGGACGGGCGGGAGGGGTTGCGGTCGCTGGAGTTGTTGATCGGGATCTATCAGTCGGCGCGGGACGGGGCGACGGTATCGTTGCCGTTGGAGTATTGACGATGCGATTGGCTCGCTGGTGAGTACTCTGGTAGTCGTTCCGGCCCGTGATGGCTCCAAGCGCCTTTCTGGCAAGAACCTAGCCTTGGTCGCCGGAGCCAGCCTAGTTGCCAGGGCGGTGTGGGTGGGTCGCCAAGCGGCCAACGTGCTCGGTCGGGATACGATGGTGGTGGTTGACACCGACAGCCATGATATCGCGGCCGAAGGACGTGCGTGGGGAGCGAGTGTTCCGTTTCTTCGCGCACCCGAGTTTGCAGGGGACGACGTCACCGCTGCCGAGAGCGTGTTGCAACTCCTTGTCCGGCTGGGTGAACGGGGAGCGTCTGCGACTAGTCTCATCTTGCTGCAGCCTACATCCCCACTCCGTACGGTCGACGATGTTCTTGCTTGTTGGGGACGATTCGACCACACGACTTGTCCCTCTGTAACATCCGTCACGGCGAGTGGAGGCCGGCCAGAGCTGGAGTTTGGAACAGACGCATCCGGTGTGCTCACTCTCTTCCCTGGGGATGAAACCACGTGTTGTCGTTTGACGGGATCTGTCTACGTATCTTCGACTGCTGTTTTGCGAGAGCGCCGAGCATTCGTCATCCCCGGCCTTACTGTAGGCGTCACTTTGCCGCTATGGAGGAGCGTTGACGTCGACACGGCGGATGACCTCGCCATTGCGCGCCAGTTGGTGCCTGTTGCCAAGGAACACGGATTCAAAGTAGAAGATAGGTGGATTGGAGACGGTGCCCCATGTTTCGTGATTGCGGAAGCAGGAGTGAACCACAACGGTGACGTTGGACTAGCCAAGGAGCTAATCGATGCGGCCGCAGATGCTGGAGCGGACGCTGTCAAGTTCCAGACATTCTCGCCCGACAGGTTGGTGGCGCATACGGCGCCGAAAGCGCCCTATCAAGTCGAGAGATCCGGGTCGGGGAGCCAGGAGAGCATGCTTGCAGGGCTTGTCCTGCCATCCTCGGCGTACTTAGAGCTCATCGCCCATGCCAACGAGCGCGCAATCCTGTTCCTCTCGACACCCTTCGACATGGAGAGCGTCGACCTGCTCCTGTCCCTGGGTATGGCAGCAGTGAAGATTGGGTCAGGCGATCTCACCCACGACCCCTTGCTGCGGTATGTAGCGCGTCAGGGACGTCCTATTGTACTGTCTACCGGCATGGCTACGTTGGCCGAAGTTGGACACGCCGTACAGGTAATTCAAAGCGTGAGACGAGTGCCACTAGCGGTTCTTCACTGTGTCACTAACTACCCGGCGACGAGTAGTGAGGCCAACCTACGCGCGATGGATACAATGCGCATGTTGTTCGGAGTTCCAGCCGGGTGGAGTGACCATACGCTTGGTATAGATGTGGCTCTAGCGGCCGTGGCTAGAGGCGCTAGCATTCTAGAGAAGCACTTGACCCTAGATACCGCACTCCCTGGCCCGGATCACCGGGCCTCGCTTGAGCCGGGCGATTTTCTGCGCCTGGTGACTGGCGTGCGCGGTATCGAAGCGGCACTGGGGGACGGAGTGAAGCAACCAGCCGCCTCAGAGCGGGCAAATATTCCCGCTGCCCGGCGTAGTCTCCATCTCACCCGTTCACTCACAGCGGGTCATCAGTTGGAGTTGGACGACCTCGCTGCGTTACGTCCAGGAACCGGTGTTCCGCCATCGGCGTTGGAGGAATTGCTCGGCCGGAGGCTTGCGCGCGCGCTGCCATCGGGAGCCGTCGTTCGGGAACAGGACTTAGAATGTGGCTAGGCGCGTCGCAGTTCTAACAACTGGTCGCCAGGATTTCGGAATCCTACGCAGTACTGTGAAGGCTCTTGAGGCTGACTCGGAGTTTGACTTACTCCTGTACGTTGCTGGGACACATCTATCTCCCCGGCATGGTGAGACGGCAACAATTCTCCGCGCGGAGGGTATTGTGATCGCTGCCGAACTTCCGTTTCTTGAGGACAAGTCAGATCCGGCGGCTGAGGCCGGACGGGTTTTGGGGATGGTTGCGGCGCAGCTGAGCGAGGATAGACCTGACATGTTCCTGCTTGTCGGAGATCGATCGGAGACGATCGCCGCCGCGATCGCCGCAGTGCTCTCGCGAGTGCCCGTAGTTCATCTGCACGGGGGGGAAGAGAGCGAGGGGGCCGTTGACAATTTGTTCCGCCATGCAGTGACCAAGCTCAGCCATCTGCATCTCGTTAGTCACCCTGTCCATGCTCGCAGGGTCGAACAAATGGGGGAGCCACCCGAATCCGTCCATGTTGTCGGGCCACCCGGCTGCGACAATCTATATCGCGAAGATCTTCCCACGAGAGCCTCCGTGGCCGAACACTTGGGTGTACCGCTCGATCCCCCGGTCGTGTTGGTCACGGTACATCCGACAACTTTGGCCGCCGATCCAGGAAGGGAAATAGAGGCAGTGAGTGAGGCCATGGCACGGAATCCAACAGCTACGTACGTGGTTACACAGCCAAACACTGATGCTGGGGGCGAGGATATCCGCGAGTATTGGAGGTGCTGGAGCGTCGGACGGGCAAATGTTGTGGTGACCGATGCGCTTGGGGAAACTCGGTATTGGGGGCTGTTGCGCTGTTGCCAGGTTGTTCTTGGCAATTCGTCTTCCGGTATTATTGAAGCCCCGGTCGCTGGGGTCCAGGTCGTCAATGTTGGGGATCGCCAGAGTGGGCGGGTACGGTTTGGGCCGGTTGCCGACACACCAGCGCAAATTGAACAGGTGTCGGGTGCCCTCGCCCGGGCATTGAGATCGGAGTTGTCGACTACTTATCCGGCAATCGATCCGGCATTACCGCAAGGGCTCACTGCACCCCGTATCCTGTCAGCACTGCGGCAATGGACACCGCCAGTGTTACCCCGGAAACGATTTGTTGACATGCCATGACGATCGTTACAACGGATCTTATTGTGATAGGTGGGGGAGAGCACGCGCGGGTTGTTTGCGATGCTGCGTTGAGTCGACCGGGTGTGCACCGTGTAGTGGGTTTCATCGACCGCACAAGGGACGAGAACGCGGAAGCTCTCCTCGGAGTGCCGTGGTTGGGAGACGACTCGGTGATTGCGAGACTCCATCAAGCCCATGCCATTCTTGCCGTTGGGGCTACGTCGGCGGACTCGTCGCGTGAGGATCTCCTCAACCGTGTAGCGGCTTACGTAAGGGATTGGGCGGTGGTCATTCACCGGACTGCTGTAGTGGCCCCTTCGGCCAATATTGGGCCAGGCAGCGTGATTTTGGCAGGGGCCATCGTACAGCCATGCGCTTACATCGGTCGTCACTGCATCGTCAACACAGGCGCCATCATCGAGCACGATTGCCAAGTGGAGGACTTTTCCATCGTTGGACCCGGAGCAATAGTTGGTGGCGGAGCTCGACTAGGACGAGGGTCTTACGTGGCGTTGGGTGCCTGCGTACGAGACCATCGTGCAGTGGGCCGGGAGAGTACGGTGGGTATGGGTGCCGTGGTCGTTGCTGATATCACTGCCGGTGTTACCGCAATCGGCTGTCCGGCCCGACCGATCAATGCCTCTGAAGATGAGGCTAGCAGATGACAAAGCACGGACACGTGTCCATTCTGGAGTGCATGTGCCTGGAAGAGGAGGGAACTATCCGGGAGGGTCTTGCCGCCATCGATGCAGGTGCGGCTGAGATCGCTTTCGTGTGTGATCCTGCTGGACGCGTGCTGGGATGCATCACCGACGGCGATCTTCGGCGCGCCCTCCTGTCCGGCGCGGAGCTTGACTCGTCCGAGCTTGGGTCGGCCATGTCTCGCGACTTCATTGCTGTCAGCCCGGCGGCCGGCCGGGCCGAGGTGCTCGACCTGATGCGCGCCAACCGAGTCAGCCAGATTCCCGTCATCGGCGCGGATGGCAGGTTGCGGGGCTTGCACCTGTTGCATGAGTTGGTTGGCTCGGCCGAGCGGCCGAACCGAGCCGTGTTGATGGCTGGTGGGTTCGGTGCACGCCTGCGTCCTCTCACCGACACGGTTCCCAAACCGATGCTTCCGGTGGCCGGACGCCCCATTCTCGAACGGCTGGTCCTCCATCTTACTGGTCATGGGATCCATGAGATCTTCATTGCCGTGCATCACCTCAGCCATGTGATCGAAGACCATTTTGGTGATGGATCTGGTTTTGGGTGCAAGATTGACTATTTGCGCGAAGACTACCCGCTGGGGACGGGGGGGGCGTTGAAGCTATTGCCGGAGGTACCGACCGAGCCACTTCTAGTGATGAACGGCGACTTGGTAACCCAGGTGGATGTGGGGCGGCTGCTGGACTTCCATGAACAGGGATCATATCAGGCGACCATGGGACTCCGAACCCACGTCTTAGAAGTACCGTATGGCGTCGTTGAGGTGAGCCATGATCGTATTCTAGGCGTCGAGGAGAAGCCACGACACCAGATGCTGATTAACGCGGGGGTCTACGTGGTATCACCAGAGATTCTCGCTCGAATCCCGGGTGGTCAGGACTATCCCATCACGAATCTGTTCAGTGAATGCCTGGACCGCGGCGAGTCGGTTGGCGGATACGTGATTGAAGAAGAATGGGTCGATGTGGGCCAGCACGCCGAACTGCGCAAGGCACGAGGCGACATATGACCTGGAAGGGACGGCGAGTACTGATCACCGGTGCAGACGGGTTCATCGGGAGTCATGTAACCGAGGCCCTCGTTCGGGCCGGGGCTGATGTTCACGCGTTCTGTATGTATAATTCAAATGGGTCGGCTGGGTGGCTTGATACAAGTGCCGAGGACATTAGGGCATCGCTAACCGTCCACCTCGGAGACATTCGCGATCCCAAGGTTGTCAGCGATGCGTGTTGCTCCATCGATGTCGTTTTTCACCTGGCGGCCCTGGTCGCGATTCCATATAGCTACGTGACGCCCGACTCGTACATCGAGACCAATGTGCGAGGAACCCTAAACGTCCTGCAGGCGGTCTGCGGCCACGAGTGCACACGCCTCGTAGCTACCTCAACAAGTGAGGTGTACGGGACGCCGAGTACTCTACCGATCACTGAAACGCACCCGCTCCAGGGCCAATCTCCCTATAGCGCAACCAAGATTGCCGCCGACAAGCTATGCGAGTCGTTTTGGAACTCATTTGAGACACCCGTAGTAGTCCTCCGACCTTTCAATACCTACGGACCTCGTCAGTCAGCGCGAGCTGTCATCCCAACGATTCTTCGCCAACTGCTGGCGGGAGTGGACCGGGTCAAGCTCGGGAGCTTGGATCCCCGCCGTGACATGACCTATGTGGAGGACACGGTCGCGGGTTTCCTGGCTGCAGGGATGGCACCGGGAATTGAGGGTCGTACAGTGCAGCTGGGAACCGGACGGACCGAATCAATCCGCGAGATCTTTGACACGGCCGTCCAGGTGACCGGAGTCGATGCAAAAGTAGAACATGACGAGAATCGCGTGCGACCCGCACGGAGTGAGGTCATGGTATTGCAATCGGACCCAACGCTGGCCCGGGAACTACTTGGGTGGGAGGCAACAGTGTCGCTGGAGGACGGGATCCGCCTCACTGTAGACTGGATGCGCGAGAGGCCAGCGGTTGCGAACCCCAGTTCCTATGTCATCTGAAGTGCCCTCTGGAGGCTCTGGGAGGATCCCGCTTTGTGTACCTAATGTTGGAGCTGCGGAGATCGCCAAAGTATCCGAGACCCTGGGTGATGGTTGGGTATCCACCGCTGGGCCGACTGTATCGGCATTCGAAACCGCTCTCGCATCCGAGGTTGGAAACGACTTCGCTGTGGCCATGTGCAGCGGTACCGCGGCACTCCATGTCGCGTTGCAGTTGGCTGGGGTCAGGCCTGAGGATGAGGTCATTATCCCCGCACTCACGTTCATCGCCCCTGCCAATGCTGTTAGGTATTGTGGCGCCTGGCCTACGTTCGCGGATGTGGACCCGGTATATTGGCAACTCGACCCTGACGAGGTGGAGCGGTTCCTGACCGCGGACTGTGTGCATGTCTCCGGTGGCGTCCAGAACCGTCACACTGGCCGAACCGTGCGCGCCCTATTGCCGGTCGATATCCTCGGACACCCCTGTGATCTCGGGCGGTTGCAGGATCTGGCAGAGCGCTTTGAGCTGGCGCTCGTCGAGGATGCGACCGAGTCACTCGGTGCCAGCTACCGCGGCAAGCCGGTGGGATCCATCTCTCGGATGTCATGCTTCAGCTTTAACGGCAACAAGATCATCACGACAGGTGGTGGGGGCATGTTGACAACCGCGGATCGCTCCCTGGCGGAGCGCGCCCGGTACTTGTCCACCCAGGCCAAAGACGACCCTTCCGCGTTTGTACACAAAGAGATTGGATACAATTACCGGTTGACCGCATTGCAGGCTGCCGTTGGTTTGGCGCAGCTTGAGCGCTTGCCGGAATTTCTTGAGCGAAAGCGATCGATCGCGGCGCGCTATGCCGAAGTATGTTCTCGGATCGAGGGTTTGACTTTTCTGGCTGAGGCGTCTTGGGCCGAGGCGACGTTCTGGCTTTCGACCATCCAAGTGGATCCCGAGGCCTACGGTGAACACGCCAGCACAACCGCGAGCCGGTTCGCGGCCGTGGGTATTGACACACGGCCGTTGTGGCAGCCGCTGCACCGCAGCACCGCTCATGCAGATAGTTTCTCACGACCATGCCCTGTTGCGGAGCATGTAGTTGACCGCAGCGTGTGCCTTCCCAGTTCGACGGGAATATCGGACGCGGAAATCGACCGCGTCATCGCTGTCCTCGATCGATCATGAGGACGTGGCGCAACGCCAGCCGGTTGGGCACCACCGCTGGCGTGTATGGGGTGACGAACGCGGTGAATGCCGCAGTTCCCATTATGCTGCTCCCGGTCCTGACACGATACCTTCAGCCGAGCGACTACGGGATCGTGGCGCTGTACGAGATCCTCCTTGGAGTTGGCATCCCTCTTGTCGGGCTCAGCGTGGCCGGTGCAATCTCGCGACAGTACTATCATTGCGACGCCATCGATTTCCCTTCATATATAGGTACCACGATCCTTCTTGTTGTGGCTGCAACCCTCGTGGCCGGTTTGGTCGTAGCCATCGCCGGGCCGGGGGTGGGTCGCTTCCTCGGGTTCCCACCCGCTTGGCTCTGGATCGTCCTTGCAGCGACGGTTGGACAGGTCTTGGTACAAGTGACGCTTGTCATGTGGCAAGTGCGCATGAAAGCTGCACGGTTTGGGGCGTTTCGAATCGCACAGACCCTCGTCAACCTCGGGCTGTCAATTGTACTTGTCGTAGGAGCGGAGATGGGATGGCAGGGGCGAGTCCTGGGGCAGGCCGGCAGTTCTATCATCTTTGGAGCGCTTGGGCTAGGCCTGTTGATCCGCAGTGGGCAGGTCATGGTTCGGTATCGTCCACAGTATGCCCAACAAGCACTCCGGTTCGGTCTCCCTCTTATCCCCCACGCGCTCGGGTTCATGAGTATGACCATGATCGATCGTTTGTTCGTGACTCGGATGCTTGGCCCCGCCGAGCTGGGCCGGTACTTTGTGGGGTATCAAATCGGAATGGGCATGAGTCTCATCCAGAATTCTTTCAATCAGGCCTGGACCCCATGGCTGTTCGGGGAGCTGAAGGCGAATCGCCCCGGAGCCCGTCGCCTGATCGTTCGTTTGACATACGGCTACTTCGGTCTGCTTGTCGTGTTGGCGGTATTGTTAGGGCTTGCGGCCCCCTACTTGATGTCGTTTCTTGTGGCAGACACCTATGCCGGTTCCTCCCAGTTTGTCGCGTGGATTGCCGGGGGCTATGCCTTCGTCGGCATGTACAAGATGGTCACCAACTATATCTTCTACGTCGGTCGGACCCACCTTCTGGCGATGATCACCCTCTTGTCCGTTGGCCTCGGTGTTATAGCCAACTATACCTTGATCAGCCGCTACGGTTTGGTCGGGGCGGCGCAGGCATCGCTGCTTACCTTCGGAGCCAGCTTCGTCGGCACGTGGGCTGTCGCGGCCAGAGCCTACCCAATGCCCTGGGCGCTTCGTGAACCGGCTAGGACCAGTGGGAGGTCGGATCCATGATGCCCGACCCGGGGCCGTTGCCGTCCCTCAGCCGTGCCCCCCGCTACCTTGACTTCTGGGTGGGCATGTTTCTCGGCATCCCGATTGCCTATCCCATTCCCCAGATACAGCCGTTCGCCATTTCCGCTTTTGCCCTGGTGGCATGGCGCCTACGAGTAAGTCAGCGCACAGTGATTCTCCTGGGTATGCTGATGAGTGTGAGCCTGGCTTCCTCGCTTCTAAGTACGTATTTCGCGCAAATCTCGGCGGTTCGCGTGGTTACCTCCACGGTGTTTTTTGCCTTTTTCTTACTAGGGTATGGCATTGATCATTATGGAGCCTTCCTGAGGGGGTTCGGCGCGAGTACCGCGCTCCTGGGTACTACGATTATCATCGCCTTCTTTGCATTGGGCCAGTATCATAACCCCGAGTTACTCTTCCTCTCGGCGGTACGCCGGCAATGGGGTACCGACATCTTTCCTGCATGGCCCAATTTCCTTGCCTTTCTCTTGGGTCTTGGAATGCTCGTTCACCTGGTGTATCTGCGGTCGGCACTGGGTGCTGCGCTGACTGGGGTGGCCGCGCTGGTGACGACATCACGAACCGCACTTTTGGTGTGGGCGATTGCCGGGGTTTGGCTTGGTGTGCGGTGGTGGCATCTGCGGTGGTCCCGCATCGTTGCTGTGACGATTGTGGCCGTGTCAGGAACCGGGCTCATCGTAGTCTCGTGGGATGGGATCCGTCGCGTGGCTCAATCCGAAGTCGTGAGACACCGACTCTTGCGAACCTCAGACCGAGAAGCCATCCTGGACTTCAGTGTTGGGTTGGTCCATGAGCACCCGATCATGGGCGTAGGACATGTGCTGCTCAACCAAGACTTCGGTGCACCAAGGTCGTCCTTTCACAGTTCATATTTTGATATTCTTATCCGTCACGGAACGATCGGGTTGCTGGTATGGCTGGCTCTACTGATACCCATCGGGAGAGGACGGCGCTACGGGCCTTTGTGGCCCTTTCTCCTGTTGTTCCTCATCGGCTCCGCCTTTAACACCATCCTGCGGCATCCGCATCTATTGATGTGCTATTCGGCGTTGATCGTACTTGGTACTCGACCCACGGCGACGGCCGAATGGCAATCATCCACTTAGCAGATGGCAGTCGCCTGCGCTGGCGCACGTTGGCTGCGAAGCTGCCCAACGATTACTTCTTCGGAGCGGATCATGTACGCGTTGCCTCTCAGCTCGCGGAGGGGATGAACCCGCCCGGCAGTGTGCTGCCGACGCTTGTCAACCTCTTGGCTCGGCGTAGCCCCTGGACCCGCCAGCTCACGGCGCTGCGCTGGGCCCTTGATTCTGGGTGGGACATTCGTCATATCGCCGGGCCGTGGCCCGCGGACGAGTTGGAATGCCTGCTCGGTCGATCCCTGCCTTCACGTACCTCCCTGGGCTACGCCTCACCCGACGGCAGTGTTGTCCCATGGCGATTGACGGTACGGCTGGGGATCAAAGCGCTGTGGCATGGAACCTTTCGACTACGCGGGTTTCGTGGCGGTACCCTCCCATCATCATCGGCTATCAGGGCAATGACCGAGGTCTCGGTCCGCGTATTTCCAAAGGAAGCGGAAAGCGCGACGGTGTTGGTGTACCCGGCACCCTATAGTCGGCAACGTCAGCGGACGTTCTTCACACAGCATCGGCCGGGAGCGGGCGGGCGTGGACTTGCCGGTCTGCCGTTCCGCGCCTGGGATGTGGTAGCAGCCATGCTGGCACGGCCCAGCCAGCGAGCGGTGGCCGTTGCTTGCGCCGAGCATCAGGCCAATACTCGACACGGGGTGGAACTGGCACGGGCAGGCGTTTGTACGTTATACACGACCGATGAATTCGAAATTGGTTCGTTCGCGCTCCATCAAGCGTTTCGTGCGGAAGGAGGGCGCTCGGTCAATGCCGCTCATGGGGTCGGTTTATATTGTCCGATTGTCGGTTACAATGAGTTCCGTGTCCTCACCGCTGGGCAGGCGGACTATTATCGGGCCAACAATCCCGAGCTGGTGCTTTCGCGCCAGGAGGCGCTGAACGCACGGGTGGAGCTCCAGCCAGGCCGGCGCTACCGGCCCACGGTGGTAATCGTGCATCAGGAAGCCTCCTACACTGCCTACGCGTATGAGTCACGGGCCCAGCGGGAAATGCTGCGACTGGTGCAGGCCATCGCGAAGGACGCTGGGTGGCCCGTGGCGATCAAGGCCCATCCGGCTCACGGCGATCGGGCTGTACGCCATCTGGCTCAGGTGACCGGCGTTCAGGTGTTCCGTGAATGGTCTACGGTCGCTCACGATCACCCGATCGTGTTTCTACTCAACTCGACCGTGTTCTTCGAAGTTCTCGGCGTGGCCCCGGTGTTCGTGTATCACGATGGGGTGCTCCAACCAGAACGCTATCTGGGGCACGGGCTGCCACGTGTTGAGCCCGGCTCCGATTGGGTCTCATTGTCCCACCTTGGGACCGCCAAGGAGTGGCTTGAGATGGCTAGGAATCAGGCGGCGGAGTGGCAGGCCGCCAACCATACCTCGGTGCTGTGCCATGACTAGCCCACGGGCACATACGAACCAGCGAGGGCTGCACATTGGCTATCTAATTCAGCAGTTCCCTCCAGAAGTTGGTGCTGGCCCTGCTCGGGCTGCGGAAATGGCCACACGTTGGGTACAAGCGGGGGCGCGGGTGTCCGTGGTGACTGCCATGCCGAACCGCCCGAAGGGGCGGATCTATCCTGAGTTTCGCGGTCATCTATACCAGCACGAGGAGTGGAACGAAATCCTCGTACACCGTACGTGGGTCTATGCCAGTCCTAAGCATGGGGCTGCCCGCACGGTGCTGAATAACTTGTCGTTCTTGGGAACGAGCATCGTTGCAGGCAGCAAGGCGTTGCATGTCGATGTTCTCATCGCGTCCTCGCCTCCATTCTTTCCTCATCTTGCTGGTGCGTTTCTCCATTGGGCTCATCGGACGCCTCTGGTGTTGGAGGTACGGGATCTCTGGCCTGACTATATGGCGGAGTTGGGCATGGTTCGTGGGCGGACGGCCGCGATGCTTTTTCGGCTCGAGCGATGGCTGATGGACCGCGCGGCGGCGGTGGTCGTGGTAACAGAGCCGATGAGACGCCGGGTGATTGCCAAGGGCGTAGCGCCCGACAGGGTATTGGTAATACCCAACGGCGTCGACACTGCGCAGTACCATGCGGCCCCAGCCCCCGTCCCAATTCCCGCTCTGGAACGCAAGAGCGACGAGTTCATTGTAGGCTACTTGGGCAACTTCGGGGCGTCCCAACGCCTGGATGTGGTGGTTGAGGCCGCAGCCAAGGTGGCGGGTGACGGTGGCATTCGGGTGGTGATGGCCGGTGACGGTACGGACCGCGCCTCAGTAGAAGCAGCCATCGCACGGTGGCGCCCGTCCAACGTGACGGTGGCACCGGGTATTGCCAAGATCGACACGCGAGCCTTCTACAACGCCTGTGATGTGTGCCTTGTCCCACTGGCTCCCATTGATGTACTGGACGATGCACTGCCTTCGAAACTATTCGAGATTATGGCATGCCAGGTTCCGGTGTTGGGGGCCGTACGGGGGGAAGCGGCCAGGGTGATACGTGCGGCCAATGCCGGCTATGTGGCTCCCCCAGGTGATGCGCAGGCATTGGCTAGCGGTATGCTGACCATGCGCGATTGGAGCAGCGAAACTCGGCAAGCCGCCGGCCGGTCTGGGCGTACCTTCGTGGAGCAGTACTTCGAGCGCGAACGATTAGCCGAGGAATACCTCGGACATCTAGTGCGTGTTGGGGAGCGCTAACGGTATGCCGAACTCTCCACGAGTCCTGGTCACTGGCGCAGCAGGTTTTGTTGGGTGGCATGTGTGCGCTTATCTTGCCCGCATGGGCCGTTCCGTCCGCGGCCTTGTCAGACGGGAGTCAGCCAATCTACCCGAGGGAGTAGAGCGCACTCAGCTGGGCGATTTGTCGGACGTTGAAGGTATGCCTATGGCGTTGCACGGGATTGGGGCCGTTGTGCACTGCGCGGCTCGGGTACACGTCACTGACGAGGCCGCTGCCGACCCCTTGGCGGCGTTTCGTCAAGTGAACGTCGGCGGGACCGTGGACCTGTTGGAGGCGGCATCGAGTGCGGGTGTTTCCCAGTTTGTGTTCTTGAGTAGTGTCAAAGCGGTGGGTGAAGTGAGTACCCAGCCGTGGGATGAGTCTGTTCTCCCCGCTCCAGTGGATCCATATGGCATAAGTAAGTATGAAGCTGAAGCCCGTCTGATGGCCCAACCGCCATCCTCTCCCATGGCGATCTCCATATTGCGTCTTCCTCTCGTGTACGGGCCAGGAGTAAGCGCCAACATGATGCGGTTGATACGAACAGTCGATCGAGGGGTGCCGTTACCCTTCATAGGCATTGACAATAGACGAAGCTTAGCGTTCGTTGGAAACGTCTGTCTTGCTGTTGAAGCGGTGCTCGACAGGCCCTCGGGGAGCCGCGAGGTGTTTTTCGTTAGCGACGACGAGGACGTGTCGACACCGGGTCTGATCAAGGCCATCGCCGACGCACTTGGTCGCCCGGCTCGGTTGTTCCCGATGCCATGGCTGATGTTACGGCCTCTGGCCCGGATGGGGGATCGGATCAGCACGGTGGTCCCATGGCCACTCTCTACAATGACGCTCCAACGTCTGACCGGCTCATTGCAAGTCGATTGCGGAAAGCTTCAGCAACACACCAACTACCGGCCTCGCTATCGCCTGGCACAGGGGTTGGCAAGCACGGTGACATGGTACCGGGCCCAGCGGCCCCATTGAGCAGCGAGAAACTAACGTGTCCCTTCTGATCGTAGTGGCGCACCCCGATGACGAAGTCCTTGGCTGTGGTGGCCTGGCGCTGGGCGAACGGCAGCGTGGTCGAGATGTCCACAGCTGCATCCTCTCCGGTGATGTGCAGGCCCGGCGCGGGCGTCCATCCCCTGAACACTTGACGGCCAATATGCTTCAGGCACATCGTCTTCTGGACCTGCCGGATCCTCAATTGGGAGCGTTCCCGAACATCGCATTCAACACCGTTCCCCATCTTAGGTTGGTCCAGTTTATCGAGGGCGTCCTATCTGACACTCGAGCCACTCGGGTAGT
>Ga0114931_10007446_pt1 | contig 13363 bp, 8 predicted proteins | sample 2SBtaG_FD_89579 | JGI IMG/M metagenome (GOLD analysis project Ga0114931, IMG submission 89579) | Deep subsurface microbial communities from Kolumbo volcano to uncover new lineages of life (NeLLi) - 2SBTROV14_V59a metaG | ecosystem: Environmental > Aquatic > Marine > Volcanic | place: Kolumbo... | reverse complement strand
GAACTCGGGCATAAATGCTCGTTCGATTGCGCCTTTTGCAGAGCCTTTTGTACCGGCTTTGTTTTGAAAACCGATTCCACCTGAAGACAACTCTCTTGCTCCGGCATTGGTGGTCATAATTAGGATCACGTTTCGAAAGTCCGCTTTCTTGCCGTTGTTGTCGGTAAGTGTTGCCGAATCCATAACCTGAAGCAGCAAATTAAAAAGATTAGGATGTGCTTTTTCGATTTCGTCTAAAACTAAAACAGAATGTGGGTGGCGCATAATTGCATCGGTCAGCAAGCCGCCTTGATCAAACCCGACATATCCGGGAGGTGCGCCGATAAGCCGCGAAACGGTATGAGCCTCGGCATACTCACTCATGTCATAGCGTAGAAATTCAACTCCCAGGATTTCAGCCAGTTGTTTTGAAAGCTCGGTTTTCCCAACCCCAGTCGAACCCGAAAAAAGAAATGAACCAACTGGTTTTGTTTCGTGCCCCAAACCCGCACGGGAAATTTGAATCGCATCGACCACTTTATCAACCGCCTCATCTTGCCCAAATAGAACTTCTTTTAAGTCGGGTTTTAACGTCTTTAAGCGATCTTTTTCATCCGCAACAACGGTTTTCGGCGGTATTTTTGCCATCCGCGCCACGGTATTTTCAACCATTGTTACGGAAATCTGTTTCGGACGTTTGTCCTCGGGCATCAATTTCGTCATCGCTCCGACTTCATCAATTACATCAATAGCCTTATCCGGCATATGCTTGTCACCGATATATTTCCCCGCAAGTTCGGCGGCTGTCTTGAGAGCTTCGTCTGCATATTTTACGCTGTGATGCTCTTCATAATACTTCTGCAAGCCTTTTAGAATTTCGTAAGTTTCTTCAACTGTTGGTTCAAAGATCTCAATTTTTTGAAAGCGTCTTGCTAATGCCCGATCTCTCTCAAAAGCGGATTTGTATTCACTATAAGTCGTTGAACCAATACATCTTACGGCACCTGAAGCAAGTGCTGGTTTTAAGATGTTTGAGGCGTCCATGGCGCCGCCGGAAACTGCACCAGCTCCAACAATCGTGTGAATTTCATCTATAAACAGAATTGCATCGTCGTGCTTTTTGAGGTCTTTGATGATCGCTTTAAAACGTTGTTCAAAATCACCCCGATAACGGGTGCCAGCTAAAACTGCTCCCATATCGAGGGCAAAAATTTTTGCGTTTGCAATTACTTCCGGAACTTCCCCATGGGCAATTTTTAAGGCGAGCCCTTCTGCCAGCGCAGTTTTTCCAACACCGGGTTCGCCGACAAAAAGCGGGTTGTTTTTCTTGCGTCGACAAAGAACTTGAATGGTGCGTTCTATTTCGGATTCGCGTCCAATAAGCGGATCAATTCCGCCTTCTTTCGCGACTTTTACCAATTCTTCCGTAAAAGATTCGAGCGGCTTTTTTCGTTTTGGCTGCTGCGCAGCGCGTTGCTCGGCAAATTCTTTGCCCATGCCCAAATCATCGATCATATCTTCGTCAAAATCATCGACCTTTGAAATACCATGAGCGATATAATTTAGGATGTCGAGCCTCGAAACTCCATGTTTTTTTAACAGGAAAACGGCTTGAGAATTTTCAGCCTGATAGAGCGCCGCGAGGATATTTCCGCCATCGACTCTCTGCTGCCCACTTCCTTCGGCTTGCAAAAGCGCGAATTGAATTGTTGATTGAAAGGTAGCCGTGAGCTCAGGCATTTGCTTAAATTCTTCAGTTAGAGTTTCGAGCGAATCAAAATACTCCTCAAGCTACAACCCAATTTCCTCAAGTTTCGCGCCGCAGTTATATAAAATATCGCGTGCCGCTTTATCATCAATTAATGCATATAGGAGATGTTCAAGCGTTACATATTCGTGCATTCGCCGAACCGCCTCATCTACCGCAAAACTCAGTGTTTCTTCTAGTTCTTTCGTTAACATAAACTTAAAGCTATTTTACTCTTCTTCTACCGTACAAAGAAATGGAAATTCCTGCGCACGTGCAAGATTGTTTGCTTTTTCCGCTTTCATCGTCGCAATTTCGTATGAATATATTCCCGCTACGCCGACTCCTTCATTATGAACTTTCATCATGATTGTAAAGGCTTCCGATTCCGAGCGCTTAAAAACATGGGTCAATACAAAAACAACGAATTCCATTGTCGTGAAATCATCGTTATGCAGAAGCACTTTATAAAGCTTGGGTTTTTCGAGGCGCGTGTCGCTCTCGGTCAGGACGGCTTCATCGTGTTCGAAATCGGGAAAGTCAGACATATTTACATTTTACACTAGCATTTAACATTAAGGGATGTAAAAAATGGTGATTGGTAAATCGGTATAGCGAACGATAGTGAGCATCGTTGTGAATCGGGGCGTTTAATATTTATCACCAAGTCGAATCTATTCTTGAATTCGAAATGGTTAATCGTGCTTGCTACGGCTCGCTATACCGGTGGGCTTACAATAAAAGCTCCGTGTTTAACATTAAGGGATGTAAAAATGGTGATTGGTAAATCGGTATAGCTAACGATAGTGAGCATCGTTGTGAATAGGGGAGGCTTAATATGTATAAACAAGTCGAATCTATTCTTGTATTCGAAATGATTAATTGTGCTCGCTACGGCTCGCTATACCGATGGGCTTAGGAAGATTATTATTCGATTCGAAATGGCTAATTGTGCTCGCTACGGCTCGCTATACCGATGGGCTTACAATAAGAACTCAGTGTTCGTCACAACATCCGAGGCTAAAAATCTTTCACCGCAAAGTAAGTTTTTATAGCCTTATATTTGCTGCCGTTATTTAAGACATCGAAAGCTTGAGCATAATTTTCGAGCCCTTCGATCTTGTGCGTCATCATTCGTGCGAGCCAACCCGAATACATCGCCTCCGCGAGAGCGATATCTTTTACTCCCATTTCGAAATGTTCGCGATTTGCGTTTACCGTGCCGACCATTACGCGATTGCCGAGAACGAATTCCTGATTTATTAAATCGGATGGAACCCCATCGGTCTTTCTATCACCGCCGGTTACGGAAGCCAGAATTAAAATACCGTTTTCATCAAGAGTTTGCATCGCTTCAAAAATGATCGGCGAGTATCCGGTGCATTCAAAAATTAAATCATATTCACCATATTTTTCGGCGGAATTCGTTACTGATAATTCGCGAGTTGAATTGTAGGTAGCGCCGATTGCCTCACAAAGCTCGGCATTTAAATATCCTTCGGGTAAATCCAAGCCAAAGCCATGAACCTCAAATCCGCGCAGACGGAGAGCCAGAATCGTTAAAAGTCCGACGTTTCCCGTTCCTAAAACAGCGGCGGTTTTTGGTTTCCATATGTCGAGGCGTTTTTGAATATCTTCGGCTTGTTTTAATCCCTTTTCAATAATCGAAAGCGGCTCAAGCAAAACAGCGACCTCTTTAATCGCCGGCGGGATTTTAATCAAAAACTCCTTATTTTCTACATAAAATTCTGCCCAATACCCATGAATTCGGGAGATTCCCCGCTCATAATATTCACTGTCTGTTGTAAAGTCCTGTTGCCCAATTTGATCATAAATGCTCGTTCCGCACGGGCGGCGAACCGTGGCGACAACGAAATCGCCTTTTTGCAAATCCTTTACGTTTTTGCCGACCTCGACAATTCGCCCGAAATTTTCATGCCCAAGCACAAGAAAATCAAAGCCCTCGGGAGCGACGCCGTATTCGCCATTATTTATCTCACGATCCGTTCCGCAAGCACCTACGCGAATAACTTCTACGAGTACTTCATTGTCATTTTTTATGCTCGGCTTATCCATCTCGATAAGCCGCGCCGAATTTTTTTCTTTTGGTGTAATTGCTATTGCTTTCATAGAATCATTTTGACAGGGATGAAGGGATAGGCAGGGATGGAGTTATTTTAAGAATTTTGCGAAATATAAAATTCTTAACCCCTTTCAATCCACTTGCATCCCTTTTAATTTTTCCCTCCATATTCACCGATTTGCTTCAAGATTTTACCGACTAATCCCGTCCAGCCGGTTTGGTGATTCGCGCCGATTCCGGCTCCGTTGTCGCCGTTAAAATATTCATAAAACAGCGGATAGTCTTTGAAATGTTCGTCCGTCTGGAATTTTTTTGTATTGCCGAAAACGGCGCGTCTTCCATCTTCATCTCTTAAGAAAATATTTGTCAGACGCTTTTCAAGTTCTTGCGATACTTCCCAGAGCGTCAGCATACGTTCTGAACCGGTTGGGAATTCAACCTTAAAATCTTCGCCGAAATAGAAATCAAATTTTTGCAAAGACTCTATTACTAGGTAATTCATCGGGAACCAAATTGGTCCGCGCCAATTTGAGTTTCCGCCAAACATACCGCTTCTTGATTCCGCCGGTTCATATTTAATTGTATGATTTTCGCCGCTTGCTTCAAACACATATGGGTGGGCTTTATGATATCGCGAAAGGGCTCGAATTCCGTAATCTGAAAGAAATTCGTTTTCCGAAAACATAACGCGCAAAATTCTTTTTAGACGCTCTTTACTGACGAGGGCGAGAAGGCGGCGTTTCTTTTCACCGGTTGTTTGGAGACAGGCGATATCAACAATCATTTCGGGTCGGTTTTCTATAAACCAATCGGTTCGCCGTTTGAAATCGGGCAGTTCTTCGAGCGATATTTCTTCCAATGTTTCGACTGCAAAAAGCGGGATTAAACCAACCATCGAACGCACCTTCATAGGAACATTATATTCACCCGGAAGGTGTAGGACATCGTAGAAAAAACCATCCCTTTCGTTCCAAAGTTCGATGTTGTCATGACCGACATTGTTCATCGCATCGGAAATATATATAAAATGTTCAAAAAACTTTGTTGCCACATCTTCATATGCCTCATCTTCGGAGGCAAGCTCCAGAGAGATTGCCAACATATTTAAGCAAAACATACCCATCCATGCGGTTCCGTCAGATTGCTCAAGGTGTCCTCCTTCGGGCAATCCTACACTCCGGTCAAAAACGCCGATATTGTCAAGACCCAAAAAGCCGCCCTCAAAAACATTATCGCCTTCAGAGTCTTTGCGGTTTACCCACCAAGTAAAATTCAGCAGTAGTTTTTGAAAAACCCTTTCTAAAAAAACGCGGTCACCTTTTCCTTTTTGCTTTCGTTCGATTTGATAAACGCGGAGAGCAGCCCAAGCGTGAACGGGCGGATTTACATCGCCAAATGCCCATTCATACGCCGGAATCTGTCCGCTCGGATGCATATACCATTCGCGCAGAAGCAATATCAGCTGGCGTTTTGCGAAGCCTACATCAATGAGTGCAAGCGAAATACAGTGAAATGCCAAATCCCATGCGGCATACCAAGGATATTCCCATTTATCCGGCATTGAAACTACATCGTCATTAAAAAGGGTCGTCCAATGGGAATTTCTTCCATGCTTTCTTTCTTCAGGCGGCTGCGGAAAAGTCTCGTCTCCATCAAGCCATTTTTTTACTTCGTAATGGTAAAATTGCTTAGACCAAACCATTCCGGCAAGCGATTGCCTCATCACATTTTTTGCATCGTCGTTAAGAGTTTCGGGGATTACACCTTCATAAAATTCATCGGCTTCTTCGATTCTTTTCTTAAATATAGCTTCGCATTCGGCAATAAATTCATCATGAGAGGCGAACGAATGGTTTTTAGCCGATTCTTGACCGCTTAACCTTAAATAAACTATTTCCTTACCATTTGGCGGAATATTAAGATCATAATGAGCGGACATTTTTGTTCCCTTTTGCTTTGGGTTTACGGATTTATGCTGGTTGCTTATTACAAAATCCGCAATGCCGTCTTTTGTATAGGGGGAAGTGTTTTGTGAGCCGTAAAGTTTTTCGTAATTCGTTTCGTTTTCGGTAAAAAGGAGCTTGGATGAGCCTTCACAAAGGAGCCAATATGCACCTCGTCTTTGCTCCTCTAGGCGAATCGCGGCAAGGTTTTCGATTTGAATATCAGCCTCTTGCATTTCAGGCTTTTCTTCATTATCAAACCAAGACCAGCGGTTGCGAAACCAAAGTGTCGGCAGAATATGGAGCGGTGCAGAATTCTTAGAGCGATTTATCGCGGTAATTTTTACGCAAATGTCATCAAAATCAGCTTTTGCATATTCGATAAAAATATCGAAATATTTATCTCCGTCAAACACTCCCGTATCAATCAGTTCATATTCAGATTGGGTTTTATCCCGCTCTCTATTTACCTTTCGTAAATCTTCGTAAGGAAATTCGGTTTGAGGATATTTGTATAGATATTTCAAATATGATTGAGTCGGTGTCGCGTCCAGATAATAATAATACTCCTTTACATCTTCACCGTGATTTCCTTCCGGTCCCGCGAGTCCGAAAAGTCTATCTTTTAGAATCTTATCTTTCCCATTCCAGAGCGAGACTGCAAAACAAATTCTTTGTTTTCTATCGCAAATTCCGGCGATGCCATCTTCATTCCAGCGGTATGCCTTTAAATGAGAATGATCAAACGGAAAATAGTCCCAAGCCGAACCATCAGACGAGTAATCTTCGCGGACAGTTCCCCAAGCGCGTTCGCTTACATAAGGTCCCCAAAGCTTCCAATCTCGCTTACGCTGATCAGCTAAATCGAGTCGTTTTTGTTCTGCATTCAATTGTTTCACCTCAAAACAATATTTTATATTTAGCCTGGATATTGCACGAAGGCGATACAATAATTCCGATAAATACTTGGTTTTTCATCACGCTACAAGAGAAAATCGTGGTTTTGAAAAATTACAGTTTGTATCTGAACGGATTTCTGACGAATCTGGTTTTGATTCTTGCCCAAAATCTCTCAAACCATAACTATGGCTATGCTCTAAGAGATTTTGAACAAGCCCCTTTGCCATATTAGCCAGAAAGTCCATTCCCTTCGTGCAATATCCAGGTTAGTCCAGTCTAAAGGATGTCATATTTATAGTTTGCAAGTCTAGCTGTTTAGTTAGTTAACATAAAAAATGTGGACTTGTTTGAGATTTTTTGCTATGTTGCTCAATAACTGGTTTCAAATAAGCCCCACTTTTCCAAGGGTTTTAACAGATGTTTTTTTGTTGGAAAAAGATCTGGATTGGGGGTTTCTAAGAGCAATCGTATAATGTCTGATAAGTGGATTTCGACAAGAAAACGTCGTTCTAGAAATGGTTCTGTTTCTAAAAAGACGTCAAAAACCAAGAAGCGTTTAATTTCTGCCGAGAGATTTGACGCAAAGCTATTGGAGTGCGAAATCAAAGTTAAGAAAGGATTGCCCACTGAATCTGAAAAAATCCTAATTGACTTAAGGGATAATCGCGATCTAACCCAAACTCAAAAAGTATCTCTGCAGACGTTGTTTTCAAAGACTTATGAAGCCCAAGGTCGCTTTGAAGAAAGTTTTGAAGCTCTAAAGACTTTTGAGAATGATCAGGTGTTAGAAGATTTGGAGCCTGAGTCGAAGGTTTCAGCGGTTGCTCAATTGGCGATTTCTTTTGCTAATACTGATGAGGTTTCAAAAGCAGAGTCTATTTTAATTGGATTGGCGGAGGAAGCTTCTGAAGACAATCTAGATCTTGCGTTGGGCGATATTTCTATTGCATTGGCTCGGATTTATAAAAAGACCGATGAATACTCAAAGGTGTTTAAGAAGGCGGAAGAGGGGCTGAATCAATATCGTGATGTTGGGAACCAACCAGGAATGGTTCTAGCCTACTATTATATGGGTGCTGCCTCGCTCATGGAAGGAAATAGCCGACGAGCATTAGAAAACCTGGATCTGGCAACAAAAGTGGCGGGAAAACATACTTCGCCGATGATTAAGGGGCGGATTTATGAAGATTTAGCGGCGGTTTACTGGGATCTAAATCGCTCAAAAGAAGGCGTTGCTTGCTTGGAAAACGCGATCGGACTTTTCTCTGAAACTGAAGATAAAATTCATCTCATTTTTGCCTACAATAATTTGGGTGTGCTGCTGACTCTTCTGGGAGATTGGAATCGCGCCAGAGACGTAATTCGAAGTTCTCTGAATTTTGCATCGGAGCTTGATCATGATCACATAGCCGGAATTTATGAATCTTTAGGGGAGTTGAAATTGCTCCAAGGTGATTTGGTCGAGGCGGAGAAGCTATTTAAGGACGGCTTGAAAGTTTCAAAAGAGCGAAACGCGGATGTCTATTTGGTTCAGAATTTGTCCTCATTTTCGCGATGTTTGCTTGCTAAAGGAGAAACCAAAGATGCAATTAAGAAAGCTGAAGAAACGATCAATATTGCTGAAAAACTTGGTGCCGTAAATTTTGTTTATATGGCAAAACTTGTCTTGGCGGAAGCATATCTTGAGGATGACGATCAAGAACATTGCGAAAAAGAACTCGAATGGATAGACCAAAATCAACCGGAAACCGATCTGTTTATTTTAGGTAACCTACAGCGGTTAAAAGGTTTGCTTGCGGAAAAGAGAGGCGATAGTAAACTCGCGCTGAATCATTTTAGGCGTTGCTTGACAATTTTTGAAACGCGCCATGATGTGTACAACAAAGCATTAAGCCATTATCTAATCGGAAATATTGTTGCTGAAAGTGACAAGGGGGAAGCTTCAAAACACTTGATCAACTCCAGCGAAATATTTCGCAAGCTTGGAGTAGAGAAATACTATAAGTTGGCTGAAGACAAAATTGATAGTTTGGAAGAAGATGGCGATGAGAAAGATACTTCGGCGGAATCAACTTCGGTAAATTCTCAGCTTTTGATGCAAAGGCTCGCGGAGGCAACCGCTTCACGTGAACTCCTCTTTAGAGAATTGGTAGCGATTTTGCAGCAAGAAAGCAATGCCGGAAAAATAATAGTTGCTGAGTCCGATGACAAAGGAAATCTCTATCCTTTCATTACGCACGGATACACCCCGGCTGAAAGTAACAAATTGACCACGATGCTAATCGAGGCAAATGTTAACAAGAATCTTGGGAAATTCTCAAAAACAAAAAATATTAAAGTCTTTCCGCTTCGTTCTCCGAGTGCGCCCCCCGCAATGCTTCTGATTTACCCGAAATATACGGCTGTATTAAATAACGGGAGCGATATTAAGCCGCTTTTGAGGATTGTCGAGCTCGGGATGGATATTTGTGCCCTTCGTGATAAAGACAAGGAAGATGTCGAAATTCAAGAGGAAGAGCCTAGTCCTTTTACCTCGCAGAGTCTTTTGCCGGGATTCATTCATTCTTCTCCGGCGATGACTGCGCTTGTTCAGGAAGTCTATAAGATTCGTTCATCTGATGTATCTGTTTTAATAACCGGAGAATCAGGTACTGGTAAAGAATTGGTTTCGCGCGCGATTCATGCAGTTTCCGAAAGGAAAGAGCAAGTTTTTATTCCGTTTAATTGTACTGCGGTGCCAAAGGAACTAGCCGAGGGACATTTATTTGGATACAAAAAAGGAGCGTTCACGGGCGCGGTAAATGATTCTCCGGGTGTTATTCGTTCGGCGGATAAAGGCACACTTTTGCTTGATGAAATCGGAGATCTTCCATTGGATATCCAGCCAAAACTTCTAAGGTTTTTGCAGGAGGGGGAAGTTCAGACGATTGGTGAGAGGAGTCCCACTCAAGTTGATGTAAGGATAATTGCCGCCACCAATATGGACTTAGAACATCGCGTGAGCGAAGGGCTGTTTCGCGAAGATCTTTTTTATCGGATCAATGTTATTCGTCTTCGGGTTCCGCCGCTTCGAGAGCGGAAATCTGAAGTTATCCCGATTGTGAAATACTATATAAATCAGTATTCTGCGCGGTTTAATAAAACTGGGATTACGATAAAACCTCAAACTCTTGATTTGCTAATGGTTAACAATTGGGATGGAAATGTTCGCCAACTTTGCAACGAAGTGCAGCGAATTGTTGCGCGTGCAGAAGATGGAGAAGTGATAACTCCTGATCATCTTTCTCCCGAGATTAGAACTAGCGGTGGTGCATCTGTTCATGATAATCATAGTAATGTTAAACCTATCATGTCCCACACAGGTTCGGTTGGAATCTCAACGGTTGGCACCCAAGGCTTGACGATAGAAGAAGCTGTTTCAGATCTTGAAACCGACATGATCATAGATGCGATGAGGCGACACGACGGAAATATAACCCGTGTTGCCAAAGAACTTGGACTAACCCGCCGCGGTTTGTATCTAAAGCTCAAGCGCTACGAAATTAAGAAAGCCTCATAAGTCGGAACGCGCTAGTTTTCCTTGCCCGCGATAAGTGCTTGGTTTTCACCATTCTTAGAACAATGACTAAATGGCGGACACTTTTTATCCACCGGCTACGGGCTTCGAAATTCATCAGTGCAAACTCATTTTTGATATTTCCCGATCGACAAAGTAGACTGACTCTTTGATGAATAACTTACCGGAAAAATTTGAGAGTTTTACCGAGAATCTGCTATCTGAGATTGAGTCAGTTGAAGGGTTTCTATCGCCCAATGAAGTTCGTTTTTTGTCTTTGCTTGCTGCTTATCCAACTGCCGAAGGTGAAATTTTGGAGATTGGAAGTTTTAAAGGAAAGTCCACTATTATTCTGGCAAAAGCCGCGGCTCTGACGGATAACGCGCTTGTTAACGCAGTTGATCCGATGATGGCACCTTCAGAGACCGATCCGGATTTAAGGGGCGATGTTTCTTCATTTCCAGATTTTCGTAAGAACATAGAATCAAAAGGTGTCGCGGAAAGAATCCATTTACATAAGACGTTTTCTTACGAACTAGCTAAGACATGGGATAAACCTTTAAGGCTTTTATGGATTGATGGCGATCATACCTACAAGGGAACCAAGCTAGATTTTGACGGGTTTAATAATTATTTAGAGGATGGGGCGATTATTGCGATTCATGATGTATTACACGCTTTTGAAGGGGGAATTCGCGTGTTTATGGAAGATGTTTTGCTTTCGCCAAATTTCGGAGCGAGCGGATTTGTAGGTTCTATTGCCTGGGCGCAATTTCATAAGGATGAGCAAAAAGGATGGCAGCATCGAGAGGGAAAAATGAAGCTCTATAAACGGCTGTCGAGGCTGATTCCTTACGTTGTTTTTAAGAAAGACCTCCAAGGATTAGAAAAGAAAATGTATAAACTTCTGCGATCTCGCGTACCTCGTGGGGCAATGAAACCGGAGAGGTGGATAGAGATTATCGAGTAGCTTGCGGGCTTTCGAGATTCTGAGTGGTTTGGAATCAAAAAGCCCGAGAGACCGAGTGCCTATTTACATGTAAAGATAGAAAATGTTAAAAACCGACCAACATGTTACCGCCGAGATCAAACTCTATTACGACCTTTTCGTTCCTGAAAATGTCCCCAAGAATGCACCGCTGTTAATTACTATCCATGGTTATGCTGCTCATAAACGCTACATGATGCGCGAAGCAAAACTGATTGCTCCTGAGGGGGTGATAGTTGCTTCTCTACAGGCGCCGAATAAATTCTGGCGAGAAAGCAAATCAGGCGAATACAAACTTGCGTTTGGTTGGTTGAGCGATTTTAAGGCGGCGGAATCGGTTGCGCTACACCACAAATTTATCTTGGATGTGATTGAGGAACTCTCCCAGAAGAAATTGATCGATCGATCAAGGGTGTTCCTGCACGGCTTTTCTCAGGCATGTGCCTTAAATTTTAGATTTGCGTTTACTAATCCGGGGGTATTAAGGGGCTTAGTCGGTATATGCGGCGGGATTCCATCGGATTTAGACACTAGTGAAATATATGCACCTACAAATGCAGATGTTTTTTACATATATGGAGATACGGATATGTTTTATCCGATAGAGAAGTTTCAGAAGTTTGAAAAGCGCTTGGGCGAGTATCTTCCGAGTTTTGAGGCGAAAAGATACAAAGCAAACCATGAAATTACAAACGAAATGCGCACTGATGTTAAATCTTGGTTAGCCGGACGTGTAAAGGAAGGTTAAGTCTAGTCTCTAATTTGTTTATAAGATTTCCCGAAGAATCTTGGTGATACTCCGATCCAATATAGTCCTTGAAATAACGACCATTTAGCAAAAGTGAAAAGGAAAGACCGATTTTCAAATCTACGCGAGGAGGTTGTAACGGGCATTTTTAAATTCACAAAACGCCCCTTTTTTTTCAGCCTTCTAAGAAGGTCAATATCTTCAAAAATAGGGAAATCTCTAAAGCCGCCAACTTCTTCATAGACATCTCGTTTTACAAAAAAGGCTGAATCTCCATAAGCTAATCCGATCGAACGCAGATTAGGATAAAGCCAGGTTAAAAATTTCGCCCAAAAACTTTTTCCCGAAAAAATTACTTCAAAATTACCACCAACCACCGTCGAATATTTGGCAAACCTTTTTATTTGTTTTCCGGAACCTTGAATCGGTCGTGTGTCCGCGTGAATAAACCAAAAAATATTTCCCGTCGCAGATTGCGCACCCTTATGTAATTGAGCTCCGCGATTTGCTAGCTCGGTTTTCACCAAGGATATTGATTTAATTTTCTCGAAGTTTTCAATAATCGCCAATGTATTATCAATGCTTCCGCCGTCCACTACAATTATTTCTGAGACGTTTACAAGCCGCGATAAGGCTTCGAGAGTCTTTTCGATGGTCAATTCTTCATTGATCGTTGGCAGGATAACTGAAATCTCCATAATCACTCGTAAATCTAATTACACACCAAAACAGAACGAAAGGGAAGCAAAAAATTGAATACGGGTGCAGGCGATAAAAAGAACGTGTTAGCCGGAATGTGGAGTTTTCGCTCCCGACTATGGGAGCACGGCGTATAATTAAACTCCGGTTACATTTTCGGTTGCATTATCAAGGTTTCAATGGTATAAAATTTATTCGTCTAACGCGCGTTTTAGTGGACGAAAAAAGCATATTCCACAGTAGCTCAATGGCAGAGCATTCGGCTGTTAACCGAAGGGTTGTAAGTTCGAGTCTTACCTGTGGAGCCAATCTTTTCAACACTTTAGCCTGGCTCATTTGAGTCGGGCTAATGCTTTTTTTGGACGAAAATTATTTTTTTCAAGATTGTGATCAGAACGTTTTGTCTAGCCAAACGGCTTCATACTTGAAAATAGATCTATTCAAATTCCTTTTAGTTCCATAGGATGCTTAGTTTATCCAACGCAAAAGAATACCTTGGATCTTTTTTTCCTTGACTCCGACGGGTGAGGCGATTAATTTTGGCAGTTCTTTGATTCGAAATGGACTGTTTGATTTTTGTATCCTTCCATAAACTGTCTTTGGTCTCCACGGATGAGGAGTTAGTATCGAAAGTTGTGTAATAAGAGAAAATGAAAAAATAGCGTATCCTGATTTTTTAAGTTGAAATCTAACACAGGTTCTAAGACCTATATGGAGGAT
>Ga0114931_10007445_pt1 | contig 13363 bp, 9 predicted proteins | sample 2SBtaG_FD_89579 | JGI IMG/M metagenome (GOLD analysis project Ga0114931, IMG submission 89579) | Deep subsurface microbial communities from Kolumbo volcano to uncover new lineages of life (NeLLi) - 2SBTROV14_V59a metaG | ecosystem: Environmental > Aquatic > Marine > Volcanic | place: Kolumbo... | reverse complement strand
GGGCGTCCGGAGCCGTCTGGGATTCTTCGGGATCCGGCACTGGCTTGCTCACCTCGGCGGTTTCTGTCTGATTTTCGTCCGATTTAGGCGCTAGTTCCACAGGAGGTTCAACCGTCACATCGGCATCAAATAATACCTCCAGATTTTCCTTCTCTTCTTTCCGACTCTTGGCTCTGCCTGCGGCAGTCCGGGTCCACCCGGACAATCGTTTGAAAGAAAGCACAAGGTACGGCAGACAAAACAGGAAGAGATAGCTCAGGCTGAGGGCGATCAGGGCATACCTGACATATTGCAGTCTTTTTGTTGCAATGATTCTATCGAGCCTGGCGGCGGACAGTCTCACATGCACGATGGCGTCCGGGCTACCTGACTGCCCTAACGCCAGCAGCCTGGTTACCTCAAAGATCCGGATGGATTCTGGCGTCGTGACGAGAGTAACATATGGCTCAATGTGGATTGCGGGCAGCGCTTGCCGCTTGGTCCCAATTTCACCTGCAAGCGTGGACCAGGTGATCACATCATTTCTCGTGACAGAGAGGGAATGAATGAGGCCTATCTGTTCATCGGCGATGGGCTGCATGATGGCTCGCAATGAGCGTAAAGCGGCCTTCGACGCGAACAGACTGTCTCGCAATGCGCCCGCCTGAGTGGCGATTTGCTCGGCGGTCTGTTTGCCGTTTTGGAGGAAAGCGGCTGTCGACTCCTCTTCGGTGTCTACGTATTCATACGCGAATGCGGCACCGATACAAAAAGTGGCAAACACGGCTGCTTGCAGATAATGGCGGAGCTTCGTGCGCCTGGGTGAAGCGAAGAACTGTTCAGGGTTGAGCAGATGAGTCGGGTGAGGGTCCCGTTTTGTCATTGCAAGCTCATTGCCGGCCTCAGATTTCCTATACTTGACATCGTCCATGAGCTTTCTGATAACGTAGATACCCAGGCCCGGCCGTTCACTTGCGTCAACTGACATCCTGATATCCGGCGTTTTTGCGCCATCAGGATGGAAATAAAGTCCCTGGTCGATGAGTTTTACAGTGAGGCGTCTTCTTTGAATCAGGGCCTGAATGGTAATGTAGCCCGCGCCGCCACCATAAGCGTGGGTAATAATATTAGTCGCAGCTTCGTCAACGGCCAGTTTGAAGGCATTGATGAGAGATTGGCTGTACCCATGCTTTTGCCCAACCTGGGTCACGAAGTCGCGCAAACTGGGCAAATAATCATCCTGAGCCGGGATGATCAGGTGTTCTTTTTGAGCTTTCTTAAACACGGTGTCAAGGTTGACTGGCTGAGCACTGCATTGCCTCTATCGCAGGGTGGTCCCGGATATTCGGAATGCTCTGATGCGATTGATTCGATTGTTTGCCGAGCGGCAGACACGGCCGTGGCGGAGTGCCGTAGCTACCAAATTAGGGTCATCACTCATGGCAGGGCGGCGATTTTTGTCTTGCTTGGCACACTTAAAAGAGTATATTTATGACTATATATCTGCAAGCTTGTCTGTTAGCGTAAATGCAGTAAGAACATTTCATAATCGGCGGTGAACTTCACCTGAATTTAGGAGAATTGCATGTCAGTTGGCGATTTGGCACCCACGCAGGATCACTTCGAGAAAATTATTGCGCAGCAACTAGCTCGCATCGAGCGCATGAAAACAGACAGCGAGTGGGTGGACCACACGGCTTTACGCCCCATTATCGTCGGTATCGTCGGAGGTGACGGGATAGGGCCTTTTATTGCCGCGGAGGCCAGGCGAGTGCTTGAATTTCTGCTGAAACCGGAAACAGATTCAGGTAAGGTCGAATTGCGAACTGTTGAAGGCCTCACGATCGAAAGACGTGCCGAGATGGGCAAAGCTGTGCCTGACGATGTGCTGGAGGAGATTCGGAAATGCCACGTGACGCTGAAGGGGCCGACGACTACACCGCGAAAAGGCGACCGCTGGCCGAATGTTGAGAGTGCCAATGTGGCCCTGCGCAAGGAGTTAGAGCTGTTCGCCAACGTGAGACCGGTGAAAGTTCCGAAGGATGGTATTCACTGGGTTTTCTTCCGGGAGAACACCGAAGGGGCGTACACGCTAGGCAGTAGTGGAATTAATGTGACAGATGATCTTGCCATCGATTTTACTGTGGCAACCACGCAAGGGACGGAACGAATCATCCGGCTTGCCTTTGAGTACGCGAAAAAAAACGACATGAAAAGGGTCACCCTCATTACGAAAGCCAATGTCATCAAAACGACTGATGGCAAGTTTCTGGATATTGGCTACCGCATCGCCAAAGACTATCCAGAGATTGAATGCGACGATTGGTATATTGACATCATGACCGCCAAGCTTATCGACCCCAGACGCCGGACACAATTTCAGGTTTTGGTGCTGCCTAACCTGTACGGCGACATTCTCACCGATGAGGCGGCTGAATTTCAGGGTGGCGTCGGGACGGCCGGCAGCGCGAATATTGGCAAGAAACACGCGATGTTCGAAGCTATCCACGGCAGCGCCCCACGCATGGTGGACGAGGGCCGGGCTCAGTATGCGGATCCTGCGAGCATGATCAGAGCGGCTAGCATGTTGGCTCGCCATATCGGTTATGAAGACCGGGCCGAGAATCTTGAAATGGCACTGGATATTTGCGGACAGTTCGAGAAGCGCCTGACGGTGACTGGGAGAGAATCGGGAGCAAGTGGTAAAGAGTACGCCGACTACGTTATGGAAACGCTGCAGGACCCAAATTTACGGTCCAGGTGGCAATCCTATCAATAGATTGAACCAGACCGAAACCGAGAACAATCGGATCCGACAAATCTTTATCGGCTCAGCGAAGCAGGGAGACTGAAAATGAGCGCGCAAGTAGTCAACCAAATCATCAAGGAAGCCGCGATTAAAGCGGCGCACGAAACCAACGACGAACCAGAACCAGGTCTCACAAAGGGCGTTGAATGGCCAGTTACTGCAACGCTCGGGAGAGGGCTGGAGGGCGCTATTTCGAATACGACAGAGATTGGCTATGTAAACGGCGCCAAAGGGTGGCTGATCTATCGTGGTTACAACTGTTTCGATTTGGCCGAACAGTCGTCTTTTGAGGAAACCGCCTACCTGTTGCTTTACGGCAAGCTTCCGACAATATCTGACCTTAATGGTTTCAACGATAAGTTGCTTGCTTACCGCAACATTCCGCAATCCGTGATACAGGTATTGAAGATGCTGCCGATCAAGAAAAGCCATCCCATGTCGAGTTTGGCAACGGCGGTCTCGGTCCTGGGAAACCTGGATGGTGACTCAGACAAGGCTGAGGTGGAGGCGGAAAGAGAAATTTCGATCAAGCTGATAGCTCAAATGGCCACTATTGCGGCCGCCATTGCTCGGATACGCCAGGGGCGCGAGCCGGTCAATCCCGATCCAACTCTTAGTAACGCTGCGAATTTCTTATATATGATGACTGGAGAAGCCCCGGATGAGGTTGCCGAACGCATCATGGATGTGTCGCTGATCTTGCATGCGGACCACGGTATGAATGCGTCGACGTTTACAACGATGGTCGTAAATTCATCTTTGTCCGACATGTACAGCTCTGTCGTGGGCGGTATCGGTAGCCTGAAAGGCCCCTTGCATGGCGGCGCGAATGAGCGGGTGCTGTATGACCTGCAAGAGATAGGGAGTCCAGATAACGTTACGTCCTGGTTTAACAAAGCGCGCGAAAGCAAGCGCAAGGTGATGGGTTTCGGCCATCGTGTGTATAAAGCATACGACCCACGAGCCCGGATTCTGGGACCAGTCGCACACCTGATGGCTGAAAAGAACGCCGAGTCACAGCGTCTCTATGATACGGCTGTTGCCCTGGAAAAAGCGGTGACACAGGCCCTCGGCAAAGAAAAGAAGATTTTCCCTAATGTCGATTTCTACTCCGGCATTGTCTACAAAGCCATGAGCATCGATACGGCTATGTTTACGCCGATTTTTGCTGTCAGCCGTATTGCGGGCTGGACGGCGCGTGCCCTGGAATACTTAAAGGACAACCGTCTGTTCAGGCCCCGGGCTGTTTATACCGGCCCCGCCAAGGCTGAATATATCGGCATCGATCGACGTTGAGCCGATGAGCGTAGTTGGCTAAGTTGTAGAGATGGCGAACGGATTCCATGGCAGTCCCGAAAGGTGGCAACGGATTTGTGAACCCCTTACCTCCCTCGATTCACGCCTCGAATTGTTTGGCAGTCACAATGGTTTGGTTCTGCAAAAAAACATGAAAAATTGGCCAGGTCGCGAATTCAGATGGAGCGACGACCTGGAGCGCCTAATACAGATTTTTCTCCAAAATGAAAAACAGTTGACTTGGACCTTGTGGATTTGTGCCTACGAAGATAGAGAAGGCCAACGATACTGGCGGACCCAAACGTTGCAAAAAGCCGTGTCTATCGAACAGTTACAGGCGAGTCTGGAAATCGACTTGGAAGATGGATGGCGGCAAGTGATGAGTTGGAAGCCTGAAGATTTGTGCCCCGCGCGATAAATACGCCCCACTGTGGCCCTTCTATGGCCCCCTGGGTCGTCGCATATAGGCCTGGATCAGCGCGGCGGGGCTTCCTTCCGCCCAGGATATTTGTCTTACCCGCCTGCGATGCAGACACGGCCTCTTAGCGTTCATTGGATCCTGTCCTGCACAGCTTCAGCGCGGCCTGTTTTGGGGTGCGGCTTGAGCTTTTTGATCATGTTGCCATAGCGGTGGTCAATCTTGAAGCCGAACTTGTAAAAATATTGCGGACGCAGAAACCCAACCGTCACAAGCTTGATACGTTGGGTTCGCAGTCGGTTGAAAAATTCGTTCAGCAAACCATCGCTGATGCCCTTGTGCCGGTAGTGGCTATCCACAACAACTTTTTCAAGATGCACGTGGGAAGCGTTGACAGGACGATAGAAAAGCCCCCCTACTACTTGATTTTTTTCAGTGAGAACAAGTAAGAACTGATGATCCGGCCGCAAGTCGACAGGTAGGTTGGCGGCCGTAAACAATTGATGCAGTTTCCCAATCTCCTTGGGGCTGGCGGGCCCGCGAATGGCAAAGGGGTATCCTTCATCATCTTCAATAAAGACAACCAGCGCGGTCCTTGCTGCTCCTTGCGATGCGAATGAAACGAATTCCGCTGAATCGCTGACCCCGAGATGAGGATAGGTCAATCGCGTGAGGTAAATCTCCTCAGATTCACTCAGAGAATGTTTTTCACGCAGTCCGGTGAATTCTTCCACAAGGTCTTCGGTGGCTAACGGGTCACGTTTCACTTTGCGGATGATGGCGTTCAGATGGCGTCTGAAATCAACGTCGCTCTTCGCGAAAAGTGTGTCTCGAAAAAATTGGATACGGGACCCCGGGTACTCGATTTCGGTCTGGGCGAGTGTGTACGACGTCTCAAGTTCGAGCACGGTTTGAATGCATGCCTGAGCTGTCGCACCCGGATTGAGCGTATGCCAGCGCCAATATCGCTGAATAGCAAAGTGCAATCGCTGCGAACGGAAGCCTTTCTCTTCTACTTCCCCGACAAAGGTGGTAAGGGCCTGCGCACCGGCTTTGAACCGTTTGTTGCGGGCCCGGCGACGTAAGGCTGGCAACGTTTCCTGCAGCAGTCGCAACCCTTCTTTCTCTCCCAATATTTCCAAGAAAGCGGAAAAAATGATATCCCAGCCGCACGTGCCCTGCAGTTTTTCATGCTGAGCTTCTACACTGCTGATAAAATTTTCGTAGAAGGAATACAACATGGGCACCAGACCGTCATAGGCTTCTCGCTGCGAAAGAGAAACGATTCGAAAACCAATTTGAAAATCGTGGGTTGGCACGATGACATTCGCCGGCGTCGGGTCCGCGATGACTTGCCGCCTGCCGGTACGGTTCCAAAAATCGATGTAGGCGCTAATGCCACTCCACGCAAATGACGGCCAAAGTTGCTCCACGCCTCTCCGGTCGTTGCTCGTCTGTCTCTCGAGCCGGCGCAGATATTTTTCAACGGTGTCACCTGGAATAAATTCTTCGGTCCACAAGTCGTAATCTGGCCAGTATCCCCCAAAGTTCTCGACGAGTGGACGCCGCGAATCGGTGGTGCAGAAACTGATCAACCAGTGCATCTCATCCAGCATCTCTCTCTTCGACAGGGCCGTGTTAACATTGATGGCAACGTCAAACGCCCCATGAAGATGTGTCTGAATGGTGGCCCGGTAAACCGATTTGCCGTGCAAGGCACCCAGAAAGCTGACCCAGATGCCAGTGGGTGGTATATCCTGCAATTGGATCAGTTTGCCACCTGAAAAAAGAAAGACCGCTTCTCGTATGAGCGGGAAGTTTTGAATGGCCTCGGCAATGCGATTGCGGTGACCCGGCGGGACGGTGTCTTCGAAAGCCAGCACGTACCGCCACCGAAACTCACTCATGGATTCCGGGTCAATCGTTATTTGAAAATGTGTGCCCAACCACTGCCGAAAACCGTCGCGAAGTCGGTTGGAACACGTCGTAGCTTCCCGCACAATGGTGGGGTGTTCTCCAAAAATTGCCCACCGAACGAGATGGACCCGGAGCGATTTGTAGGAGAGTGGGTGTCGAATCCCGTATTCCGCCAGGAGGCGCAGGAGCGCGATTATAGTTTGCTTTCGGTTGCCGCTTTCTCCAGGTGTGACCTCTTTTCCCTGCAGAGAGTTGAGATAGAGAATGATGCTGTCCAGCTGCCCTTCACTCAGATCTTGTTCACTTATTTTGCTCACCGTTTCGGAGTCCAGCACCGCCGGTCGATTCGCCAGAAACCTCTCGAACACGGGCTTGAACTGATCTCTGTTTTCGTTGAGAATCAAGACTTGAAAGGCACGTTTCTTGAGCATGGTCTGGTGTGAACCGGCCACTCGCATCAACGCAGTCTTGGCCAGATTGAGTGTCATTTCATTGCGGTCCCGAATGACGCTTTCAAGATACTCAATGGCTGCCACGGCCATTTTCCCAGAGGTTGTATGAAGGACGCGGGCGGCCAGATGAATACCGTACGCGCTTCGATCCTGTGACTCAATCATGCCTGCCAGCTCCTGTTCGGTCCCTTTGTCTGGGTTCCCTTGTCGCCGATTTGCGACCATCTGCACCGACCCGTCTTCGACGGTCTTGCCATCATAGCGCGCAAATAAGAGGTCGCCGACGAATCGCTGCAGTTCCAGGTTGCCCAACCATAGCGCAGGATCGCGAATCAAGTCGCCGAAATCGAGAAAGCGTTCTGAAATCGCGTAGGTGAAGTTACCCACCTTAACCTGACAGCAAGGGGCCGAACCGCGTGCCCGAACCGATAGTTTTGCCCCAGTCGGAGACAAAGCGATGCCGCTCTTGAGCGGTTTGATATCGTGACGCGTCAAACCGATCTCGCGCAGAAACCAGGTTGGAATCCTCACCTCAAATCCGCTGATGTTGCAAGGGACATGCTCGGCCTCGTAGAGTTTCGCAATAAGGGGGGAAAAGTGCTTTTCGATTTGCTTGCGCTTGTAGGTACCCTTAACTGTCAGTTCGCCCACGCCAGCGTCAAAGTCGCGATCAATGATTTCGAAGTTGACGATGCGTTCGTAAGGGGCCAGAAATTGGTTGACCGGTACCAGAAGGGAGCTGAAGAAATCGCGCAGCTCGACGGGTGTGAGAGAGCTTAAGTCAACCTCATCGTAATCATAATTCGGAAAAAGCAGCAAGGTGTTGAATTCACGGTGGTCGCCGACCAGGAATGCTCGCTTGATCGAATCGAAGTCATGAAACATATTCTCTATTTTTTGCGGAGAAATGGTTTCCCCGCGCACGTTCTTATATATTTCCTTCTTGCGATCGACGATTTGGAAATGCCCCTCGGAGTCTTTAATGAAAATATCGCCGGTATGAAACCACCCGTCTCCGAGGCCGGAATGGGTTTGGTCCAAATAGCCGGTCATGACGTACGGGCCACGAATGCGCATTTCCCCATCTGCTTCCAATTCGACCTCGATCCCGGGCAGGGTGAGTCCAACCGAGTTGGGTTTGTAGTGCCACGGCGGCGTCATAGTTATCCCGCCGGCAGCTTCCGTCATGCCAAAACCGCTCATAATTCCGATGCCATTTTCCTGGAAGAACATGAAGATGTCCGGGTCGAGATAACCGGCTGCGGACAAGCCCCACCTCAGCTTGCCGCCCGTGGCCTCTTTGACGCTTTGTTTGATGTGGGCCGCCGGTTGCCGCTCCAGGTTGTTTTTTTCGGCGATATGTTCGTACAATTGTATCCATTTCTTGGGGATGCTGATAAAGATGGTTGGATGCACCAGGCGCATGCAGGCAAGCAAGGTTTCCAATTTTGGGTTTTCCATAAAGGCGTAAGTGGCCCCCCAGAATATGGTGCCCAACATTTCGAAATAGCGCCCGAAGGTATGAAAGAGAGGAAGATAACAGAGAAAGCGATCCTTGTCCCCGATCTCGGGCAAGGCAATGGCCCGGGCAAACCGTTTGCTGACGAGATTAAGGTGCGAAAATTTGATGCCCTTAGGCAACTCAGTTGTGCCTGACGTGTACATGATAGTTGCCAAATCGTTGATTTTGATTTGGTTTGTCGCGGCCATGAACTCTGCTGTTGAGGCGGACGAACCCATCTTTACAAGTTCTGTGAGAGTTATGAAACTTTCCACATCCGTTTTATTTTTGGACGTGCCGGCAGCGATGATCAGGCCCGGGTGGGCCATGGAGGTCCGCAAACTCGTAACTTGGGCGAGGTGAGCATCCCCGGATACAAAGACCATGTTGCACTTTGAATGCTGCAAGATGAAGGAGAGGTTGGCAGGGGTGGCATTGGTAGGGAGTGGGACGTTTACGATACCACTGGTGAGACAAGCAATATCGAAACAAGCTAGGTCAAGCGAATTCTGTGAATACATGGCAACCCGCAACTTCTTTTTGTGCACGTGTTGCAATTCCAGCAATGCATTGGCGATGGCGTTTACCCTTCCCGATGTTTGTGCCCACGAGCATTTGCTGACCCGGATCCCTTTGATTTCGGTGAACAGAGGCCGCTGACCATATTGCGCTACTCGCTGGCGAAATAGCTTGCCTACCGTAAAGTCGCAGGCCTGGATCGCTGCCAGACTCAGGCGGAACCAGGCGTCTTGCAGTTCGGCCTGACCGACTTGTTGGAGCAGAAAGGGGGAACGCATGATGTCAAGCAGCGCCTCAAGCGCTTCCCGCCTTGCGGGAGAAGTCTTGTTCCTGCCAGACCCACACAACGCGTTGCCCATCGACAGAAACGTTTGCGGATCGAGTGTTGGCGCCGTTCTGGCCAGGGCTGTTTTGTCGTTAGACAGTTCCACCAGAAATGATTCGATTAGGTCCGGTGAAACGGAATTTTTGTCTGAAACCAGATTCTTCTTGATGGCTTCAAATTGTTGCAGGTGATGTGACGTGGTTGCCATGGGGTGCTGATCTCTCTTTCAGCTTGGTTGAATTCGTTTCTGTGGTACAGGACGACCTTCGTGCTAAATTAGGAGGCCGCCTGCACAAAACAAAGCGAAAAGCGCGGATTTGAAAATCTTGTCACGTTTGGGAAGAGGGCGTGGTGTACGGATCGGTCAGCCGGCATGGACTGACTACCTGTTTTCGCTTGCAATTAGGCACAGGAAGCAGTACTATTTTAATCTGGACCGGAACTGGTTTTCAGGTGAGATTCGTATGAACGAAGTTGAACTTGATTTCAAGAAATATCTGTCTTCGCACAAGCTGAAATACACGCCGGAACGCCGCAAAGTGCTGGACGAGGTACTCAATTTGCACGGCAGCTTTGATGCCGACGGCCTCATCGACAAATTGAGAAGCGACAGAAAGAGGGTATCGAGGGCGACGGTTTACCGCACCCTCGATTTACTGGTGAAACTCGGCGTCTTGCGACGCGTCGCCATCGGAGAGCGAGCCGCTTTTTTCGAAAACAATCTTCAGTGGAAGTCGAGTGGGCAGCTTGTCTGCATCGGATGTGGGAAAGTAAGTGAGTTCGAGGTGCCTGCGCAAATCGACGGAACGTTGCGCGGTTTGTCCAAGAGACACGATTTTCGACCCCAAAACCGCAATATCGAGATTTTTGGTTACTGTCCGGCTTGTCATGACAAGTCGCTGCGGGCGTTGAGTTGAATGTTTTGGTTGGGAATGATGTTATTCAGATCTGCTGAAGATAGTGTTAGGGTGATTCTATGAAAAATCCGTACGGTCTTAAAGATGGAAAATTAGTGCTAGTCGACTCCGTCGAAAGGGGGCTAATGTGCGGATGTTTGTGCCCTGCGTGCAAAGAGCCTCTAGAGGCTCATAAGGGTAAAATAAAGACTCATCACTTCAAACACCATAACGGTAGTGACTGCGGCTGTGGCCTGGAAACGGCTATACACTTGTTAGCAAAATCAATAATTAAAAACGAAAAAGTTATCCTCTTACCAAGCTTAATGGCCCCTCCTGACTGGAGTCAACTGAAATACTTAGAAACGCAGTATTTGGATAACAAACCGTTTCCTGATCATCTTATGTTCAAAGAATTAGTACCCGCATGGTACAAATTAAGAGTCGACGAAGTCTTACTTGAAAAGAGGATGGGACATATCATACCTGACTTAATAGCGGTAACTAAAGGCAAGCAACTGTTCATTGAAATTAAAGTAACCCATGGAATTGATGACAAAAAGTTGGAATTTATTGAGGAAAACGAACTTTCTGTCGTCGAATATGATTTTAGCGAAATGCAAGATATGATCGATTATAATCATATTAAACGTGTGTTAACAGAATCGTATAAAGGCGCTACAAAAGGAAGAGGTCTAGGTCGGTGGGTGAATCATATTGGGCTACAAAAGGCTATTGAAGAAGTGACTGAAAATATGAAAATTCATTACCCAGATAAGACACTCAAAAAGAACTGGGAGCAGACTCAATTACAGCTTGACTGCTGAACGTTTCGATTTTGCGAAAGGATTTGAATCCTAAATTGACGAAAATGAATTAATGCCCGCCCCATTTGGGAGACACCACCCCATAAACAGAGAGCTATGCAAAGTCTGGAGTTCGGTGGTAAGTCAGCGTTCGTTTGGGCATTTGTGGTGCGGCGGCCTGTGTGCCACGGTAGCAGCATGGCCTAACGTTTTACTGCAGGTGAAACGAGGGGCGCTTGCTTAAATTTTGAGTTTGGAGATTTTACAAAGTATTTTAATTAAACGATGCTCAGCGCGATGAAATCCCTCGTTCACCTGAGTAAATCGTTAAAAAACTCCAGCAGCCTGTGTTCGGCGCGAGAACAAGTTCGGGTAGAATCGGCTTTTGGTCGCAAGTCAGTGGGTTGATTCGTAGATCTTAAGGCAGGTAGCTCAAGAGGGTCAGCAGTTCCGTTTGTGTATCGGGCGTTCGGAGCCGCGGAGCAGTAAGAACTGGAACTGTCAAACCAAAGAAAAAAGATGCACTCAACCAATACGATTAGAGCAACTATCCCATGCCACATTATTAAAATGGCAAGACAGCTTTTACATTTTTTGGGAGTTTAGGTGATGCCTAGGATAGCATTTTTTTTCGGGATTTCCATTTATATGTACATGGACGATCATGGTGTTCCTCATTGTCATGGTGTTTTTGGAGACTATGCGGCTTCTTTTGCAATTAAAGACGGAGAAATCCTTGCCGGACAAATGCCTCCGAAGCCAGAAAAAAAGATTCGTGAATGGATAGTGACAAATCATGATGAATTAATGGAGAGATGGAATGAACTCTCAGCTTAAAACTCCGTGGAAAAAAGTCGTCTCGGTTTTTCCGGGTGAACATTTCTCTATTGAATTAAGATGGGAAGATGGTCGTCGAACCAAACTTCTCTTACAGCGACGAATTGAGGAGAGAGATATTTTTTGGCGACTCCGAAATCCTCGCTATTTCCGACAAGTTTCTGTTGATCCACTGGGCGGAATTCGCTGGCCGGAAGGAGAAGATCTTTCTCCTAATTACTTAGCACAGCACAGTCGATAGAGCCACGCTTGGCCTCTTACTTCCTTTTGTGGTCGCTTACAAGACGTTTGGCTCAGCTTGTTGTTGGCTACTCGTCGGCTGTTCCGGGTGCGCCTGGGCCGGTTTCCCGGGGGCGTATGCTGGGGTTTTGATTTTTTTGTTCAGGGCTGATTCTGTGTGGGTGCAGCCGCTTACGATCAAGTTGGCTGATTTGAAATTCGGATAAAATGAAAGTATTCCAAACGGAGAAAAAATATGATGAAGGAATTGTGCCTTGACATAGAAAAACCTACATCAAACGAATTTATTGGAATACGAAAGGTTGTGGTTAATTCATGAGTACATTTGCTTCTATTACTGGCCGCGGACTTATTCGTGTGTTATAAAAAATGGGGTTCGAGGTAATCCGGTCAAAAGGTAGCCACAATTTTCTTCTACATGCAGACGGTGTTGTACCTGTTCATCGGGTGAGACCATCGGACGAGGGCTCCTCTCCTAAATTTTAAGAGATTGTGATATTTCAAAGGAGGAACTGCAAAAGAAACTTTAAGCGAACAAGGCGTTTCACTTGCTTTGCAAAAGCAGGTCGGATTTTTTGCTGGCAGCATGGCGAAAATCGCAGCGTCAGGGTGCCCTTTGCGGGAAGAAAAAGGAAAATTTGTATGACACGTGCCACACGACTTTTGTATTTTTCTGGTTGTCACGGGCACCGGCGCGCAAAAACCGCAATATCGAGATTTTTGGTTACTACCCGGCTTGTCATGACAAGTCGCTGCGGGCGCTGAGTTGTGGGTTTTGATGGGAATGATGTTATTCAGGTCTGTTGAAGATAGTGTTGAACTGAGCCCGACTGCGAGCACGCATTTGGATTTTCAATAGGACTTTTCGGGAGGAAAGAGGAGACGATTGGGTAGGAAAACGAACTTTTCAGACGAATGGCAACGGTGGTGAGCGAGCAGTGGTCTGGCGTTGGCTCTGTCAGTATGCGAGGCTTTCCTGGACAAATGGGGTGTTCGGAGCCGATGCCGTCGGAACGGGCCATGCAGGTAAACTAGTAATTGCAAATCACCTCGATCTTTATATCTTTTAATGGCAAAGCTCAAATGAAGTAGAGGAATTTCATGGAAAACCAATACGTAGAAAAACACGATGGAGGTTATTGGGTTGCCGGAACCCGCGTCTCGCTAGATTCAGTGGTCTTTGCATTTTTGGACGGTCTTTCTCCCGAAACCATAGCGGCAGAGTGTTTTCTCGTTCTGACATTGGAGCAGGTTTATGGTGTCATCGCTTATTACTTAAGTCATCGGGATGAAATTAATTCCTATCTCAAGCAGGCTGATGCAGATTTTGCAGCCTTACGAAAGACTACCAATGAACCAGGGTTTTCC
>Ga0114931_10007444_pt1 | contig 13363 bp, 11 predicted proteins | sample 2SBtaG_FD_89579 | JGI IMG/M metagenome (GOLD analysis project Ga0114931, IMG submission 89579) | Deep subsurface microbial communities from Kolumbo volcano to uncover new lineages of life (NeLLi) - 2SBTROV14_V59a metaG | ecosystem: Environmental > Aquatic > Marine > Volcanic | place: Kolumbo... | reverse complement strand
TCGCACGCCGGATCGCCGCCGAACGTGATCCGATTCGCATCCTCATCGTTCAAGTACGCGCTGACGCGGGGCGAATCGATGTTTACTGCGGAGAATCCGTTTCCGCACAGATGCCGCAGGATCGAACATTCCTCCGCAACGACGCCGTCCAGATCACCGAGACCCTCGAGGTGCTCTTCGCCGACGCTGGTGATCACCGCCATCTGCGGCTGCGCCAAATCAGCGAGCTCGGCGACCTCACCCGGCGCGTTGGTGCCGATCTCGACGACGAGATAGTCGTCGGCGGCCTCGGACGACAGCAGCGTGAGCGGGACGCCGATCGCGTTGTTATAGCTGCGCGGCGATGCGCGTCCCTGCCAGCGAGCGCTGAGCAAGTGATGAATCATCGCCTTGCTGGTCGTTTTGCCGTTGCTTCCTACGACAGCGATTACGGTGATGGACAGTTGCCGGCGGTGATACGCTGCGAGACGGGCGAGCGCCTCGAGCGTGTCGTCCACTTCGATCAGCGTCGCAGCAGACGCAGCGCCGCTCTGCTCAGCGATTTCGCGACGCAGACGCGCGGCCTGATCGGCGGACACCACCGCGGCACACGCGCGACGCGCGGACACGTCTTTGACAAAATCATGCCCGTCGAATCGGTCGCCGCGCAGCGCGATGAAAAGATCTCCGACGCCGACACTGCGTGAGTCGGTTGAGACCACTTTGACACTCGCGGTCGGCGCCTGGCCGTTGACCTTTCCCCGAACCGCCTCGATCACTTCACTCAGTGTGAGCTTGATCACGCTTTGTCACTCCGTTGACCATTTCCGCCCAGCGCGGCGCACGCCTGTATCGCGACCTCGACGTCGTCGAAGCGGCGTTTTTCGTCGCCAACCACTTGATAGGTCTCGTGGCCCTTTCCAGCAATCAGCACCGAATCGCCCGGCTGCGCACGGCGCAGCGCGTCCTCGATCGCAGCCCGACGATCGGGTTCGACGACGACGCGCGCCCGAGCGCTCTTACCGAAACCGGGAAGAATCTCCTCGATGATTCGCTGCGGATCCTCGCTGCGCGGATTGTCACTCGTCACGATTGAGATGTCGGCGCTCTGCGCCACCCGGGCCCCCATCTTCGGCCGCTTGGCGCGATCTCGATCGCCGCCGCAGCCGAAAACCACGATCAGGCGACCCTTCGTCAAGCGCCGCAGCACGCCCACGACATTACTCAGCGCGTCCGGCGTGTGGGCGTAGTCGACAAACACGCCGACGCCCTGCTTCGCACAAACGCGCTGAAGCCGCCCGGGAATATTGCGGACCGACTCGAGCCCGCTCTGGATATCGCTCGGCGAAGCACCGAGCGCATGCCCAAGCCCCGCCGCGGCGAGCGCGTTGTACACGTTGTGCCGCCCGATCAGCGCGTTGTCGAGCGCAAGCAAGTGCCCCGCGACACACATGCGATACTTCGTCCCGTCAATCGTGTCGCGCACCATGGAGGCCGACAGGTCCGCGTCACAAGCAATTCCGTACGTCAAAACTTTCGCGCGGCAATCGCGAATCATGCGCTCGTGCAACGGATCGTCCGCGTTCACAACGGCAACCGCGTTCGAATCGAGCTCGGCGAAGAGCCGCGCCTTCGCCTCGGCGTAGCGCTTCATTGTCTCGTGATAATCAAGGTGATCCTGCGTCAGGTTGGTAAACGCCGCCGCCGCGAAACGCACCCCGCTCGTGCGGCGCTGGTCGAGCGCGTGGCTCGACACTTCCATCACGACGGCATTCACGGACGCCTCGGCGCACTCGCGCAGATAGGAAGCGAGCTCGACGGGGCCCGGCGTCGTCATCTCCGACGTTACGGTCCGCGCCCCAAGGTCGTGTTGCACCGTTCCGAGCATTCCGCAGCGCAGCCCCGCGGCCCGCAGTATCGCGCGCGTCATTTGCGCCGTCGTGCTCTTGCCATTGGTCCCGGTCACGCCGAGCAACTTCAGATCGCGGCCGATGCGCTGATCGAGCCCGTGCCAGCGGCTCGCGAGCTTCGCCAACGCAGTCCGCGAGTCCTTCACGTTGAGCACAAGCGCGTCCGCACCCGGCTCGAGCTGCTCACCGACGATCGCCAGCGCGCCGCGTCGCAGCGCTTCCCCGACGAAGCGCCGCCCATCGAGCCTTGTCCCGTTCAGCGCGACGAAAATCCCCCCAGGCAGAACCTTGCGCGAGTCATCGAATACGCCTGCGACGGGGCATTCCGCGCGCGAGCGCCACGCACCGCGTTCGGCGATGCCCTCGAGCAACACTCCCAACGTCGGCATCCCGGCCTCACTCACGCTCGTCATCCCTCTCTGTCTGCACTACACGCATTCTACTCAATCCGCCTGAGCCGTGCCTGACACCGACGCCGAGCGGGCCAAGTCGCGCGGCACATGCAGATACGCCAGCCCGTCCGCCAGAATCTCGCGCGCCGCCGGCGCGGACACCGTCCCGCCGTAGTACTTGCCGCCCCGCGGGTGATACAACGAGACCAGCACCGCCAGCCGCGGGTTGTCGGCCGGCGCACCGCCCATGAACGACCCGACGTACGCGCCCGGCTCGTACCCGCGACCGTCTCTCCGCGCGATCTGCGCCGTCCCGGTTTTCCCGAAGACCTGATAGTCCGCGAGCTGCGCACGCGTTCCGGTTCCGCTGTTAACCACCTCGACCAGAGCTCGGCGGCGCAGGTCGCGGACCGCCTCGGCCCGCATCACGCGTCTCACGACGACCGGCTGGGAATAATCTTTGCGGACGCTGCCGTCGGCGCGCAGCACGGCGCGTACGATTCGCGGCTGATAGAGCAAGCCGTCGTTACAGAACGCCAGGAACGCGCGCAGAACCTGAATCGGCGTGACGGCTACTTCCTGGCCGAATGGAACTGATTGAACCGAGTAGCGCGTCCAGTCGCGCAGCGCGTGCAGCGCTCCGGAGTGCTCGCCGGGAAGCCGGATTCCCGTGCGACGTCCGAACTCGAATCGCGCCACGTAGTCGTGGACGCGCTCCGCGCCGAGCTTTTCGCCGAGCATCGCCATGCCGATATTGCTCGATTTGCTGAGGATGCTCGCCAGTTCGAGCACCGCGTGCGGGTGCGTATCGTGGACAATGCGTGTGCCGAACGCGTGCGTCGGGCCGTTGATCTCGAACTGCTCGTCGAGCGAGGCCTGCTCGTCGCTCACCGCCGGACCCGCTACGAAAGGCTTGAAAATACTGCCGGGCTCGAACTGATCGGCTATGGCGTGATTGCGGATGCGTTCGAATTCCGCATCGAGTTCTCGTCCCTCGGCATCGGGTCGAATTGGTGCGTCGGGATCGAAGTCGGGCGTCACGGCCATCGCCAGGATTTCGCCGGAGTCGGGATCCATCAGCAATGCCGTGCCCCACTCCGCGTTGTGCGTCTCGACCGCTTGCGCGAGATGGAATTGCGCGCGGGACTGCAAGTACGCGTCGATCGTCAACACGACGTCGCACCCATCAACCGCCGGCAGCGCCGCATCAGGCACGGGCTCCAGCCGCCGGCGACGGGAATCGACGATCGCGGTGCGCGACCCATCCTTGCCGGTCAGCAGTTCGTCACAGGTAAGCTCGACACCGGCCAGACCGCGCTGGTCCGCGCCGACGTATCCGACCACGTGAGCCGCCGAGCGCCCCAGCGGATGCACGCGCAGCGGTTCGTCTTCCAGGAAGAACGCCCCGAGCTCGCGCATTACTGAGGCCCGCTCGAAGCGGGCCCGCTCGCGATCGCTCAGCCGGCGCTTGACGCGAAAGTAGCGCCTTCCGCGTCGCTCGGTAATCCGGCGCTCGAGCCAATCCGCATCGACGCCCAGAACGGTCTCTATCCGCCGGCACGCCGCGCGTACATCAGTCACGCGCGACGGATCTACAATCAGTGAAGGACGCCGCTGCGAGCCTGCCAGCGTTCGACCGTTACAGTCCAGAATGCTGCCGCGCAGCGCCTTGATATGCGCCCGCGCCGTGTGTTGCCGATTCGCCTGCTCGCTGCGCGACGCGCGCTGCGATTCCGCCAGCCAGGTCAACCGTCCGCCCACACCCACGAGCAGCAGTCCTACCGCGGCAAACATCCAGTTCGCGGATCGCACTGCCCCTCCCTCCCCGGCCTAGTGCCGCGCGCCCGAATTCGTCGCGAGGCGCGTCCGGTACCGGAAAGACGTCGCCCGATCGCGCAAGAGCGCCGGGTCTTGCAGCCGCGCCAGAGCGAGCCGCTTCTCGCGCAGCTCCGCTCGAAATTGCGCTGCGTAGCGGTCGAAACGCGACATCTCGTAATAAAGCCGTGCCGTTTCGGCGCGTAGCTGCGTGACCGCGCACAGCACCCCGGCTGCCAAAGACAGAATCACGACGATGCGCAGGACGGACATTGCTCTCCCAGTCAGTACATGTCAGGTGTCGCTGTTCCCGCGGGGCAACTGAAGCCGCATCCCCGGCCGAATTCGGTTTGCGTCCGAAAGCTGATTCAACCGCGCGATCTCACGCCAGCGCTTTTCGTCGCGCAACTCACGCCGCGCGATCCGCGCCAGCGAATCGTTCTTACGCACCGTGTACCAACGTGACGCCGCCGCGGTTTCCGTCGCGCCCGCCGATTCGGGATGCCCCGTCCGTTCCCGCGCCGCAACGCGCTCGGCGTCCAGCTTCGGAATCATCAGAATCTGACCGGGAACGATACGGTCCGGCCGCTCGCTCAGCGCCGGATTCGCCGCGACCAGTGCCGCGATCAACTCCGGACTGACGCGCTTCCACTCGTGCCGAGCGATCCGCGCCAGCGAATCGCCGCGATGCACAACGTATTGGCTACCCTCCAATTCCGCTGCGGGGCCGCGCCCAGCGGCACGCGCTTCCAACCGCGACGCGAGAACGGCGTGTGTCGAGTCAAGCGACTCCTCCTCGCTCGCTCTCGCATGAGTTTCGCGGGTGGGCGCGACTTGGTGCTCCGCTCCGCTCACCACCGCGACAGGGATTTCCGGCGCGAATCGGGTCATCTCGTCCACCGCCGGCCGAAAATCGCTCGCGATCCGGCGCGACTCCTCGCGTTCGCTCTGCTTCGCGAGCTGCGGCACTTCCAGCGGAAGAACCGCTTGATCCGCGGCGTCCGCAGCACTCGCGAAGACCGAACCGCCCACATCGAGCGTCCCGTTCTCAATTGCGTCGCTGCGCACCACGTCCCGATCAGCAATGCTCGACCGCGCCAGATGCGCCTCTAGCTGCGCGTCCTGATCTTTCGCAATCGCGGGATCGCGATCCGGCATGCCGGCGGCCTCGAATCCTGCAACCGAAGTCATCGAAGAATCCACGATCGGCCGCGCGACCTGGGTCACCATCCAGCACATACCACCGATGAAGAACAGACTCGTCAGCATCGCCACCTTGACACTCAACAGCATGTCTCACCTCCCTGCTCGACTTCGGCTCACCCGCAACTATTCGATCCGCTCCGCCACCCTCAGTTTCGCGCTGCGGCTACGCGGGTTTGATCGCGTCTCGGCCCGTTCCGGAACCACCGGACGCTTCGTCAGCTCTCGCATCCGGCCGCGCTTGCGCGCCTCACGCAGAAAGCGCTTCACAATCCCGTCTTCCAGACTGTGAAAGCTGATCACCGCCAGCCGACCACCCACTGAAAGCCGCTCAACAATCCGCGGCAGGAACGCGGCCAGATTCTCCAGCTCTCGGTTGACCGCGATCCGCAACGCCTGAAACACGCGCGTCGCGCCGTGCAGGCGTGACGCGCCGCGTCCGCCGATCGCGCTTTCCACCGCCAGCGCCAGCGCCCGCGTCGTCGCGATACGCTGCTCGTGACGCAACTTGCAGATTCGCTTGGCGATCTTTCGGCTGCGGGTTTCCTGTCCGTACTCGTAAAACAAGTCGGCCAGCTTCCCTTCCGGAAGTGAATTGACCAGGTCGGCGGCGTTCTGACGCGTTCGTTGGTCGAACCGCATGTCCAAGGGCCCGTCTCTCACAAACGAGAATCCGCGTTGCTGATCCGAAAGCTGAGCCGAGTTCACGCCGAGATCGAGCAACGCGTAGTCGACACGTTCAATCCGCTCCGCCGCCAGCACGTCGGCGAATTCCGCGTAGTTCGCCGCGGAAAAACTGATCGGCGCGTCCGCGGCGAATCGCTGCCGCGCCGCTGCGAGCATCGCCGCATCCACATCGATCCCGACATAGCGGCCGCCGGGAATGATCCGTGGCAACAACACCGCCGCATGCCCGCCGAGCCCGACCGTTCCGTCGAGGACGATCCGCCCGGGTCGCGGATTCAACAGGTCCGCGACCTCCGCGCTCAGAACCGGCTCGTGCTCAACCTCTTGTCCGGACACAGCACCCCAAATGCGCCGCCCGGGACGCCGGAGCGCGCACCGCCACCGCAGCCAGGAATCGAACTGGACAAGCGCGCCCCTGTCCGCTATGTTAAGGATGTTCCCGCGAGACGGCGCTCGTGGAACGGTGGGTGGCCGACGCTTCTCTTCCTTGAGTCGCGTGCGGCCCGGGACCAGGCGGGCATCCACATCCGCCTGCGGAACGCGGCGCGCATCCTTGCTTAATCTTGGGCCTTCCGGCGAAAAAAGACCCAAACCGCGCTGCCGAATCGGTGGATTGGGGCGGCAACCCAATGGCCACCGCCGCAATCCACACCCCCTCGTGACCCAACCACCACCAACCTCATATCAGCGACCTTGTTATTCGTGAGCGGCCGCGGCCGCATGCTCGGCCGCCCGCATTTCTCTCAATTCGCTCAGGGCGCGTGTTCGACGCTCCGGATACTTCTCCCAGTTCTCGTTCTGGAATGCGTCGAAGTCTTCGCGACGCCATAACTCCAGATGATCCTGCACGCCGATCAAAGTCACGTCCTTTGCGATCCCGGCCTGCTTGAGCAATCGGTCTGGGATCAGAATTCGGCCTTGCGTGTCCGGATCGAGTAACGCGCTCTGCGAAAACTCGAACTGACGCCAGGCGTAGCCCTCGTCGGAAATCAACTCGGCCGGCGGCACGTACGCCCGCAGCTTCTCGAAGTACCGCTCGGGATAGATCGCCAGCGTACCGCGCCGTTGGCCGAGGCCCACATAGAACGAGCGCCCGTCGCTGTCGCAGTTGAGCTTCGAGCGGATCGGATGCGGGATGGACAGCCGGTTCTTGCTGTCGATCGCCAGTTCGTACGTGCCGACAAAGAACATATCTAACGAACACCGGTATCCCACTCGCTGACACTGATAGGTCTTGACAGGGATAGTCTACCACATCTCCCCCCGGACGCAAGTCCTCGACGTACGCAATCTTCCAATTCGTCCAAAAAAACATGCGCACGCGCTGAACATCCACAATCAAGCGTGGTTCAGTAACGGATCCGCCCCTACAGGTGGCGACTCGCGCAAGTGGACCTCGTCCGAAAAAACTTCGACCGCTCATTTTTCTTCTTGGCGGGAGTTGGGGTGGGTCGGCCGCGAAACGGGAAGCCGCATCAATTGTTCGGGAGGTCGCCGCCCGATTGCGCGAACCCGGCCCGAACCAGTTGCAGTCCATGCACGCAGCTCTCGAATTCGGCGCTGAGCTGGCGCAAGAGTGTCGGCGAGGGATCGTCCTTCGACGAACTCAGCTCGCTGGCGATCCCATACGAGCGTTTGCCCTGTATCAGGTGTTCATGCAGCCGATCGCCGCGCGAGCGAAGCCGCAACTGCTCGGGGTAGACGCCGGTCCAAAACAGGGTGAAGTCGCCGACGTAACGATTGACTACGCGGCGGCGTGTGGTTTCATCGATGTCGGGTCCGAGGTAGGCGTCGGCCTGCACCCTCGAAATCTCGCGGATGGCGGTTCCGTCGAGCGCCTGCATGCGGAAGATTCCGTCGACGTGGACAAATTCGCCGAGCAGATTTCCAATGTAGTCCGCCAGCTTGGGGTCGCAGATCCCAAGGTCCGCCATGAAGGCGTGCTCCACAAGTCCTGCGAAAAGACGTTGCAGCGGATGATCGTTGCGAATGTTCATGACGCGTCGTCCCTTGAAACAGAGCCTCCCTTTCCACTAGTATGGTATTGCGCGGGCGCAAAGATCAACCCTGAAATCGGTCACGGACCAAGACACAACCATAGTGTTCGCAGTATATTACGGGAATCAAGGCCCGGCCGATAATGAGCCGCGCTACGCCCGCTGCTCGCTGTGCGGGCGATAGCGACCACGGCGCGGCGCAGGGGTCGAGCCTTCCGGCCGGCCGAAGATCATCCGCCCCGCGGAGGTCTGAAGCACGCTCGTAATGGTCAGAACCACTTCTTCGTTGATATGCTCGCGCGAATTCTCGGCGACGACCATCGTCCCGTCCTCGAGATACCCGATGCCCTGTCCATGCTCTTCGCCGGGCTTGATGATCTTGACGGTCATCGTCTCCCCCGGAAGCACGACAGGCTTGAGCGCGTTGGCCAGGTCGTTGATGTTGATCACATCGACGCCGCGCAACTGAGCTATCTTGTTGAGGTTATAGTCGTTCGTCACCACGCGGCCATTGATCTTCTTGCCGAGCGCGACGAGTTTTTGATCCACGTCGCTGGCTTCATCCATGCTCGACAGACGCATGTCGGAAATCTTGATCTCGACCTTGTCGTTGGTTTGCAGCTTGTTGAGCATATCCAAGCCGCGGCGCCCCCGATTCCGCTTGAGCTTGTCCGAGCTGTCCGCGATCGCCTGAAGCTCGAGCAGTACGAAGCGCGGGATAATCAGTGGTGAGTCGATAATCCGCGTGTCACAGATATCCGCGACGCGGCCGTCGATGATCACCGACGTGTCGAGAATCATCGGTCGAGAGCCGCGCGTCTGCTTGGCGAATTCGACGTAGGGAATCACGAAGCGGATGTCGTCTTTGGTCTGAAGAATGAAGCTGATCGTCAGGTAGCAGCACGCGAGCCCGATCATCAGCTTGACCGCGCTGACGACGGCGCCCATGTTCGCCATCTGCGGGTCCGTCGATTCGAGCATCATGTCAAGCACCAGCCCGAAACCGTACGCGACGACCATGCCCACCAGCAGCCCGAGGAACGCCCCCGAGAGAGCCGCCAGCGACTTGCGCGGCATGAAAAGATCAACACCAATCAGGACGAGTGCAACGCCAATCGCCGACAGCATCAGCACCAGCCGCTGATTGGAAGGCTCGGCGTCCTCGCCGACCGACACGAATGCCGCCGTCGCGATCAGGATGATGAATAAGCCTCGCAGACCCCACAGCAACATGAATCAACCCCTATAATGACGTCCGATGATGAAAGGCGGCGCGCGGGCCGCGATGGTCCAATAACACCGTGCCGACGGTGATACGAAAGCAACTATCCATGAACCATTCTACACGTCAGGCGGCTCGACTCAAGAGAATGCTCGCGATCTCGCTCGCATTGCTCGTCTCGGTGACGCTGCCCGCGGCTCAGGATCAGGCCGCTTCGGGAGCGCTTCGCGAGGAGCTTGCCGCTTTGCTGCGGTCCGGGCGCATCGACCAGGCTATCGGCCGCGCTCAGGCCGCCTTGAAGCGCGCCCCCGACGATCCGCTCGTCCAGAATGAGTATATCACGTTGCACCTGTCCCTGGCACGCATGTGGTTCGGCCGGTCGCGTTTTGACGATTGCTTGAGCGCGCTCAGCGCCGTCGAGGCGCTCCAACCGAAGAACGAGGCGGCCCGTTCTCTTAGAAAATCCGTATCGGACGCCCGCAAGACGGCCTCCGCCAGGCTGCCGGAGGTCGAGCGCTGGATACGGATCGAGCGATTCGAGACCGCGCTCGATCTTGCCAAAGAGATTCAGAGAATCCGCCCGGATCTTGCTGCGCGACTCGCGAGTCCGCGCCGCGCGGCGACGCTCGGGGCGGCGGACGACCACTACCTCGCGCGCAACGCGCATGAAGCCTTCGCGCTCTATGAGCAGGTTCTCGCGTTGACGGTTGCGCCCGCTCCAGAAGTTGCGACGCGCTGGGGAATCTCGCTCGGATTGGCGCTGGCGGAGTCCGACAACCGCCCGAACGACGTCGCCACGATTCAGCGTCTTCGCAAAAGACTCAATGACGTGATTCGCGCCGCGGGCGATCGCGTCGGATTCGATCTCGTGCGGGCGTTGCTTCTGGAGGCGTCCGGTCGCGACCTCGACGCCAGGCACGCCTACGCCGAGGCGCTGGAGCAGAACCCGCGCGCCTCCGCAACGACGCAGGGTGCCCGGACCCTCGCGGCGCTGCATGCCTCGGCGATCGAAAAGTTGCACGAGCTGCACGACCAGAATCGGCCGCAGCGCCGCGGCGAATTGTGGCGAATCGTCCTGCCAGACGTGTGGAAGCACCGCCAGACCGCTCACTTCGACGTCTACGCGCGCAATGACCTGATCGCGCAGCGCATCGCCGAAGCCGCCGAAGAGCATTTGACCCGCATCAATGCCTGGCTCGGTGCGGATCCGATCGACCACTGGACGCCGCGCTGTGAGCTGCGCGTCCACGCAACCCTCGACGAACTGCACGCCGCGACAAAGACCACCGGCATCACGCGGGCGGTCACGCGCACACAGTTGCAAGGCAAACAGGTCTTGCTGCGAAAGGTCGAGCTTTTTCAGGATGACGACTGGCTGATCGGCGGAACCCTGCCGCATGAATTGACGCACGTGTTGCTCGCCGAGGCGCACCGCTCGCCTGAGTTCCCGACCGCGATCGACGAAGGCTTGGCGCTACAGGCCGAACCCCCGGCGCGGCGCTTGCAGTTTCGCCGCTATCTCGCCGCCGACGGCCCGTCGCTGGCGGCGTTACTCGCGCTGCGCGGGCCCGCGCCGAACGAGTTGTCCTTTTATGCCGAGTGCGATGCGGTCACAACACTTCTCCTGTCGCGGGCCGCGCGCGTAAGCGAATCCGCACACACGCCCGCCGCGAGTGTGTCCGCCGCTTTCGCCGGCGGCCGCAGCGCGGACTGGTTCCGCCGCTTCGGGTTCGAAAGCGAAAAAGACGAGCAGCGCGTGTGGGGCGAATGGCGCGCCGCCAGACGCAACGCACCGCGCATGCCGCTGCTGATCCGCGGCGCTCCGACGACGCGCTCAACTCGTGACCGGCAACCCTGACTCCTGACCGAGGCAAACATGAACCAGCCGCGACCACCCGGCAACGAACCTGTCGAGCAAACGCGTCGCACGAACGGGCGGCGGGCGTCCGCAACGCTCGCATGCATGGATCCGATCCTCGGCAAGTTGATCCGCCGCGTCGGGCCGCATCGCCCGATCATCACGCCCGACCCGTTCAGCGCCCTGTTCTGCTCGATCGTTCAGCAACAGATCTCGATGGCGGCGGCGGCGGCGATTCAGAAGAGGTTGCGGCTCTTGTGCCCGCGCGGCCGGTTTACGCCAAAGGCGATCCTGGCGCGCAGCGCCGTCGAACTGAGACAGGCCGGACTCTCGCACCAGAAGATTCGCTACGTCCACGATCTATCCGAACATTTCGCGCACGGCAAACTCTCGGCAGCGGCGTTGCGGCGCATGCCCGACGACGAGGTCATCGACGCGACGACGCAGGTCCACGGTGTTGGGCGCTGGACGGCGGAAATGCTGCTGATCTTCTGCCTCGAGCGAGCGGACGTCTGGCCGATCGACGACCTCGGGCTGCGCAAGGCGGTTCGCAACTTCGCCCGGCTGCGCGAGATGCCAAGCGCGCGGGCCATGACCGCCGCCGGTGAGCCGTGGCGCGGGTACCGGACATACGCAAGCTGGTATCTGTGGCGCAGTCTGGAAGGCCCGTTCATGCCCGGCATCTCGCTTTGAGCGCGGCTTGCGAACCACCCCACGCGTGAAACGGACGAGGAAACCCGACGAGAAAACCGGAAGAGCCGCGGGCTTCAGCCCGCGCGGCGCTGGGCGCGCGTGAGCATATCGCGGTCGAAGAACCGCGCCGACTGAAGCCGGCGGCTCGTCGGATTGCGCCGTGGCACGGCCGTGTCGGCCGTGTTCGCGGGGCATTCAGTTGCAGTCGATCCCGAAATCGGCCAGCAGCAGCGCGAGGTCGGCCAGGTCCACGTCTCCGTCGCCTTGTGCGGGTTCGATATCGCCTTCGTCGCGCGTCGCGCCGGCTTGCGTGCCGAAGTTCGCCAGCAGAACTGACAGGTCGACCAGATCGACGTCTCAGTCGCCGCCGGGCGGCTCGATGTCGGCGATTTCGCAGCCGGGATTTGGACAGGCAGCGCCGGGGTCGTTCGTGAACAACTCCATGTAGAACTGAGCGAATGGGTCGCCGGGCGTCTGGTCCAGATTGAAAGTCCCGTCGTAGCGCGCATTTAGGCCCGGCAGCATTGGTTCGCCCGGTCCCGGCGGATTGTTCGGGTCCGGTCGGAATCGGTCGAAATCGTCGCGAATGCCGGGCGCGGTGCAGGGTGGACTATCGGGGTTCGCCCATGCAATCACCGGGCCGACCAGAGTGATCGGCGGGGCAGCCGGAAAATAGAGCGAATAGCCGAAGTCCGTCAGGCCGAATCCGTTGCCGCAGATCGGGATGAACCCGTTGGGGTCCGCGGGGTCGAACCCGCTCGGGTCAAGGTCCGGCCCGCTCAGGAGAATGGGTTGCGCGAGCTTGACGTGCGCAACCGTGAACGAATTGTCGCAATTCGGATCCTGCCCAAAACACACCGACGGCAGCGTCATCTGGAAACTCGCGACCGGAATGCGATCGCGGCTGTCGCGCCCATTCTCGCGAACGTAGAAAACCACTTCGGCGTCGAGAAGAAAATCGCAGCCGTCCGAACCGAGCGAGGTGTACGCGAAGTTAAACTCGTCCACGCGCGTGCCGTCGGCGATGTCGCCCGAGTCGAGCCAGACCAGGTTGTTGCCGCGCAAGACCCAAAAGGCCGCATAGGTGCTCGACCAAACGGACGTGAGCGCACGCGCTCGGCGGTCGGCGGGGTCGAGAAACGTCCACGCGCCGGTTTCCATGTCGTATTCGATATGGTTGATCGGCCCCTTTGGCAGCGGTACGAGATCGGGGCCGGATTGCATCGCGGCGCAGAGGCACACGACGCCCGTGAATCCAAGAATCGATAGGAACGACTTTGCTCGCATGGTTCGTGCCTCCAAATCGTGCGCTCAGGCGGCCACCGGAACGCGTTGAGAGCGACTCCCCGCAAGCTGTCACTCCCCGTAAGCATAGCGATTCCAACGTTGTGCCGACAAGATGGTTTTCTAGAACTCACGCTGGAAGAAGGCCGGCGATCAGAGCCGCGACGGTTGGGAGACGCGCTTCGGTCAGAGCCGCGACGGTGAGGGAGTGGTGGCCGAGAGATGCTGCATTGGCGGACGGGCGGCGCTCGAGTTGGCGACGTCCTCCGCGAAACCGCTTCCTCACGGGCGCGGCTCTGATCGGACGCAAACTCGGATACCGC
>Ga0114931_10007443_pt1 | contig 13363 bp, 10 predicted proteins | sample 2SBtaG_FD_89579 | JGI IMG/M metagenome (GOLD analysis project Ga0114931, IMG submission 89579) | Deep subsurface microbial communities from Kolumbo volcano to uncover new lineages of life (NeLLi) - 2SBTROV14_V59a metaG | ecosystem: Environmental > Aquatic > Marine > Volcanic | place: Kolumbo... | reverse complement strand
GAATCGCCGGTAACCCGAATAACTTCGGAGCGACCGGAAAAAAGCCGACGCATCCTGAGTTGCTCGATTGGTTGGCGGCCACGTTTGTCGAAGACGGCTGGTCGCTGAAAAAGCTGCATCGCCGCATCTTGATGTCACATGCCTATCGCCGTTCGTCGGAGCATCCCGAGCACGACGAGTTGGCGAAGCGCGATCCTGAGGGGATAAGTTATGCGGTCTTTCAGCCGCGGCGACTGACGGCAGAAGAATTGCGAGACAGCATGCTGGCCGTTTCGGGCGAATTGAATCCGCAAATCGGCGGCATTCCCGCGCGGCCGGAGATGAATCTCGAAGCGGCTTTACAACCGCGAATGGTGATGGGAACGTTCGCCGCGCCGTGGCAACCGTCACCATTGCCCCAGCAACGTCATCGCCGCTCGATCTATGCTTTGAAACTTCGCGGCCTGCGGGATCCGTTTATGGAAGTCTTCAATGAGCCGAGTCCTGAGATCTCGTGCGAAGCGCGCGATGCCTCGACGGAAACGCCGCAAGTCTTCAGCATGTTCAATAGCCAGATCAGTTACGATCGGGCGTTGGCACTGGCGGCGAGACTGCAGCGCGAAACCAACACGCGCGAAGCCGCAATCCAAGCGGCGTTCCAACTTGTCGTCTCGCGCCAGCCAGCCGCCGATGAGCTGCAAGCGTCGCTTGATCATTGGACGAAAATGACGGCTCGGCATGAGAAGCTGACGTTCGCCAAAGTGGATTACCCGCGCGAGATTGTTCGCGAAGCGGTGGAAGAGAACACGGGCGAGAAGTTCTCATTCACAGAACGATTGAATGTCTACGACGACTTTGTGCCCGACCTCAAACCGGCGGATGCCGATGCCACGACTCGCGGTCTGGCGGAAGTTTGTCTTGTGCTATTGAATTCAAATGAGTTTGCGTATGTCTATTAAAATGAATTTGCATCGCCGCAGCTTCCTCTACGGCCTTGGCGCTTCGTTGGGCAGTGTGGCGTTCTCGTCGCTATTGGCGGGTGAGGAAGGAACGCCTTCACCGTTGGCTGAGAAAGCAGGTCATTTCCCGGCGAAAGCCAAACGTTGCATATTTCTCATGATGGAAGGCGGCCCTAGTCACATTGACACATTTGATCCGAAGCCCAAGCTGCGCGAGCTGCATCTGAAAGAGTTCACACGGAGCGGCCAAGAAAAGTCCGCGATGGAAAGCGGTAAACGATATTACGTCCAGAGTCCCTTCAAGTTTCGCAAGGCGGGCCAGTGCGGAGCGGACATGGCGGAGAACTGGGAGCATCTAGCGGGCGTCGCGGATGAGATGTGCTTTTTTCGCGGCTGCCAGGTCGACTCGGTGAATCATCCCACGGCCTGTTATCAAATGAACACGGGTAACCGCTTCGGCAGTGATCCGGCGATCGGAGCCTGGACGACGTATGGGCTGGGAACGATGAACCAGGATCTGCCCGGCTTTATCGTGTTGCCGGAAGTTGCCTATCCACAAGGCGGCGCGGCAAATTGGAGTAATGGCTTTTTGCCCACGATCTATCAAGGCACGACATTGCGGCCGCACGGATCACCGATCCTTGACTTGCAGCCACCCAATGGAATCTCGCGCGAGCATCAACGCGACAATCTCGACTTCCTGGCCGCGTTGAACAAGCGGCACGCAGCCCGGCATCCGGCGCACCACGAATTGGCAGCGCGGATGGCGAATTATGAATTGGATTTCCGCATGCAAATGGAGGTGCCGGGAATTCTTGACATCGAGCGGGAAGCGCAAGATACGTTAGCGATGTATGGAATCGGGCAGGCACCGACCGATGTCGTGGGCCGCCGCTGCCTGTTGGCTCGGCGGCTGGTCGAGCAAGGTGTCCGTTTTGTCCAGCTCTACGCCAGTACCTGGGATTCGCACGATTACATTGCACGGGCCCATTCGGCTCTCATCCGCCAGGTCGATCAACCGATCGCCGCGTTAATCGCAGATCTGCGACAGCGCGGGTTACTTGATGAAACGCTGATCATTTGGTGTGGCGAGTTCGGCCGCAGTCCTGACAACGGCGTGCGCGGCGGAGTGGCCTATGGCCGCGACCACAATCCCAAAGCCATGACGATCTGGCTGGCTGGCGGAGGCGTGGATGCGGGGCACACCGTTGGTGCGACAGACGAAACCGGCGCCCAAGCGGTCGAGTGCGTCCACCATGTCCGTGACCTGCACGTTACGATTCTCCGCCTGCTCGGCCTCGACGACAACAAGCTCACCTACTTCCACGGCGGCCGCTTCAAACAGCTTTCCCAATTCGGTGGAAAAGTGATCGAAGAGCTGATCGCTTGATGAAACACGATGGAGATTCACGAATCTGCGAAGCGCGTGCCCATTCTCGGCGTGAGCGCTTTTAGGCGATAACGTCGAAGATGCTTTGCGGCGATGTGATCACACAATTGCCACAGACATCACCGCTGCGTTTCAGCAGCAAGCTGTGCCAGCCGGCTTGGGTCGCGCCCCAATGATCGTTGATCGGATCATCCCCGACCAGCAACAATTGGTCAGGCCGAAGTTGCAACGCCCGCTCGATCGACCTGAAAAACTGCCGGTGAGGTTTCGTGTAGCCCAACTGAGCCGAAAAGAAAATGGATTGCGCGCGGTCAAGCGGCGTCAGGTGAGACGCGATTCCAAGTAAACGCCGATCGAAGTTTGAGGCGATGGCAACGGGCATGCCGCGCGCTTCGAGCTGGTGCCACGTATCGTGGATATCGTCGTACACCGTCCAGTGACGATGATCCGAGAAATGGTGCCATAGTTGCTCGAAGAGTGAATTCGTGTCGTCAATATCCGAAAAGACCTCCGCAACCACACGGCTCCAGCGGCACCGTTCGCTCGCTTCGTCCGTTTGTTCGGCGATGAAATGTCGAGCCAGCGCGCGGCCAAAGCGTTTCTTGATCTCGGCGATCGACAGCGCCGAACCATTTGCGCAGCCGGCGTTGTAATAGACCTCGGCGACGGGAGGATCTGAGTAAATCAGTGTTCCCACCGCGTCGAATAGGACTGCGCGAACCGAGGTCAACATCACAAGGGCCTACAGGAACAGTCGATCGATGTCCAAGTAGAACACGAAGATCATCAAGCACAACAGACCGGCAACACCAGCGAGTGTCAGAGCGATTTGGACACGCTCGTTGACCGGTTTTCCCGAGAGACCTTCCCAGCAGAGAAACACAAAATGCCCGCCATCGAGCGCGGGGATCGGCAGAAAATTGATCACCGCCAGATTCGCGCTGAGGAACGTAAAGAAGATCAACAAGCTCGGCAAGCCTTCCGAAGCCTGCGAACCCGCGACGTACGCGATGGTCAGCGGGCCGCCTACATTCGAAATCGGGATCTGGCCGGTAACCAGTTTTCGCAAGAAGCGAACGACGCGTGTTGCATCGCGGCCCGTCTGCATCCAACCCAGTTGCAGCGCTTCCCACCACGAATCAGCAACGTACTTTTCCTGAACACTGGCTAAAGCAAAACCGCGAAACGGATTGAAGGCATCACTGGCAGCAGGTTGCAATTCGACGGTGTGCTGCTCACTGTCGCGTTCGAATGTCAGTTTGATCACGGTCCCGGCAGGAATTGCCTGCGCAAGACCAAACACAAACAGCCAATCATGCTCGCCCTCCATGAGTGCGATCTCGTCGGAGTTCGGTTTCTCTTTGTCTTTCGATTCAAGCTTCACCGCAACCAGTTTGTCTCCCGGCCGCAACTCCGTCGATGCCGCGGAACTGTCCGGCTCCACGCGGTTGACCGTCAAACCAACTCCGTACGAGAAACCGAGCGCATCGGAAGCCATCGGAATTCCTGAATTGAGTTGCCAATCAAAGCTGGTTGGAAGGCGAGGCGTAATTTGCAACGTGAGCAGATCAGAAGCTTCGCCGCGCTGGACGGCAACGTCGATGGTTTCGCCATAGTGTGGATAAACCAGCGCCGGCAGCAGCATGGGGTCGTCGACCGGTTGTCCCGCGATGGAGCGAACTTTGTCGCCGGCTTGCAAGCCCGCCTGCGCCGCGGGCGAGTTGGGTTGGACCCCGATAATTGGCCCCATCTTCATCACCAAACCGAGCCGCTTCAGAGGCTGTGGCGGAACGGTGACCTCAAGCGTTGCGGGCGAATCGTCTTTGTCGTTTGGATCGATCGTCAGACGGATCGGCGTCTCTCGGTGCTCGATCAAATACCGGGTTACTTCGGCGCCGGTCGTGACCGACATTCCGTCAATTGCGGTGATCCGGTCTCCGGGCTGCAGCGCCGGTTTTTCCTCGCCGTCTGCCATCCGTTTGGGTTCGGCATTGTCGGCAGCCGACTCGGGGAGTATTCCGCGAATCTTGGTTGTGGTGCGCGGCGAAATACCAAGCATCGGCCGCGAAATCTGGTCATAGGCCAAGACCGGCCGCATGGGGATCCACTTTTCAGTGCCATCGGGCGTGCGAACAAGCAGCGGCAAATCTTCATTCGCACCGGCCAAGCCCACACCACCGTTGCTGAGGTCCCAAACAAACCGCAGTTTTTCACTGTGCCGCCCGTTTTCACCGATCTGCAGAATCTTGGAGCCCGGTTCGAGATCCGCCAGCCAAGCGGGGCTACCCGGAGCGGTCGATTCAACTTCACAGGGCGTGTATTTCACGCCGGAACGAAACGCAAACGCAGCGAACAGGACAGCAAAGATCAAGTTCATGATCACGCCCGCCGAGATGATCGCCATCCGCTGCGGCACGCTCTTGGCGGGAAAGCTGCGAGGATCAAGTTCGTAGTCGTCGTGATCTGCCTGTTCAATCGTTTGCCCTGTGACCATACCTTCGGCCGCAGTGCCTTCCGCCAGCGCCTGGCCGCGATCCGTGTCGGCGCTGCTTTTCGTTGCATCAGCCGCTTTGGCTTCACCGCCACCCTCCCTGTTCTTGCGGATCTTGATCCGTTCCATTTCTTCTTTGGCGGCACGAGGATCATCGTCCTGACCAAGCATTTTCACATAACCGCCGAGCGGAATGATTCCAACCCCGTATTCGGTTTCGCCCCACTGGTAATGAACGAGCTTGGAAGGGAGTTGAAAACCGAACAGCTTAATCGGCACATCGAAGCCGACATAGAACTTTTCGCATTTGACACCACACCACTTGGCGACGAGGAAGTGCCCCAATTCATGAACGAAGATGACAAAGCCGAGCCCGACGGCGACGCTGCCGATCATCCAAGCCCGCGCACCCACAGCTTCCCAGCTAAACGCGCCGAATAGTATCAAGTACAAACCCACCGTGTTACCTCCTGACGAGCCCAATGGTCGAGCTCAATTAATTCTTGCAAAGTCGGGTCCGCATGGAAGTGATGGTTTTCCAACACCGAGCGGCAAGCCGGCACGATGTCGGTGAAAGCAAGCCGGCCATCAAGGAATCCGGCCACCGCTGCCTCGTTGGCGGCGTTCAGCACCGCACCTGCAGTTCCACCGGCTCGAGCAACTTCATGGCCTAATCCAATTGCCGGAAAGCGATCTAGATCCGGCGGTTCAAATTCCAAATTCAAGGCCGACGATAGATCCAATTTTGGCGACGGACACTCCCAACGCTCCGGATAGGTCAAAGCATACTGGATCGGCAGCTTCATGTCGGGAGGGCTAAGTTGTGCGACCACCGAACCATCTTGAAACTCGACCATCGAATGCACGATCGATTGCGGGTGGACGACGACATCGATTTGCTCGGGGCTGAGATCGAACAGCCAGCGGGCTTCAACAATTTCGAGTGCCTTGTTCATCATCGTGGCTGAATCGACTGTGATCTTAGGGCCCATGTTCCAGGTCGGATGCGCAAGTGCTTCGTCGACCGTGACTTGAGCGAGTTGCTCCGTCGTGTGTTTGCGGAACGGCCCGCCGCTCGCGGTGAGAATCACTCGCTTGACGTCGCGTCGCCGGCCCGCTTCGAGCGCTTGGAACACTGCGCAGTGTTCGCTGTCTACCGGCAGAATCTTGGCATTGCGGCTCTTCGCCAACCGCATTACCAGAGGCCCCGCCATGACGAGGGTTTCTTTGTTGGCCAGCGCGACGGTCTTGCCAGCTTGAAGTGCCGCCCAGGTGCCCGTTAACCCTGCGCTGCCGACGATGGCTGCCACGACGATGTCGACCGTGGGTTGCGACACCAGTGTTTCGAGTCCTCGCTGGCCGACCAGCAATTCAGTACCGTCGGGCCTGGCAGACCAGTCGAATTCCCGCGCGCGTTCGGCATCGGTGGCCACAATCCAGGGGGGCTGAAAGTGTTGCGTTTGCTGGCATAAGTCATCGAGCCGCGAATTGGCGGTCAAACCGGCAACTTGGAGCCGGCCCTTGGAGGCCGCAACCACATCGAGCGTGCTGCGTCCGATGCTGCCGGTCGAACCGAGAATTGCGATGCTTCTGGCGGCTTGGTTCATACGCTGGTTTACGGTCCCGACGAAAGTTCCGCTGAGAACCTCATTGTCCGCGCGGTACAGAGGCCTCCAGCCGCCGTATTAACTTTCTATTTGCTGAAGACCTCTTGTCGGAGCAATTACCAAATGGCTAAGGTAGTGCGTCGCTTGGACTTCCGCACAGACAGGGCATTCTATTTGGGTGCCCGGCGAGCGGCAAGGCGGATCGTCCCCGCAACGCCGGGGTATAATTGCAAACTTACGACATTTCTCGGGACAGTTACCCTAGCTACCGCGGAGTTGCTGCAATATGAGTCAAGATGACGGTTCAAGCCGACGCCAGTCCGACGGCCGAGGGTCCTCGGGCAATCAGAGTTTTTTGTGGTACATGGCGATCGCCGTGCTGGGCTTTGTCCTGGTGGCGTTTTATGTCGCTCGCTTAACCACGCCCGAGATTGACTATCCCGATTTGGTCGAGCTGATTAAAAACAGTCGGCACGTCGAGAAATACGGACCACTCGCGGAAGGCATGTCCGGCTCGATTGTCGTCCAACGGCCGGGTCACAACGGTTCGATTGTGCGGACCCGCTACAGAAATCTTCGCGATGTTCAAATCGCCGACCGCACTGTCACCGGCAAGGTAGACGTTGAACAATTGGCCCCCAAGCCCACGGATCCCAAGCCGGTTGAAAAGGACTTTCGCACCAACATCTTACCGACCGACGAAACGATTGACGAACTCCGGCAGTTGCTGGCAAGCAGTAACATCGTCAACGGCTTTGATCGCGAACCTGGGCTCTGGCAAACGCACGGTTTGCTGCTCGTGTTAACCGCGATGATCATTGTCTTTTTTATCGTGATGATGCGGCGGTTGGGTGGAGCCGGTTCGCCGATGTCGTTTGGCCGCAGCCGTGGCAAGCTCTATGCCCAGGAAGATTTAGGGGTCACCTTCGACGACGTTGCTGGCATCGATGAGGCGGTTGAAGAAGTGAAAGAGGTGGTCGATTTCTTACGGTCGCAAGAGAAGTACCAGAAGGTCGGCGGACGGATTCCGAAAGGCGTCCTGCTCGTTGGCCCGCCCGGAACTGGCAAGACATTGCTGGCGAAAGCCATTGCGGGCGAAGCAGGTGTTCCATTTTATAGCTTGTCGGGGAGCGATTTCGTCGAGATGTTTGTTGGTGTTGGCGCCGCACGTGTCCGCGACATGTTCCAGCAAGCCGAGTCGAAAGCGCCATGCATCATTTTCATCGACGAACTCGACGCGCTCGGAAAAAGCCGCGGTTCAAGCATCATTGGCGGTCACGATGAGCGCGAACAAACGTTGAACGCACTGTTAGTCGAAATGGACGGTTTCGAGTCGAACAGCGGCGTCATTGTGATGGCGGCGACGAATCGCCCGGAAACCCTTGATCCTGCCTTGTTACGGCCGGGGCGCTTCGACCGCAACGTGCTTGTTGACCGCCCCGACGTGCGCGGCCGCGAAGCAATCCTCAAGGTTCACGTTAAGCATGTGAAACTAGACGATACGGTAGATTTGGCCGATGTCGCCGGCATCACTCCCGGTTTTGTTGGAGCCGACCTCGCCAACCTTGTTAACGAAGCCGCGTTGCTGGCCGCCCGACACGAAAAGAACACGGTGGGCATGAAAGAATTCAACGAAGGCGTCGAGCGTGTTACCGCGGGGCTGGAAAAGAAGCAGCGGATCATGAACAAGGACGAGAAGCAGCGCGTCGCCTATCACGAAGCCGGTCACGCTCTGGTCGCCTACTCGTTGCCCAACACCGATCCGGTCCACAAAGTTTCGATCATTCCACGCGGCTTGGCGGCACTCGGCTACACGATGCAGCGGCCCTATGGTGATCGCTTTTTGATGACGCAAACCGAATTGGAAAGCCGCATCCAGGTTTTGCTCGCCGGCACGATCGCTGAAGAAATGATCTATACCGACATTTCCACAGGGGCTCAAAACGACTTGGAGCGGGCAACGGAAATCGCTCGCAGCATGGTCATGGAATATGGCATGAGTTGCTTGGGCCGTGTGAATTATCGCGAGTCAAGCCGCTCGCCGTTCTTGGCGGTTCCCGGTGGCGACGAGGGTCTGCGTTCGCACAGCGAACAGACGGCTCGTGAGATCGACCAAGAAGTCAAACGCATCATCGACGAAGCGATCGAGAAAGTGCGAAAGATCCTTGACGTGCGCCGCAACGCGTTGCTGGCCATGACGGACCGTTTGATCGAAATCGAATCGATTGACGCGGATGAGCTCAAACGCATTATCGACGAAAACGCGCCGGGGCCGTTGGTCGTGCCCGGCACAGCGCCGCAAGATCGCCCGGTCGAGCAGGTCGAAGCGACGGACCGCACAGACACCTCGACCGCGGAACAAAGCGGTTAAGCGACCGGCGCCGCTCGCTTACCGGTCAAACCACTTCTTGATGGCGTGCAGTGTCGTTTGCCGGCCGGCGCGAGCAATTGAAGTGGTCAGCGGGATTTCTTTTGGACAAACGGCGACACAGTTCTGGGCGTTGCCGCAATCCTGAATCCCGCCTTCCGCCATTAAAGCGTCAAGTCGCTCGCCTGCGTTGGTCTTACCGGTTGGATTGGTGTTGAACAACATGGCTTGACTGATGCCCGCAGCTCCCACAAAGGCACGGTCGTAGGCGTCATGCTTCCGCGCCGCAAAATCCACTTCGCTTTCGCCCTCATTTCGCGTCAGCTCAACTTTCGTGTATTGCGGGCAGGCCTCCAAGCAACAACCGCAGCTCATACATTCGCTCAGCGGATACGCCGTTTCCTGCTCGGCGCGTGACTGCTTCGGACCCGGTCCCATGTCGTAATAGCCATCGACTGGCACCCACGCTTTCAACCGCTGCAGGGACCGGAACAAGCGGGAACGATCGACATACAAATCGCGGACAACCGGAAATTTTGTCATCGGCCGCAATTCGATTTCTTTCGGATTGTCTTCCAACAGTCGGTCGACAAGTGCGGTACACGCTTGGCGGACGTGGCCGTTAATCACCATCGTGCAGGCACCACAAACCTCTTCCAGGCAATTGCAATCCCAAACCACCGGCGCGACCGCCTTGCCATCGACCGTCGTGGCCGTCGCTGCGATGCGCTGTAACACACTAATCACATTCATGTCTTGCTCGTATTTGACCTGGTGGCGTTCCCAATAACTGGGTTGCCCAGGTCCGGCCTGGCGAAGAATGCGTACCTCGAAGGAGGTTGGATGATGTCCGTTTTGCGATGTGTCAGCCATAGGATTGTTGACTGCCGGGTTAGGTGTTAATCAGTGTTTTGTGTGTGAGTCCGGAATCAGGAAGCAGCACCTGCCGCCTCGGTCGTCGAATGTTTGGTTGCGCCATTACCGTCGCCGGATGATGCTTTAGCGGCTTGCCGTTCATTCCAAACTTCTTCGATCACCTCGGCCCCGACCAGACCATACAATCGCGGCCGCGGGGTGATGAGCGAAGTGTCGACGTCCTCGTAAACGATTTCAGGTTCATTGCCGTTCCAACTGGCGACGGTCGACTTCAGCCACTTTTCGTTGTTGGCATCGAACCGATCGCACCAAGCTTCGGCTTCGCGCCGCCGGCCCGCGGCATCTTCGCTCGCCAGGCTCGGCATTTTGAAGTCCGGTTTGAAATGAGCGCCGCGGCACTCATCCCGCTGCAGCGCACCTTTGAGGATTGTCTTGGCAAGCGGGAACATATCGAGCAAGGCTTTCGTGAACACAACATTTTGGTTGGTCCAATTGCCGGTGTCGGACAGCGAACAGTTTTTCGCCCGCTCGTGTAATTCCATCACGCTGTCGTAGGCGGCCGCTAACTGATCGTTGCGTCGCACGACGGTGGCCGCTGTCGTCATCACTTCGCCGAGTTCCTGGTGCAGCAGGTAGGGATTCTCGTTGCCGGCCGGACGGTTGAGAAGCTCGTCATGCCGTTGCTGATGCCGTTTCACTTCGCGCTCGAATAGCGACGCATCTTGCTCCGCCGCCGTGCCGGATTGAGAGGCCAACAAGGTCTCAATGCCCGGCGCGACAAACAGGCCGCTGAAGATACAACTCAATAGCGAGTTCGCTCCCAACCGATTGCCGCCGTGATATTGATAGTCGCATTCGCCCATCGCATACATGTTGGGAATGTTCGTCGCATGATTGGCGGGCGAGGCCACTTGTAGTCCCCCGGCAGCGGTTCGCTCATAATCGGCCCACAGACCGCCCATGGAATAATGCACGGCGGGAAAGATCTTCATCGGCGTAAATCGCGGATCGACGCCTTGGAATTTTTCGTAGATGTCAAGAATTCCGCCTAGCTTCCGCGTCAGCTCGTGTGGATCGATGTGAGTTAAGTCGAGGTAAACGCATTGCCGTCCTTTCTCGACGCTCAAACCTTCATTGACGCAGAGATCAAAGATTTCGCGCGTGGCGATGTCGCGCGGCACCAGATTGCCGTACTCGGGATAACGCTCTTCCAGGAAATAATAGCGTTCGGCATCGGGAATATCCTGGGGGTCGCGCGGATCCTGAGGCGTTCGCGGGACCCAAACACGTCCGCCCTCGCCGCGTGCTGATTCACTCATCAAACGCAACTTATCCGCGCCCGGAATGGCGGTTGGATGCACTTGGATAAACTCGCCGTTGGCGTATTTGGCACCCGCCTGAAACACACGGCTGACGGCACTGCCTGTGCAAACCATCGACATCGTCGAGCGGCCATAGATCAAGCCGCAGCCGCCGGCCGCAATGACGACAGCGTCAGCCGGGAACGAGCGGATCTCCATCGACACCAAATCCTGCGCGACCGCGCCGCGACAGGCACCGTTGTCGTCCAAGACCGGTCCCAGAAAATTCCAGAATTCGTACTTCGTGACCTTTCCTTCGCACTCCCAGCGCCGAACCTGTTCATCGAGTGCGTACAGCAGCTGCTGGCCAGTCGTGGCACCGGCGAACGCCGTCCGCTTGTAGAGTGTGCCGCCAAATCGCCGGCGATCGAGAAAGCCTTCGGGCGTCCGATTAAACGTGACACCAAGCCGATCCATCAGGTCGACGACTTTGGGCGCCCAGTCCGCCATTTGTTTGACCGGTGGCTGGTGCTGAAGAAAGTCGCCGCCATAGACTGTGTCGTCAAAATGCAGCCACTCGCTGTCGCCAAGCTGCCGTGCCTGGTCGCTGCAAGCGTTGATTCCACCCTGAGCGCACACACTGTGCGAGCGCTTGACCGGTGTCAGACTCATCAAATCAACGTCAATTCCCAATTCGGCAAGCTTCATCGTTGCCGACATTCCAGAGAGTCCACCACCGACGACTAAAACCCGTTGCTTGGCCATGCTTCTTCACCTTGAGTTCGTGCAATGCGGTTGGCTATTCTCGCGACGCTTGATCCGCTGGAGTTTGCGACCGCTTGTGGAGCCCCGCCTCTTCGTCAAGTTCACCGGATGCGATCTTGGCATCCCACATCTTCTGTTCAATCTCGACCGCTTCATTGCGGCGATCTTCATCATTGGCCAGCCGTACTGCGCCGCCCCAGGCACTCAATCCGACAAGTGCCAACAAAACGCCAAAGACGATGCACACGTAGTCCGCTCGCTTCTGAGCAGCCGGACTGACCCAGACACCCCACGTAATGCCCATCGTCCAAATCCCATTCGCCAAGTGATAGACGCACGACAAGACACCCACCGCATAAATAATCGGCCGCACCACGCCTGCCATCGCCGCTCCCAGACTGGACGCGGCGTTGTAGGGAGAGAATTGAGCACCGCCGAGCGGTTCGGCCACGTTGGTCTCCCACGCCTCGAAATGGAACCAACCGTGCATGTGAAACACGTGCCACAGAATGAACACAAACGCGATCATCCCCGTCGCACGCTGCAACGTGTAATGCAGATTACTCGTGTATTTGTAACTGGCATAATTCGGCAATCCGCCGCGAATAATCACGACACCGATGACGGCGTGAAATAGAATGGGAATAAAAATAAAGACCCATTCGACGAGCGGCAACAGGCCGCCTAAGCTGTGAATCTGGTAAACAGCCCGTTGAAATGCGGCCGAACTGTCCAACACGCTGGCATTCGTCAACAGGTGGATGCACATATATGCACCAACCGGAATCAACCCACTCAGCGAGTGCAGCCGGCGGATCAAAAACTCGTGCCGAGCCATGAATGAAGGTGAGGCTTCCACCAGTTTTCCTCTGTGGCAAAATGGGCGAGGTAACCAACAACGAAGTCGCTAGTATAAGGCGACCTGACGCCGTGACAAGCGGACTGACTGTCCTCACCCTTCCCTTAAACACCGAAATAGCCTCGAGTTGTGCAATCGCTCACACGGTCTGCAAAGAGTTGCAGACCGGTGAATGCGAACCCAGCGGCTAGACAACCGACCTGCGAATTTGATCTCGATTTGACTAACATCCAGTTTCGATCTTTGATAGAAGTAGTCCACCTGCGTCGCACAAGAAAGCGAACCCGTGATTCTCGACGCCCCCTCGCTGCTGATCACTGATGACGATCGCGACTTTCGCGAAACGCTGCGCGAAGTGTTCGCCAACCGCGGCTTCCACACGCTGCTGGCCAAAGATGGGCACGAGGCGGTGCAGATCGTTCGTCGCGAGCAGATTCACATCGTCTTGCTCGACATGCACATGCCGCGGCTGTCGGGTATCGAAACCATTCGCCGCGTCAAAGAGGTTCGCGCCGTGGTGCCTTGCATTTTGATTTCGGCCAAGCTGGACGACACGCTCGCGGAAGAAGCCCGCCAAGCCGATGCCTTCACTTCCCTTTCGAAGCCGATCACTTTGCCCGAGATCACGCAGACCGTTAGCCAAGCGATGAAGCTGACCTACGATTGGCCTGCCGCGTAGCGATGCAGCGGTTACAGCCTGCTTTCCGCAAGTTGGATCTTGCGAGGTCCGCGAACCGGCAGCGCCGGCCAAGTGATCGTTCCTGCTTG
>Ga0114931_10007442_pt1 | contig 13364 bp, 11 predicted proteins | sample 2SBtaG_FD_89579 | JGI IMG/M metagenome (GOLD analysis project Ga0114931, IMG submission 89579) | Deep subsurface microbial communities from Kolumbo volcano to uncover new lineages of life (NeLLi) - 2SBTROV14_V59a metaG | ecosystem: Environmental > Aquatic > Marine > Volcanic | place: Kolumbo... | reverse complement strand
CTGGCGCTGGCCGGCCTCGGACAGAGGGTCTGCTTCGGACAGGGCCAGGGCGTAACGCAGCGCACTCTCCCAGGCGCCGGCCTGCTTTTCCAGTTCGATCAGCGTCGCCAGCGCAGCTAGATAGCGCTCGCGCAACTGTTCGCGCAGCGGGTGGACCCACTCGTCGTCGATTTCCGGCAACAGATCACCCCGGTAGCGGGCGACGGCTCGAGACAGGGCGGTCCGTTGCCCCATCCCGACGGTGTCACATTCGTTGGCGAAGCAATGGATGTCCACCGTCCAGGCGGCAGATGGGTCCAGGCGAATGCCGCCTCCGGTGAGGATGAAGGAGTGGCCGGTCTGTTCGTCGAGATGGGTGCGCAGCCGCCAAAGTTCCTGGGACAAGCGCCGGCGGGCGCGCCGTTCGGGCAGGTCCGCCCACAGCAGACCGGCCAGCCGGCCCCGGTCGTGGCTCTGCTCCGGATGCGCGGCCAGAAAGGCGCACAGGGCGCGGCTTTTTTCGGTGGCCAGGGGAGGCAATTCCACGTTGTTCCAGCGCAGGCACAGCCCACCCAGAAGATCGATGTCGAGAGGCATGGCAGTGACATGGTGGCAAGGTGACCGGGTGGCCAGAGGAACCGGCCGCAGATCGATTATACCCGAATTGGGTGAAAAACGCCCCTTCTCCTTCTTGCCCACTTTTTGACCACTTGTTCGCCGCCCCTCCTCGCGTGTATACTCCACGGAGAATAATTTACGCGACAAACAGGGATGGGAGCGTAGGATAATACGCGCCATGTGAGGCCGTCACCCCTGCATCCCATCGTCCTTCCGTCACATCCACAAGGAGAGCTTGTCCCCATGGCCCCCATTACCATCGAGAAGATTCAGGTGATCACCACCCAGCCCGCCGGTTCGCGGCTGGTGGTGGTCAAAGTCTACACGTCCGAGCCGGGTCTCTATGGCCTGGGCTGCGCCACCTTCACCCAGCGTTGGCATGCGGTCGTGGCCGCGCTGGAAAATCATCTGATCCCCTTTGCCCTGGGCCGGGATGTCAGCCGCATCGAGGAGTTCTGGCAGATGGCCATGCTCCACGGCTACTGGCGCAACGGGCCGGTGCTCAACAACGCCATTTCGGGCATCGACCAGGCCCTGTGGGACATCAAGGGCAAGCTGGCCGCCATGCCGGTCTATGATCTATTGGGGGGCAAGTGCCGGGAAGCCGCCGCCGTCTACAGCCATGCCGACGGGTGCACCCCCCAGGAGGTGGTCGATCATGTGCGCGCATTTCAGGCCCAGGGCTATCGCTACATTCGCGTCCAGATGGGCGGCTATGGCGGCCAGGGCGCGGCCATGGTCAAGCCGGAGGGCGCGGCCGACGGCGCCTACTATGACCCCCGGGACTACTGCCGGCGCATGTTGGGGATGTTGGACTACGTGCGCAACGAACTGGGCGACGAGGTGGAACTGCTGCACGACATCCACGAGCGGCTGCAACCGATCCACGCTGTGCAGTTCGCCAAGGATGTGGAGCCGTTCAAACTCTTTTTCCTAGAGGACGCCCTGGCGCCGGAGGATATCGAGTGGTTTCGTATGCTGCGCGGCCAGTGCGCTACGCCCCAGGCCATGGGCGAGCTTTTCAACAGTCCCCACGAGTGGCTGCACCTGATCCAGAACCGGCTCATCGACTATCTGCGCATGCATGTGAGCCAGATGGGCGGCATCACCCCGGCCAGACACGTGGCCGCCATGGGCCATCTCTACAACGTGAAGACCGCCTGGCACGGACCGGGCGACACCTCGCCCGTGGGTCACGCCGCCAACCTGCACCTAGACCTGTGGGCGCCCAATTTTGGCATTCAGGAGTGGTGCCGCTTCGACGACCTGGTCTACGAGATGTTTCCCGGCCTGCCGGTCGTGCGCGACGGCTACATGTACCCCAACGACAAGCCGGGGCTGGGCATCGACATCGACGAGAAACTGGCGGCAAAGTATCCCTGCCAGGACACCGTCGAATGGTGGACCCAATCGCGTTGGCCCGACGGCACGCCGGCGCGGCCATAGGGGGTAAGCATTGAAGGTTACGATTGTTCTTCGATTATCTTCTATCCTCCTCGGTCATCCTCGGACGAACGCGCACAGCCAGGCCACCAAATCCTCCATATCGTCCAGATGCCCCGTCTCGAAGGGCGTGTGGGTGTAGCGGGCGGGGAAGGCCACCAGCGCCGAGGGGATATCCGATTTCATCAGCGCGCCGCCGTCGCTGCCAAAGGAGCCAAAGACCGCGTGCTGGATGGGGATGTGGTTCTCGGCCGCGGTCTGCTCCAGGGCTGCGGTCAGATTGTAGTCGTAGTGGACCTGGGCATCCTTGTGGACGAGAATGGGCCCGGCGCCCAACTGGGCCGGCATCATGGCCATGCCCACGCCGGGGATGTCCCCGGCCAGCCCGATCTCGACCACGATGGCGGCGTCGAAGGCTTCCCGGTTGCCGGCGGCGTAGGCGCCCACCAGCCCGATCTCTTCCTGCACGGTGCAGGCCAGGGTCAATTGCCAGGCCATTTCGTGGGCGGGGACCCGGCGGATCACCTCGGTGAGAATGGCGAGACAGGCCCGGTCGTCCAGGGCCTTGCCCGTCACGTGGCGGCCCATGCGCACGGTCTCCGCCTCCCAGATCACCCGCGTGCCGGGGGTGACGCCCCGCCCTTTCAGCTCACTGGCCGACAGTCCTGTGTCCACCCAGAAGTCGTACCAGTCCATCTCCCGCGGTTCGGGCAAGGCCTGGGCGGCCATGTGGCCGGTGACGCCGCCGATCACGCCGGGGATCGCGCCCGAACGGGCCAGCACCCGCACCCGCTGGCCGTAGGCAAAGCTGTGGCGCTGGCTGGTGGTGCGATGCCAGGCCTGTCCGTTGGCCAGCCACAGAAAGCCACGCGGGTCGATGGCCCGCACCAGATAGCAGAGTTCATCGGCGTGGGCGGCCATCAGCAGCTTGGGCCCTGTCTCACCCACCCGGGCCAGCACATTGCCGATGCGCGTGCGCTCCACCCGGGCCCCGGCCTCTCGCCACAGCGCCTGCATACGGTCCAGCACCGGCCCTTCCTGTCCCACCGGGCCGCTCATTTCACTCAGTTCCTTGATCAGATCGTACATGTCTGTCTGCATTGGCGGCTCCTTGCCTGTGGAATTCAGCCGAGCGCGGCGCGTACAGCGCTCAACGTCGGTGCGATGCTGATCGGTTCCCCCGTCATCTGTATGGCCGCCGGCACATCCTTCAGCCCGCTGCCTGTGTTGATGACCACGACTGTTTCTTCCCCCCCGATCAGACCCTCTGCCAGCGCCTGTTGCACGCCGGCCAAAGCCGCTGCCCCGGCCGGTTCGGCAAAGACCGCGCCCAGGCGGGCCAGGGGCAACAGGGCGGCCAGGATGGCGGCGTCCTCCACCAGCACAAAGGCGCCGTCGCTCTGCCGCACCGCGTTGAGCGCCTTCACCGCATCCCGGGGCGCGTTGACGCTGATGCTGTCGGCCCGGGTGGTCGCCTGCACAGGCAGGGGGATCTCCCGTCCATCCCGCCACGCATTGTGCAGAGCCGGGCTGCGGGTGGACTGCACGCCGTAGATGCGCGGCATTCTGTCGATCCAGCCCAGGGCCAGCAAATCTCGAAAACCCTTGTGGACGCCGCCGATGATGCAGCCGTCGCCCACCGAGACGAAAACAGCATCGGGTGTTGGGTATTGGGTCGGTTCTGCCGCCGACACTTTTGCCCTCCCCTTTTGTCTTTTGCCTTTTCTTTCTCTTAGCTGCTCCGCAATCTCGAACGCCACTGTCTTCTTCCCTTCGCTCATATACGGGTTGTAGCCCGTGTTGCGGTTGTACCAGCCGAATTCGGCGCAGGCGGCTACACAGAGATCAAAGGCGTCGTCGTAGCTGCCGTCCACGGCCAGAACGCGGCTGCCGTAGACGAGAAGCTGGGCGATCTTGGCGGCGGGCGCGGTCTTGGGCACAAAGAACACGCTGGCCTGGCCCGCGGCCGCAGACTGGCCGGCCAGGGCCGCGGCCGCGTTGCCCGTGCTGGCCGTGGCCACGATGCCCGCGCCCTTCTCCTGGGCGCGGGCCACAGCAATGGCCGAGGCCCGGTCCTTGAGCGAGGCGGAGGGATTGCGCCCGTCGTCCTTCACGAAGAGATGGGGCAGGCCGATGCTCTCGCCCAGACGCGGCGCAGGGAGCAGGGGCGTGTTGCCCACGGGCAGGGGGGGCAGATTCTTCCGGCCTACGGGCAGCAGCGCCCACCAGCGTCCGATGGAGTAGTCCGGGTCGGCCGCGATCTGCTGCGGCGATGCAGCGGCCTGGATTGCCGCGTAGTCGTACTGCACGTCCAGCGTGCCCAGGTCGCTGCCCACGTTGGGACGGCAGGCACACACATAGTCGATGGCGTCGGGCGGGTATTCGGTTCCACAGCGCGTGCAGCGCAGGGAGGAGAGAAAAGGAGGCGAGTGTTGCATGTCAGGTGTCATCGTGGTCAGTCCAAGATGCTGGGATGATGAGATGATGGCTGTGTGTTCCATCATCTCATCATCCCAGCATCTACACAAATCGAACATCAATCGTTTTTCGTAATCAGTCGCTCCACAATTTCATACGTCGTGCGCACGCAGTAGTGGAAGCTCTCTTCGTGTAGCCGTTCGTCATGGGCATGGGCGCGCTCGAACAGATGGAGATCGTCCGGCGGATGGGGGGAGAAACCGAAGACCTTGACGCCCAGGGGAGCGATGGCCTTGGCGTCGGTCCCGCCGGTGACAAGGTTGGGCAGCAGGTGGGTTCCCGGCGCGCGTTCGGCCATCACTTCGCCGATTGCATCCAGCAGCGCTCCCTCCAGTTCGGCCTCCAGGGCGATGCCAGGCTCTGGCGTGGTCCACTCGATTTCCAGATCGGCGTACTCGGGACCAAGGACAGCGCGGATTTCGCGTTCGAAATCGGCCCGGCTCTGGCCCGGCAGCAGACGCCCATCTACGCCGGCCTCGGCCGCGTCGGGGATTACATTGAGCTGGCCGCCGCTGCGCAGAATGGTAGGCATGGCCGTGTTGCGCAGCACCGCGTTCAGGTTGCGCTGCATGGCCGGGTCCAGGGGCGCGCTCTCCATCACCGCGCCTGGGTCTTCGCTTTCCAACAGGCGCCGGAAGAAGGCAGCGCTCTCTGCGGGCTGGGTCTGGGCGAGAACCTCCAGAAAGCGCCGGGTGGTGGCCGTCATGTGGACGGGCAGCCATGTGGAGCCGAGACGTTGGACAGCGCCGGCCAGGCGCACGATCCCCGCCTCGGGCATGGGAACCGAGCCGTGGCCGGGGGTTCCCCGCGCCCGCAGCCAGAAACGGCTGGTCCCCTTCTATCCGGCCTGGATGGTGATGTAACGCTGGCCGTTGATCTCCACGGCCAGACCACCGCCCTCGTTCAGGGCGTATTCGGCATCGGCGAACAGATCGGCGTGGTGTTCCGCCATCCAGCGTGCGCCGTAGGTTCCGCCGGTCTCTTCGTCGGCCAGAGCCAGAAAGATCACGTCCCGCTTGGGCAGTCGCTTGTGGTCGTGGAAACTCTGTTTGACGGCCAGCAGAGCAGCCAGGTTGGCCGCGACTGTCTGTTTCATGTCGGTGGCGCCGCGGCCATAGATCATCCCATCCTCGTCCTTGTGGCCGGAAAAGGGCGGGTGGCTCCATTTGTCCGGCTCGGCCATCACCACATCCATGTGACCCATGAGCAGAATGGGCGGCAGTGAGCCGTCGCCCTTCAGACGTGTGATCAGGTTGGCCCGGTGCGGTGCGCTCTCCAGGATGACGGCTTCGATGCCGTGTTGGGAGAGTATATTGGCAATGAATTGGGCTGCGGGTCGTTCGTTCCCCGGCGGATTGGTCGTGTCGATCTGAAGAAGGTCGATGAAGCAAGCGGTGGCGTCGGCCAAGATGGATGGCCAATCGAGTTCGAATGGGTGGGCCATAGTCCCATTATCCTTTTCTGCGCTGAAAACTGGTGTGATTGAGGAATACAGGCCGGAAGGGGCATTCCCCGCGGTCTGGCCTATACGCTGTATCGTACCTGAAAGCGTAGGAAAGGACAAGCATCCTCTGCCCTCAGCGCATCGGTTGCCCGATTCCAATCTACTTGACTTGTCCCCACAGATGTCATTCACTTTGCCATCTGGCCGCACCTTGTGTATACTTACCAAATCACCTGATTCCCCCGGGTTGCGAATAGAGTTGCCGATTCACCTCCGTTATTTGTTGCGGGCTCAATGAGGAGTAAGGATATTGGTGAGGTCTTCCCCTCGTAGTATTCCTGTTTCATCCCAATCCGCCTGGCGCCTGCTTGTTTTGGCGGGCGGTGATCTGCTGATGCTCTTGCTCTTTGTGGTCGTTGGGCGCATCAGTCATGGTATGACCAGTGATTGGCTCGTCAACGTGGCGCGTATCGCCACGCCTTTTGTTGTGGGTTGGGCGTTGGCCGCTCTGGTCGTCGGCGCTTATCGCCCGCATCTGTGGCCAACCCCCGGCGCCTTTCTGGCCCGTTCGGCGCTGGCCTGGCTATTGGCCGACGGTCTGGCCTTCGTCCTGCGCCATTTTGTCATGCAGGATCGGATCACCTTGCCCTTTGCACTGACCTCCATTGCCTTTACGGGACTTTTTCTGTTCGTATGGCGTCTTCTCTTTGTCATCTGGCGCACATTGGCGCAACGCCATTCCTCTCGAGATGGCAAGACTGAATCGATCACAGTCTGATTACCTGCTGTTGATTGGACGTTAACCAGGGACGGGTAATCTGACTATCGAACCACCTGTTGTACGCGTGTGTACATGGGATCGAAATATGAACCAAGCAGATGCGGCTACGACGATCTCCCGGGTCGCCGGCCAGTCCAAGACCCGCAAACGTTGGAAATACGTTCAGAGCGCCATCGAAGGCTATCTCTATCTGGCGCCTACACTGATCGGTCTTGCCATTTTCGTCTTCTGGCCGATCGTGGAGTCGTTCAAGCTTAGTCTCAATCGTATTGCTCCCTTTGGCAACCGGCAGATTTTCATCGGCCTTGGCAACTATACGCGCCTGCTCACATCGTCCGAGTATTGGGGCAGCGTCAGGGTGACGCTGCTCTTTGTGCTCGGCTCGGTTCCCACCGGGATCTTCCTGTCTGTGTTGCTGGCGATCCTCTTGTCCTATCCCCTGGGCAAATTGACCGCTGTCCACCGGACGCTGATCTTCGTGCCGGTGGTGATCAGCAGCGCTGTGGCCGGGGTCTTGTTTCGCTGGCTCTATCACCCGGTGGTCGGCTATATCAATTATTGGCTGGTCTCTCTGGGTCTTTTCGATTCTATGGGCGACGCCCCCAACTGGCTCAGTTCCAAACAGTGGGCGCTGATCGCCGTCATCATCGCCACCACCTGGCGGCAGTTGGGCTTCAATGTCATCATCTCCCTGGCAGGTGTGCAAAACATCGACAATTCGTTTTACGACGCCGCCAAGGTGGACGGCGCCAACGCCTGGCAGCGGGTGCGCCATGTGACCCTGCCGCTCCTGTCGCCTACCCTCTTCTTTCTGCTCATCATCAACGTCATCTATAGCTTCCAGGCCTTTGGCGAGATCCACATCTTGACCGAGGGGGGACCGGGGCGGGCCACGACGACCATGGTCTACTCGATCTTCTACGATGCCTTTGTGGGCACGCCCCAGCGCGGCATTGCCTCGGCCCAGGCCTACATGTTGGCGATCATGGTGATCGTCATGTCCTTTATCCAGTTTGCTGGTGTGAATCGAAGGGTGCATTACCAATAATGGCTGCTAAGACGACGCGAGTTCGACAACGCTTTTCCATTACTTCGGGCGACATTTTGGTGCATGCGCTGCTCCTGGGGATCGGCTTTGTCATTTCCATGCCCATTTTTGTGGCCTTTTTCACCAGTTTCAAGATCCCCACCCGGGTGGTCACCTTCCCGCCGCAGTTGATCCCGGACCAGTGGACGACGGTCAACTATGTCATGGCCTGGCAGGCCACACCTTTTGGCCGCTATCTGCTCAACAGCGTGATCCAATCCGGTCTGATCACCCTGGGCCAGGTGATCTTCAGCATCCTGGCCGCCTATGCTTTTTCCTTGCTGACTTTTCCCGGCCGCAATCAACTTTTCTACATTGTGCTGGGCAGTCTGATGGTCCCCTTCGAGCTGGTCTTTATTCCCAACTTCCAGTTTATCTCGTCCATGGGATGGACCGACACCTACACGGGGTTGACCGTGCCCTTTTTGGCCAGCGCGTTTGGCGTCTTTATGCTGCGCCAGTTCTTCTTGAGCGTGCCCACAGAGCTGCACGACGCTGCCCTCATCGACGGCAGCGGCAACTGGCGCTATCTGTGGCAGATTCTTGTGCCGCTCAGCAAGGGGTCGATCGGCGCCTTTGCCATCTTTGCCTTTCTCGACGCCTGGAATCAATACCTGTGGCCTCTGATCATCGCCAAAACCGTGGACATGCGCACCCTCCAGATTGGCATCCGTTTCTTTATGACCAATCTGGATCGGGGCGCGGACTGGGGTCCGGTGATGGCCGGATCGATCATCGCCATGGGGCCTGCTCTTGCCGCTTTCCTGCTGGCCCAAAAGCAACTGGTCAAAGGCATTGCCTTGACCGGGCTGAAGGGCTAGACTCTACCGTTTTTGTAACCGTTCATTCCCCGGCCCCCGACCCCCAATCCTGGGGGGTGAACGGTTGTGTTTTTTTATTCTTTCAAGGAGGAACAAATGTCCCGAACGTTCAAACTGCTTGCACTGTTGATGGTGCTCTCGCTGGTGTTGGCTGCCTGCCCGGCCCCTGCGCCGGCAGCGCCCGCCGCCGAGGCCCCTGCCGCCGCCGAAGCCCCCACGGCGGAACCGACCGCAGCCCCCGCTGAAGAAGCCCCTGCACAAGGTGTGATCACCCTGGAGTTCTGGCACGCCATGGGCGGCAACCTGGGCGAACTGGTCAATGAATTGACCGATCGTTTCAACAAAAGCCAGGACAAGATCGTCGTCAACGCCACCTATCAGGGCAGCTATGACGACACCTACAACGCTCTGCTGGCCTCCTTCGAGAGCGGCGGCGAACCGAACATTATCCAGAACTTCGACATCGCGTCGCAGACAATGTTCGACACCGGCCGTCTGCTCACGGCCCAAAGCATGGGCGACGCCGAAGGCTTCGATTTCAGCATCTTCGTCCCCGCCGTGCGCGATTACTATTCGGATGAAAACGGCATGGTCGCCATGGCCTTCAACAGCAGCACGCCCATTCTCTACTACAATGTAGACATGTTCGACAAAGCGGGCGTGACCATGCCCGAAGGCAGCATGAGCTTCTCCCAATTCCGCGATCTGTGTGACCAATTGAAGGCTGCCGACGTAGCCCCCTACTGCTTCACCTACGGGCAGGTCGGCTGGTATTTCGAGCAGATGCTCGCCAACAGCGGCGGTCTCTACTTCAACGAGAACAACGGCCGCACCGGCCGCGCCACCAAAGCCGTCTTCAACAGTGATAAGGGCGTCGAGGTCTTCACCTTCCTCACCGACCTGATCAAGGATGGCTACGCTCCCAACCTGGGCAGCACCTGGACCGAGACCGACAGCACCTTCCAGACCCAGCAGGCCGCCTTCATGATCGACTCCACATCCGACGTGTCGATTATCCAGAAGTCCGAGTTCCCGGTCAAGACCGCCTTCATCCCCCATGCCGACAGCAGCGAGCGCAACGGCGTCATCATCGGCGGCGCAGCCCTCTGGCTGATCGACTCCGGCGACGCGGCCACGAACCAGGCATCCTGGGAATTCATGAAGTTCATGGCCCAGCCCGAACAGCAGATCACCTGGCACACCGGGTCCGGTTACTTCCCGGTGCGCACCGATCTGGCCGACAACCCTGAGCTCAAAGCGTTCTAGGAGAAAAACCCCAATTTCCTGACCGCCATCGATCAGTTGGCCACTACCAGCACGACGATGGCCGACGGCAGCCCCAACTACGCCGTTCTCGGCGGCCGCGCCGGCCCATTCCCGGCCATTCGCAAGCTGATCGTCCAGGCCTACAGCCGTGTGTTGGATGATGGCCTAAGCCCGCAGGAAGCACTGGATGAGGCCGCGCAGAAGGCCAATGAGGAGCTGTCGAACTACAATTCGTTCTTCAGCAACTAATCAGTGAGTCTGCTGTAAACAAGTAGACCAGTGCGTGGCGGACATCACAACGTTTCCGCTGCGCACTGGTTTTTTCCGAGGGAGGTGCAATGAACCGGCTGGGTATTGTTCTTCTTGTCCTGATCTTGACCTTGAGCGCGGCATGTGCGTCCCCGCCGGTTCCGACGCCCCTGCTGCCGCCCACAGCGACCCCGGCCGCCGCCACAGCGACGACTGCCGGTCCGGCCGCGGCCGCGCCGTCGTCTGCTCCTGCATTCGATGTGGAAGGCCACCGGGGGACACGCGGCCTGCGCCCGGAAAACACGCTGCCCGCCTTTGAAACAGCCCTGGACCTGGGCGTCACCACCCTGGAACTGGACCTGCACTGGTCCGCCGACGATGAGATCGTGATCTGGCACGACGACGGCATCCCAGCCGCCAAGTGTCGCCTGGACCCGGCGTCCACGGTCGACGCGCCGGACCCGGACCGCGCGCCGCCCGCTTCGCTGCGCATCCGCCAGCTCACGCTGGCCCAACTGCGCAGCTACCGCTGTGACCGCAACCCAGACCCTGGCCGCTTCCCGGATCAGAAGCCAGACCCCACCACCCTGGCCGGCGATGACTACGGCCTCCACACCCTGGCCGAGCTTTTCGACTTTGTGGCCGCCTATGCCGATTCGCCCCACAAAAGTGAGGCCCAGCGCGCCAACGCACGGCGGGTTTTCTTCAACATCGAGACCAAACGCAAGCCCAACGATCCTACCGCCATCGGCGATGGCTTCGACGGCGTGCAGCCAGGACCCTTCGAGCAGGCCATCGTGGCCCTGGTCAGCGCGCGCGGCTTGACCGGCCGCGTGATCGTGCAGAGTTTCGACTTCCGTTCCCTGTGGGCTGTGGCCCAACTGGCCCCGACCCTCCGCCTGGCAGCCTTGACCTCCCGTCCTCTGGCCCCGGCTGCCGTTGTCGATCTGGCCGCACGCGGCGCGTCCATCCTTTCGCCCCGCTCCACGCTGGTTACACCGGCGCTGATCGAGCAGGCCCACGCGGCCGGGCTCCTCGTCATCCCCTGGACGGTCGATGATCCCCAGGCCATGCGCCGCCTGATCGAGATGGGCGTGGATGGGCTGATCAGTGATAGGCCGGACTGGGTGCTGGCGGCCATCACTGATTAGCGCGCCATATCCTACCGAGCGCCACAGGGGATGAAAAGCGGAACGCAGAGCGTCCGTCGGACGTTCCCACGCAGGAGCGATGGGAACGAGCAGAAGAATAGTGAATGGTGAATAGAGAATTGTGAATTACGAATGAAATCGTCACCACGCAGGAGTGATGGGAACGAGCGCCCTCGCCACTGATGACTGATAACTGATGACTCTTTTTTCAGGCCAGGTCAATCCACTATTGGGAGGAGATATCCATCATCCATGTTCGTTTCCTCACACGCCACCCACACAGTCCGTCGCCTCTTGCCTGCTGCCCTCCTGCTTCTGCTCTTTGTCGCCTGCACCCCTGTGCCGACGGTTCTCACGCCCGCGCCTGTCCCCAGCCCAACGCCTGACTATTCCCAGCCCCAGGTGACCGTTCTGTTCGACGGCCTCTTCGGTCCTATCGGTCTGGCCCTGGACCCGGCTGGCAACCTGCTTGTGGCCGAGGAGGGCGCCGGCGGCCGCGATGACAGCGCCGGCGTCAGCCTGATCACGCCGGATGGCCGCGCCGGGCGGCTGGTCAGCGGCCTGCCCAGCACACAGGACGCCGGCGACCTGGCCGGTGTGCCTCTGGTCGCCCTGGCGCCGGATAGGACACGTCTCTACATCGGCAACTTCGGCCAGGGCCACCTGTGGGCCTGGGACCTGACGCCGGACGAGCAGGCCAACGGCTTTGCCCTGCCCGTCGAACCCCACACCCCCGACGATCTGCGCCCGGTGATGGAGCCGCTCAACAATGTCATGCTGGTCAACCCCTTCGATATGCGCTTCGATGCTGACGGCAGGCCCATCGTCGTCGATGCCAGCGGCAACGGCATTGCCACGGAGACCACAGACGGCAGGACCCGCTTCTTCCACCGCTTCGCCCAATTGCCCAATCCGGTCCAGCCCGCCGACCCCATCGACCCCGTGCCCACGGGCATCGAACGGCTGGGCGCGGACGAATTTCTCGTCACCCTGACCGGCGGCTGTCCCTACCCAGAGGGCAGTGGCCAACTGGTGGCCGTGGACACACAGCGCCACCAGCGCACGCTCATCGACGGGCTGAACATGCCCATCGACATCGCCCGCGGGCCGGACGGGACCCTCTGGCTGCTGGAATTTGCCCACTTCACCCCCGGTGCAAGCTGCTTCACCGGCACAGGCTACCAGCCCGAGACGGGCCGCCTGAGCCGCGTTTTGCCCGACTGGAGCCTGCAACCGGTATTGACCGACCTCAGTTTCCCCGGCGCGGTGCTGCCCGCGCCCGATGGCAGCCTTTACATCAGCGAAGTGCTGACCGGGCGTATTCTGCACATCACCTTTGGCCGCGCCGGGGGAACAGCCGGCCAGGTCTCGCCGGAACTCCACCCCACACCCCTGCCCGTCGCCGCCCGCTCCTTCGCCGGCATGGACGCGGCCCTGGCCGACATCGTGACCCGACTCGGTCTCGCCCCCTTTCCCGGCCGCGACGTGCAGGAAGGTGACACCCCCCTGGCCCGGCTCGGCCAGCAATTGTACTTCGATCCCATTCTCTCCGGCGACCGCAACATCGCCTGCGCCACCTGTCACCATCCCGCTTTTGCCCTGGCCGATGGCCGGGTGCTGCCCATCGGCACAGGCGGCGCCGGCCTGGGTCCCCAGCGCGACTTCGTGGATCGGGTGGCATTGGGGCCGGAAGCCGGGTTTGTGCGCCGTCTCCCTGGCCAGACCGACGCCAACGGTGTGACCTGGGTCGAAAATCCCTTTGCCGGCCAGTTTGTGCCGCGCAATTCGCCCACCGTCCTCAACGCCGCGCTGCTGTCGCGCCAGTTCTGGGACGGTCGAGTGGATGGCTACGCCGGCGCGCCTGTGCGCACGCTGGAGGCAGAAGTCAACGCCCTGGCCCTGGACGATCCCCTGGCCGGCCAGGCCCTGTTTCCTCTCACCAGCGTCAACGAGATGGCCGGGGCCACCCTGGGCGGCCTGGCGCCCGGCGACATCCGCCGCGTCCTGGACGCGCGTTTGGAGGCCATTCCGGCCTACCGGGAGCAGT